>ERZ791829.390-NODE-390-length-42303-cov-15.885675_pt1 | contig 42303 bp, 40 predicted proteins | sample MGYA00510296_ERZ791829 | MGnify/ENA primary metagenome ERZ791829 (study PRJEB30046, sample SAMN00791973) | human gut metagenome | study: EMG produced TPA metagenomics assembly of the A metagenome-wide association study of gut microbiota in type 2...
ATAAGCCAAAGAATCCAAATTCCTTTACAGAACAGTTACAGCTAAGAACACAGACTAGGATGATGGCAGAGGAAATCGTTATTATGGATGTAGTGATGCAGTTTCATTAGTGTGGGGGCAAAAAGCGCCCCCAAAACGTGAAAATGGGGGCAAAAAGCGCCACCAAAACCACAAAGTGGGGGCAGAAAGCGCCCCCGCACAAATCAGAGCCGAAAAAGTGTGGAGGCAAAAAGTGCCGTCAAAATGCAAAAGTGGGGGCAAAAAGCGCCGTCAAAACAGCAAAGTGACGGCAAAAAGCGCCACCACTCAGATAAGCGAGAAAAAAGCCATGGTGGCGGAAAGTGCCATCAAAATGGAAAAGTGGTGGCGGAAAACGCCACTAAAACAGTAAAGTGATGGCAAAAAGTGCCACCATATCAGTAATTGTGGTGGTACATTAACCACCACATGTCATATACAGGGTGCAGGTGCTCCTGCCAAGACGAAAAATTATGTAAACGCTGATGGCGTTTATATTTTTTCGGGAAAAGGTCCGACCTTTTCCGCATCTTGCAAAACCTATGAACACATTTTTAAGAAAGGTTGGAAAAGCAATGGTACAGATAAAAAGAGATTGGTTTGATACAGCATTAGAAAACTACGAAAGGGGAGAAATGTATGGCAGATGGAAAGAGAAGATACAAGTCTGACAGGAAAGATTATAAGATATCTGTGAAGCTGTCAGAGAAAGATATGGATATTCTAAAAGCAGCACTTAAACTAACAGGAATGACAGCAAGTGCATATATAAGAGAATTGATCCGGACAGGCGGCAACATTGATACAAGTTATCCAGAGGACAGGGCAAGAGTAATCCGTGTTATTGCCGGTATTGCAAATAATATTAATCAGGCAGTAAAGCTTGGCAATTCACAGGGAAAGTTATATTACAGCGATATTGATAAACTGCAGAGCAGTCTGGATGATGTAAAGAAAACATTTGGGGAGGTGCTGGAAATATGGCGATTACAAAGATCCTGAATATCATGGAATCGGAAGGCAGAAATCCGGCATCGCACCTGAAGAATGCTTTGGAATATATTCAGAATCCAGATAAGACAGAAGAATGTGTACTGGTGGGCGGTATTAACTGCCTGCCGGATACGGCATTTGAGCAGATGGAGGAGACAAAGAACATTTTTCATAAGACGGGTAAAAGGCAGGGATATCATGTGATCATATCATTTTCACCGGAGGAAAAAGTGACGGCAGAGCAGGCAATGTATGTGCTGGAGCACTTTGCAAAGGATGTGCTTGGTGATGATTATGAGGCGGTGTATGCGGTCCATACCGACAGGGAGCATATGCATGGTCATCTGATATGGAACAGTGTCAGTATGACAACAGGGAAAAAGTACAATTCACCGAAAAGCAACTGGAAGAATCATCTCCAGCCGATTACGAATAGATATTGTGATGAACTGGGGCTTGCTATCATGCCAGCAGAGTACAGCAGAAATTCTAAGAATATCAGCAGAGATAAATGGGAAAAAGAGATGTCCATGAAAGAGATAATTCTCAGGGATGCAAAAATGTGTGCATATGCTGCCGGGAATGTGGAGCATTTTCAATATTTGATGAGAAGTCTGGGGTATGTATTCAAGAAAGATGCGTGGATGGAAGTGCAGGCACCGGGATTTCAATATTATCATAAACTGGCAAAGCTGGACGAGATGTTTTCAGAGGATATGTTACGGCATCATGTGGATATGCCCTGGATGGCAAAGCCTTACTTTTATTCGTCTGATATAAGAGGATTGCACAGGGTGAAGCTGTCACCATTCCAGAAGAAGTTTTATGCAAAGCTGTATCGGTTAAGGATTGTAGAACAGAAGCGTTTTGTAGTTGGTGGAGCAAAGTATACAGAGGATTTGAAGAGGTTTCATCAGTTACAGGATGAATATCTGCTGCTTGTAAATAATGACATCAAAAGTGTTGTGGATCTTGTGGATTTCATAGGTGAGCAGGAAGAAAAAATTCAGCAGATTGAGGACAGACAACATGAGATATACAGAGAAAGCTCTAGTCGGAAACGCAGTATAAAGAATGAAGAGCAGTACCGGGAATATCAGATATGGCATGTGGAAGTGCAGGAAGAACTGGACGAACTGAAGCAGGAGAAAAGGAAAATTAAGAGGCAGATACAGCTTGCTGATGACATTATAAAAGAAGATTTGTATACAGTTTATTATGCGGTGTCGGGGAAGGAGGAGATTGTTGCTAACAGGGATGTTGAGATACCGGGGATGGAAGAGGATGTGGCTTGTAAGGGACTAACAGATGAGGTTGATACGGTGGAAGTGGAAAGAGAGGATGTAGGTGTGATGGCTACAGATGAGGTATCTCGCGATGAGGAAGAGGAAAAGGTAGTTTCGGATGATATGTATGGAGATGATTTAGAATATGCTAGGGAAAACTCATATAATAAAGTTTATTCTGATGTGGCTGTACAGGAATGTAGAGGGGATGATGGCAAAGAAGCATATGAAAGTTATACAGAGGCAGTGTATAGCAGTAAAGCGAAATCTATAGTGAGTATGGATAAACTGCCAGTAGAGACAATCACGGAAAGCAATTCATTTTATTCGTATGAAGAATATATTGTCAGTCCTGATGAAGAAAGAATACAAATAGTAGGCATTAATGGAAATGATGATGTAATGGAAGTATATGAGAAACTAAGTAGTTTTTTTAAGCAAATTGGACACAAAGCTGATTTTGATGAACTATATGAGGAAGCAAAGCGATTAGTAGATGTTGTTAGAAAGAGTGTTGTGGAAGACAAGGCAAATAAAGTAGCAAAGGAGCTTTTGGCATGTGGTCCATATAAGTACCTGAAAACATCGGTGAAAGCAGATGCTTTTAAGTTCGATGTAAGTGATGCCGGTGGTAATTTGAAACTTTTTATGAGTGTGCTGGATAAATTGGGTGTGAAACTTGATGGGGATCAACTGTATGAGGAATATCAGAAAATTTATGATGAGACAGTAAGCAGGAATGAGATGAATGAGATGGAACGGGAGAAGCAGTGGAATAAGGGCAGAGGGAGATAGTTCCTCTGTCTATTTCATGAACTATTATGACGGTTTTGGATTACATTATTGAAGAGAAAGAAGAGGTACAAAAAGCAATCCATAGAAAAATAGACATAATTAGTAATACTCTATGTTTCGAGAGCTCAAAAGTTCTAATTGTAAATATGAAAGATAGATGATATAATTATTTTTGATAAAAAAGGACTATTTGGCGTGATAAATCGGAGGAAAGAACATGTCAGAAAATCAGGTAAAAATATCATATAAGCCCTTATGGAAACTATTGATTGATAGGGAAATGACAAAAACAGAATTAAGAAAGAGAACGCGAATTGCACCAAGCACATTTACGAAGATGAATAATGATCAGCAGGTATCATTGGATATACTGGCGAGGATATGTTTGGAGCTGAAATGTGGGTTTGATGATATTGTGCAGATTGAGTCCGTAAAAAGGGACAGCTAATCTGTTAGAGTATAGATGGGATATCAGAATACATTGCATATGGAGTGAATCATTTTATGGATATTAATACGGATATAAATATTCTGGGAGGAATGCCTGATTATAATTTAATACGGATATATATTGCTGGTGAGGCAAAGGATAAATCAACAAGTGAAGTGCAGTTGCAATACACTAATATAAAGACAGAAAAAGCATTTAAAAGGTTCCAAAAAGCTATTGATAAAAGTATGAATAGCTTTAAGAACGACAAGTTGAAGAGGATGATTCAGATGCTTTGTAATGAGCAGGATTTGGATGAAACTATGTTGCTTATGTTTTTTTGGAATATGTCATTAAATAACGAGTTACTTGCATATTTAAATGAAAAAGTGTATTTCCCTGTTTTGTTTTCAGGAAGAACGATTATTACGGCAGAGGAAGTTTCGGCATGTTTAAAGGAACTAAAGCAAACAGAAGAGGGGCTTAAAGAGTGGTCAGATTCGACTATAGATATTACTGCATCAAAGTATTTGACATTGCTAAAAAAATTCGGACTTCTTGATGGAGCAATAAAGAAAAAAATTATTTATAAAAATTTGAGTGAAAAACAATTTGTACTTTTTTTGTATTGGTTAATGCAGGCGGAAGATACAACGAATTTAGGTGATAGCATTTGGATGAAGTATTCCTTTATGGAGAAAGAATATTTTATTGAGAGGTGTCTACAGCATAAATATACCAAATATATTAATGTCAATTTTAATGGGGATATTTTAAGAGTGGAACCGCTATTGTCGTATGAGGAGATTTGCCATGAGTGTTAGTAAGATAGAAGCTAAAATAAAAGATTTAGAACAGGCTGTACAAGCTTATAACAAAAACAATATCAAGCTAAGTGCTAATGGTGGAAATTCCATACTCTTTATGTGTCCACCAGTAGAAGAGAGCGAATATATAGCAGTTATGAAAAAAACTCTAAACTCAGAAAAGTATATGTTTTTGGATATGAATGATTTGCTTGTAAAATTCGTAGAAGAGAATGCAGATGAAATTAAGATGAAATTTGATTTCTTAAGGAATTCATCTAATCAAATTTTTAAGTTGCCACAAGGTGAAGAAGGCAATGATTTGTTTGGAATGATTATTGAAGAAATTGTGAGTGCATATGATGCTGGTAAAATACCTGTATTAATTCGGGTAGGAGCATTAAATGGTACTGATATAGAGAATATACACATTATGGAGAATAAAACTGTAATGAATGGTAAGAAGCCACTCGTTATTTTGTATCCAGCTGAAAATAAGAATCAAGAGATAATGTTTTTAGGAATACGACCTGCATCAAAATATCGCTGTATGGTTATCGGAGGTAATTAGGATGAAGATAAAAGAAATATTGACCATTGACTTGTCTGAAGATATCACCAATGTAATAGATATGGAGAATATCCAAGAAGAAGAACTGTTAAGCGAAATAGAAAATTATATTGTGACGGATGGCTTAGCAAGTGAATTTGATAAATTAGCAGATGTTTTCTCAGGAAATGTGAAGGAAACTGGAATCTGGTTATCTGGTTTTTATGGATCAGGAAAGTCGTATCTCGGTAAATTATGGGGATATATATTAAGCAACCCTGTTATCTTAGGTACACCAGCAAGGGAACGTATTCTTCAAAGATTTACTGGAATAAACAATGAGTCGCTTATACGTAATGACATCATGGCATTGGATAGCAAAAACTTTATGGTTATAAAGTTTGATATTGCAAAGCAGAACACTAATCTCGGTATTGCACTCACTATGATGGAGAACTTCTTGAAGACATTGAATATTCCAGAGAATGCATTTGGTATATTACTTTTTCACATGATGATGAATGAAAAATATACAGATGTATTTCAATACATTCAGGATAAAAGTGGCAAGGACTGGAATAATGTTCGTAAAAATTCTTTGAATTATTTTAAGGTAATTAAGGAAATATTTTTAGCTAATGGAAATAATGAATCTGATTTTGAAGCTGTAAGAGATTCAATAGAAAAAGACAGAGAACATTATGGTGCTGCAAAGTTGAAGGAAGAACTTGAATTATTTTTATCAATAAAACCAGATGTAGATATCGTTTTCTTATTTGATGAGGCAAGTGAAGCAATTAATCAGAAGAAGTTTAACCTTCTTGATTTGGAAGGAATTAGTGAGTCTTTTTCTGCCATTAAGGGTCGTGTGTGGACAATGGCCATTGCACAGGAAAAGCTGGATGATGTAATCAATAACACCAATATTAATCGTTCTAATCTGACTAAAATGACGGATAGATTTAAGACTAAGATACATATTGAAGCTACAGAAGTTGATGTGATTATTAGAAATCGTTTACTGAAGAAAACAGATGCTGGTAAGCAATTACTTGAGGACAATTATACAAGTAATTCTGGAAAAATTACCGATACAGCTATGCTTGTTGGAAATGGTTTGACCAAAACAGATAGTAAAGAAAACTATGCAACATATTATCCATTTTATCAGTATCAATTACAGTTAATGCAGAATTTCTTGTTTGGAAAAAAAGGTTATACATCCACCAATGTTGCTGCGAGAGGAATGATTATTAGTGCATATGATATTTTGAAAAAAGAAATGCAAGAAGAGGATGTATTTTCTACAGCTAATGCATGGAAGATGACAAAGCAGGCTCAACCACAGCCACCTGCCTTACTTGTGAATCGTTATGAAAGTGCACAGAGAGTTTTGGAGGATAAATCTTCTATTATTTCGGGAAGAAGTTTGTTAGAAACAATTCATTTTCTGGAGGATGCAGACAGTGCTCCGGCAACGGTGGGAAATATTATAAAAGCATATATAAGCCAGCCAGATCAGTATTTCCAGTTGGAAAAGGATATCAAAAAAGCACTAGATGATTTGGTTGAAGCTCGCATACTTATTTTGAATGACAACCAATACAGAATCACATCTGATATTGAACAACGACTCTTAGATGAGATGAATGAGTTTGCTGTTCAGTCATTTGTTAGAAAGGGATTCTTAGTTGAATATTATAAGAAAAGTAGTTTTATAAAGTCTGCTGGAAGTATTGTAGATAACGGAATTAAGTATGATGTTTATGTAACAACAGATTTGGATGATGAGTTGACATCGCCGGCAAGAAAGAACCTAAAATTAAAAGTTAAAAGCATTTATTCTATTTCTGACGATAGAAATGCAGATGTTACAGAAATTAAGAATACATATCAGAATCAGCAGGATTTGATTTATCTCATTCCAGATAATAGTCAGTTCTCTGAAATTGACAAGATGATTACTGAAATAAAAAGAATTGAGTTTATTGTAGATAAGTATCAGAGAAACGATATTGATGAAGCGCCATATATCAGAAGCTTTGCTTCTATTAAGGAAACAAAGGAAGATGCATTAAAAACATTGATTGAAAAATCATTTGTAAATGGAACAATTGTTTATTTGTTTAATGTTTATCTATTAAACGAATCAAATGCAACTACCATGATATCAGATCAGGAGAAAGCATTAGTTAGAAATGTTTATACTAAGAGATTATCGACTCAGTTGAAGGAAGAAACAGCGTTAAAAGTAATTAAAGAGGCGAATGATTCAAAACTTCATTCATATTTTGCAGGAAATGATTTTGAATTTTTTGATGCTAACGGAACTCTTATTGGTGACAAATTAAGAGTAGCCGAAGCGGTTCTTGATTTGATGAAAAATGCATTTGTTGATGGAGCAAGTATTGAAAATAAATTATTAGATCCACCTACCGGTTATATGTATGGAACAGTTGTTTCAACGGTTGCTGCACTTATGCGTGGTGGAAGAATTATTGCGAAATTCAATGGTTCCGAGAAGTTTTCATATAGAGATACAGATGTTGAGAATATATTCAAGTCCGCGACGAACTTTAGAAAAGCATCCTTCAAGGGCATCAGTAGGTCGTTGACTGCATCACAGAAAAATGAAATAGTTGTTGTTCTTAAAGATTTTGATGTTTCAGACAGAAATGGAAAGAAGATTGATTGGAATACAAATGATTATGATTTAGTATGCGCAATTTCAAAAACTGCAGACGAGTATGCTGGAAAGATTAAAGCATGGAGAGAGGCTAATTCAAAATTTGATTCGTATTATCCAGAAATGAAAGATGTGGAGTCAATACTTACTGGGTTTGTAGCTAATATTAATGACCAAAATTATATTGATAAAGCAGTATATTTTATAGCTAATAAGGATACCTTTGTTGATGCAGTAGAAAAGGTGGAGGTATGTGCGACATTTATTAAGAATAAGCAGACTAATGCTGAGTCGTGGAAAAATTTTGTAAAAGAGGTTAATGATGACCTGACAAAGGCAGCAAAAAATGTTCAGGTGATTGCGACTGCTACAGCAGAATTTGATGTAGCTTTTTGCCTTGGAATAATGAATAAATATTCAGAATTGCAGAAATTGTATCAGCAGATTCGCGATGAATATTTCAAAAAATACTCAGAAGCTGCTAGTTCGATGACTGAAAAATATAAGACATTGAAGGATAAGGCAATCGCACTTATACAGGAAATAGATGCCTTAGATTTTACTGAGAATGCAATCGCAAAGAGTAAGGCTAATTCTATTCTTCAATTTGCGGAAGGAAGAATATGTGAAACTCCTAAGATTACAACTTCTATCAAGGAATACAATACAAAATTGACATATTCGGAAGTATTATCTGCAAATGAGATGTTTGCGCAAAAGGAGACAGAAATAAATATTGTAGATGCGCAGTTGGTTAGAGAAAAGGAGGAAGAGCCTGTAGTTCCTGCTCCGGTAGCAGACGATACACCTACAGAAGATATACCTCAGCCACAAGTTGTAGTGAATACAATAAAAAGAACTTTGCCTAATGCTGATATTACTGTGGCAGAGTATAAATCTTGGCTGTTGTCTGAAATAAAGACAATGTCTGCAATGAAGGATACTGATAAAGTGACTTTCTAAGGAGGTTTCGGAATGAAATTGGAAGATCATGTTGAGAAAATACGAATTAAGGTTGAAGAGGCTGTAAAGAATACACTAGATAGATGTGGTATAACAATGAATGGGAATACCTATACACAGCAGAAAGTAAATGGTATTAGCATTGGCAATGTTGAACAATTGGTGCAATCTATTCAGTCAGAGAAGTCTGAATGGATAGATTGCTTCGATGAAATTGTTGATGACTATGCGTTTACATTATTTAATCGTTTGGTGTGCATGAAGGTACTTGAAGCTCATGGTTTATATCCAGAAATGATTACTCAAAGACAAAAACATTCAGGTAAATCATATGCTCATTATATGTGGTTAGAAAATAATCAGCAGTATAGGGATGATGCATTTGAAGGATTGGGAGAGTTTATTAATTATCAATTCGAGCAACTATCACTAGAATGTGACCTTTTTAATACGACGATTCCTTTGCATATGATTCCAACAGCAACATTCATCAAGGAGATAATTGATTTAATTAATGCTATTGATGAAGATGACCAAATTGAGGAAGAAGTATGGAAGCAAGGCGATATTTTATCTCAGATATATGAAATATATAACAATAGTAAGAAGGCTGCATTAAAGGCAAGTGGCGATAAAGTGGAGTATGATAAGGTACATGTTCAAAGTCAGATTTATACGCCGGAATGGGTGGTTAAATTCTTAGTAGATAATAGTTTGGGTAAGCTGTATCTGGAAATGTATCCGGATTCAGAGATTAAGGATACTCATAAGATAATTGGCGATTTTTCAGAGAATACAAGAGAAATAAAGCAATTGGATGAAGTAAAGGTTATTGATCCATGTGTATGATCAGGTAACTTCTTACTGTATTGTTTCGATCTGTTTTATGACTTGTATATGGATCAGATTGAAAACTACGGTGCTGATTATAACAGCCGTGAAGTCCCACAGATTATTATTGAAAAAATCTTCATGGAATTGATCTTGATGAAAGAGCTGTACAGCTTACTAAGGTAGGTCTTTTTATCAAGGCAAAAACAAAGAGAAATTCTGTGAAAATTAATTATTATAACGTTGTAAGTGCTAGCTTCAGACTTCCGGATTATAAGGAAATTGGTAATCTGTTTGACGCACAGTTTTTCTCAAAAGATTTTAGTGACTTGTTACAGGATGTATGGAAGGATTTGCAGCAGGCACATAAATTTGGTTCATTACTTAGAATTGATGAGAAATTTGAAGACAAGAAGAAAGAATTAAAAGAGGAATTGGGAGATGCTCAGCTTTCGTTGTTTACTTATGAGAAGGCGGTTGAGTTTGATTTATTTGCCAACAATTTCTATGAAAAATTGGGAGAAGCAATCAATACATATGCTATTGATGATAAAAAGAAGTTTATGGCCCAAGCTACATCAGAAGCAATGACTTTTTTGAAAATTGTTACTGAAACTTATGACGTTGTGGCAAGTAATCCGCCATATACGGATAGTGCTGCTTTAGGATCGGAAATGCATAATTTTGTTGAGAAGAATTATAAATCTCCATACAATTGCACAACCAACTTATATGCATGTTTTATCAGAAGAAATATGCTATTTGCAAACCCAAATGGATTTATTGCTATGATACATCCTCATACATTTATGAATATTGATACATATAAGGATGTCAGAGCATTATTGCTATCCGAGGGGGATATTTCATGTTTAGTTGATTATGGTCTTGATAGAGTAAATTTATTTGGTCCTGGAATATTACTAGATGCAGTGTGGCATGTGACTAAAAAGACTACAGATAACAGTGGAAATACGTATTATTTTAACATTACAGAAAATCAACAAGAAAAACACAAAAAGGGATCTTTTGAAGAAGCAGTAAATAATGCGATTCAAGGAGTAAATAATAAGAGAATAACAATAATTAATCCTCAAGATTTCAAAGAAATTGATGGAATGCCATTTATGTTCAATCTTTCTGATGGACTAAGAAGAAAATTTGAAGAGAAATCTGTTGAAGAAATCGGAATAAAGGTCGCTCAAGGAATGGCTACAGCATCAAATGAGAGATTTGTGAGACTTTGGTGGGAGGTTACACCTGCTTTTGAAAATCCAATAAGGTCAAAATGGTTTAGGTACTCAAAAGGTGGGCCATATTGCAAATGGTATGGTAATAATTGGGCAGTATTAAATTGGGAAAATGATGGTGCAGAATTACGAGCCTTCAAAAAAGCAGTTTTGAGAAATCAAGATTATTATTTAAAGAAAGGCATTACTTATACAGGAAGCGGTTCTAAAGGAACGACATTTAGAATTCACAGTGAAAATTCACTTTTTGATGTGGGCGGTTCATGTGTATTCCCAACAGGTGCATTTGGCAATTTGGAATATATAATTGCATTTATGAATTCTCGCCTTGCATTTTATTTAATTGATTGCCTTAATCCAACTGTAAATACACAAGTTGGAGACTTGAAACGAGTACCATTTGTAAAACCTTCAAAAGAGATAGAATCAAAGGTCTCTGATTTAGCAACAAAATGTATTGAACTCAAAAAGAAAATTGATAGTAACTATATACTTAATGGGTCAATTAGTAGTCCGCTAGCAATTGAGTCAACGGTAACAAAAGCACTATTGCAATTCATTGCTAATGAAATCTTTTCGCAAACCAATATTTTGATTTATGAACAGTTCATAGATCAAGAAATCAATGATATTTATGATTTGAGTGAATCAGATATTGCAAGAATGACGGAGAAGATGGGTGTATGTGCCGCAAGTATTCCAGTGTATGCAAGTGCTTGGGAAGCTTATTGCGAAGAAGAAAATTGTGTAGAGTTGTGTGAAAAAATAAATACTGCCATAGTTGATTATGATGATGAACAAATAGCAGAAATTAAGGAAAAAATTCGAAATGCATTGTTCTCAAAAACTAATGAACTTGAGGATTTTTGCAAGAATAATCAGATTAATCCGATTACAGTATGGTATTTTATTGCTCACGAGGAAGTTCTGCCTATGGTTAAAGCAAGAGATCTCATATTTGAATGGTTTGTTTATGCAATGAGGGATATTATTGCAAATACAGATGACGGAATAATAGGCATAAATAATACAGATACGTCTATCACACAATTATTGGAAGAGTATGCTGATAATATGGGAATTAATTCAGCACAATTGTTACAGATGGAGGAATATTTGGGAAGAAAAATACGAGACTTTATGGAAAAAGATTTTTTCATAGAATTGATGAATTATACAAATGTTTTTATGTACCTTCCCAAAACTCCGTTTATATGGCACCTCTCATCTGGAACCGATAGAGGATTTGAGGCAATGATTTCTATATACAAGTGGAATTCGGATTCGCTATATAAGTTAAAATCTAATTTTATATATAAGAGAAGAGAGAAACTTGAATATAGAAAAACTCAGATTGCAGGAAATGATACAGCGCAGGCACTCGAGGAAAAAGAATTAATTGATAGACAATTAGCTGAAATCGATGATTTTGTAGGCAAAATTGATGAGTTGATTGCATCCGGATATAAACCGACTCTTGATGATGGTGTTGGAAAGAATATTGCTCCTTTGCAGGAAAGGAAAATGTTAAAAGCAGATGTTCTTAATGCTAATCAGTTGAAGAAATATTTAAAGGCGGAATGGTAAATGATAGAAAAATGGTTAAGAAATGAAATTGATAAAAAAATATGCAATAGCAACCGTATAGTCATTCTTGATCAATCTTCGAGATGGAAGTTTTTGGTTGATGCCGCATGTACTGATATCTGCCTTTATTCTACAAAGGACTATAGCAGTAAGTGGCAGCAGAAACAGGATGAATTGTTTTTACGTCATGAAATAGAGAAGAATCATAAGAATGATCAAGTTGTGATATATGTTTCAAGAAAATTGGCAGCAGATTCGTTTTTGATTGAGTATGCTAAAACTGGTGGATGCATCGAACTTGCAACAGAATGGGTTAGAGATGTACTTCTGAAGGAAACATCACTGCAGGTATCGTTAACAGACGATGAGTTATATACAGCTTGTCAGCTTGGAATCTTTAAGGATATTAATTGGTGGAAGAAGGTTGTTCAGAAAATTGAAGGCTTATTATCAATTGAGAATGATATTCTAGATTTCTTCGATAATCCGAACGGTTTTCTTGAATCAAAAACACCAGCGGTTAAGAACTTGTATATACAGGAGTTTTGTAAGCTTTTGCAACAACCAGTTCAAGATAAACCGGCAGATACCTTTGCTAGTGAAATTGCAAGGCATATCTTTACAGGTATGTTAGAGGGTAATATTTCTGAAAAAGAGTATGTGATTTATTGCAAGTGGATTGATAGTCGTAATCATGAAAGTTCTTTCAAGAAGTATTTGGGAGAATATCAATTGCCTAGCACAATTGATATTGATAAAGTGAAGGATAACCATTGCTTTGATGTGGTTGATAAGAAGTATTTGACTAAACTTGTGGAGAATATTAACAATGCTAGTGAAGTTAAGAATATCTTGGATAAAATCAAGAAACGACTTAGGTTCAAAAAATCAAATCCGTACATTGCAAAATGGTGGCAGGATATTGCTGATATTATGGATTTTACAGTCGTTTGTAATGATGCTTCTATTGATGGGATAAGTAGGTATTATACAGTAGAGTTCTCGAAAACAGATAGATCAATGAGAAGGATACTTACATACCTAAAAGCAGATATAAACATAGTCAAACCGATTCAAGAATACTATGAGCGTATGAATCAGGATCTGTTAAAGTCTTGGTTTGCTCATTACGGAGAATATCAGGAATCACAAAAGGGATACCTTGTTAATTTGATAAAGAATACTTTTAAAAAGATAGCTATCATAGTTGGCGATGGAGTTCGATATGAAGTGGCAGATAGTGTTGCATCAAGAGTAGCAAGTGATATTTCTGTTGATAAAAAATTTATGTATGCGGGGCTTCCATCTGAAACAGAACATAATATGAGCGCTTTATATACTACTGATGGTGAGATAATTGCAGAGAAGAAGGAACGTGAAAAGAAGCTGTCAGATGAAACCGGAAAAGATATTACATATATGCAACTTGATGAAGTGAATGGAACAACGGATGGTGAAATTCTCGTATTAACATACAAGGATATTGATGATGCTGGGGAAAAGATGCAGCAAGGCATGCTTCGTTTGGTTGATGAATTTGAAGATATTTTAGTAGAGAAAATACAGTTATTACTTCATTTGGGATATAAAGAGGTTCATTTGGTGACAGACCACGGTTTTGTGCTTACAGGAATTTTGGAGGAATCAGATAAAATACCTACAGATGATATCAGTGGCGGCAAGAAAGTATCAGAACGTTATATTAGATCTGTAGATGAGCAAAGTGGTAGCAAGTATATTTCTATTGAGGAGCATTATGAAAATTATAACTATGTGAATTTTGCAAAAAGTTCAAGACCGTTTGTATCTACTGGAAAGTATGGATATTCTCACGGTGGTTTTACTCCACAAGAAGTTGTTATTCCTAATTTTGTATTTACCTACAATAAGCAAAATCAAATGGATGTTGATATTACAAACAAGAAAGATTTGATTGATATTGCGGGAAATATACTTACTGTTAAATTTTCATCGTGTGAAGCAAAAGATGTTTTATCTTATCAGAGAAAAGTAAGAGTTTTATTATATGTTGGTGATAAGATTGTTGATAAGAGCAGTATTATATCGATAAGTCCGGGAAGTCAAGAAAAGGTTGAGCTTTCACTTGATTCTGCAACAGAAGGTGTAGTAGTTATTATTGACGAAGATACCAAAGATCAATTGGATAAGGCAAAAGTTACAAAGAGCCAGATGAGAGATTTAGGCGGATTATTCTAGGGAGGTGACATTAGTGTCTGATTATATTGATGAAAAAGCATTAGAGGAATTTCGTGGATGCGTAGTTAGAAAGGATTTGGCTCCTTTGATTAAAGGCGGTGCTAATGTACCTGCGTTTGTTTTGGAATATCTTCTTGCAAATACTTGTAGTACAGATGATGAAGATAAAATCCGTGAGGGTATTGAGAATGTAAAAAATGTTCTTAGGGAGCACTATGTAAATCCTGAAGAGAGTACCCTGATTCAGTCAAAATTAAAGGAACACGGTAAATATAAAATAATCGATAAAATTTCTGTTGAATTAGATCCACAGAGGGATTGCTATTGGGCAAATATTGTTAATAGCAATATTAAAAAGGCGAATATTAGTGACCAGCTTGTGCGAAGTCATGAAAAGTTATTACTTGGTGGAATATGGGCAATTATCGACATGGAATATGATCCAATGATTACAGTAGGCAGTAAGGTATATCCTTTCTTAGTAAATGATATAAAGCCGATACAGCTTTCCAATTTCAATATGGAGCGTATTGCAGAAAAAAGAAAAGGGTTCTCTAAGGAAGAGTGGAAAAAACTTCTTCTTAGAAGTGCTGGATATGAACCTGATAGTGAAGGCTTGGATGAAAGAATTCAGGATTTGTTATTATTGCGTTTGATACCACTCGTTGAGGCTAACTTTAATATGGTTGAGTTGGGACCGCGTTCTTCTGGTAAATCATATATATACAAAGAAGTTACGCCATATGCATTGCTTATGTCTGGTGGACAGGGAACAGTTGCAAAGTTATTTGTGAATAATACAACTGGACGAGTTGGTTCTGTTGGAGAGTGGGATGCAATCTGCTTTGATGAGAGTACAGACCATCTGTTTAAGGATAGTGATACTGTTCCCCTTATGAAGGATTATATGGAATCAGGATCATTTTCTAGAGGTGGAAAGGGAGGAGAAATCTCAGGTAATGCATCTATAATTTACAATGGAAATATCAATCAGCCTGTAGAAACTGTACTACAGAATTCACATCTGTTTAGTCCGATGTCATCGGAGGTAAACAATGATACAGCATTCTTAGATCGTATAAATGCGTACCTTCCAGGGTGGGAAATCAAAAAGTTTGCTCCTTCAAACTTTACAACTCATTTTGGATTCAGTACAGATTTCTTTTCTGAATTATTAAAAGGTCTGCGTAAGGATACATATTATGAAGTAGTTGATGAGTTCTTTTCTTTAGGAAGTCATTTGAAACAAAGAGACGCAAAATCTGTTAGAAGAATTGTGTCAGGATACATTAAGCTTCTTCATCCAGATGGTAACTTTACCAAGGAAGATGTTGAAGAATATCTGAAGATTGCATTGGAGATGCGTCGTAGAGTTAAAGAACAATTAAAGCGTATCGGCGGAATGGAATTCTGGGATACAAATTTTTCTTATATTGATAAAGAAACACAAGAAGAAATATTTGTGTCATTGCCGGAAGAAAAGAGTAGTGCTCTGATAGAAAATGTTCCATTAGCACCAGGAGTATGTTATTCAGCGACTGGTGATGGTGATCATGTCGGAATTATTCGTATTGAGGTAGTTGTAGTACCTGGTAATGGAAAGATTACAATAACTGGAACCACAAGTAATGCAATTAAGGAAGATGTAAAGAATACAGTTAACTATATTAAGGCTAACGAGAAAACAATATTAGATGAAAGACATTCATTGAAGGAAACAGACCTTAGTATTCAGGTTACTAATGTCCTTGGCAATAATACAACAGCGGGGATTGGTGGTGCAATTTATGTAGGTATACTTTCCGCACTGTATAAGAAAAACTTAAAAGCTGGACTTGCTGTTATCGGTAATGTCACAATTGGTGGCGCTGTAGAGAGAGTTGTTCAGTTTGCAGATAAAGTAAGTTCACTTGCTGATAATGGTGCAAAGATGGTAATTGTACCTATGGATAATATTTCTGAAATAGCAACAATACCTACTATGGTACTTAGCAAGTGTGATGTTCCATTTTACAATAATGCGCAAGTATTGTTGCAGAAAGCGATGGAGTAAGAGTGCAGTATTGGAGGGGTAATTATGGATTGGACAAAATTTAATAATCATGGAGAATCCTCCAATCATGCATTTGAAGTAATGTGCAATATGCTGTTTGAATGTTGGATGAAGAAAGAATACAAAGATAACATTTCTCATTTTGCCTTTATAAATGGAAGCGGTGGAGATGGCGGTGTAGAAGCATATGGACTTTTAACATCAGGTGATGTTATTGGTGTTCAATCAAAGTGGTTTCCACAGAAAATGGAAGCATCTCAATTTACACAAATTGAAAATTCATTTTATACAGCAATTAAAGTCCGTCCTAAATTAAAAAGATATATTGTTTGTGTTCCTAGAGATTTTACATCAAAGAGAATGGTGAAAAATAATCAAGTCGCTAAGGATACAGAAGAATCAAAATGGATAAATCTATGTGAGAAAATTAATAAAGAATACCCGGATGTCGTAATTGAATTATGGGATGAGACAAGCATACAAGAAAAATTATGTCTGCCAGAAACTCAGGGATGTTATAAGTATTGGTTTGAATGCTCAGATGTGTTTGAAACAGAGATTTTGACATCATATCAAAGGGCAATAAATAGTTGGGCAAAACCAAAGTACATACCTGATTTGTATTCGATGGGGTATATTCACGACAAACTTTCTTGTTTTATCAGTAGTTTTGAAGCTACAAAGAAAAAATATGATATGACTCAAAATATATATGCTATAGTTCAGAAACTGAAAAGAGCATATGAAGATATATTGAGATTGAAATTTACAGAAAACGAAAAGGTGCTTCTTGAAAAGATAAAATCAGATATTTCTATTCTCGGAGAGTGGTTATGTATTATTAGAGAAATAGGTTCGTTAGTTGCTAGTGGTTCTGACATAGAAAGGGACAATTTTGAAAAGAAATTTGAACTTAATTGTGATTCTTCAGAGTTAAAAGATAGTTCGTTGCATTTTAGCTATTATACTCATTTTTATGAAGTGGAAAGTATTTTGGACAATATTGAAGATGATTTTGAGCAGTTTAAGCGTTGTGTGATTTCTGATAGTCATAATAAGATCATTTTTCTCGGTAATCAGGGGACGGGAAAGACGGCAGGAATTGTTAGTGAGATTAATTTGATGCTCCAGGGTAAAACATATCTTCCAATATTAGTGCAAGCAAAGGATTATAGGAAAGGTGATAGTTGGTTATCTATTTTGACAAGAACTATAGGTCTATCGACAACATGGAGTGAATTAGAGTTGTTTCAAGCTTTAGAAAATGCAGCCTTGCTGAGAAATAGATATTTGAATGAAAGTTGTGATATTGTAGTTCAACCTAAATGCTTAATATGTGTAGACGGAATAGATGAAGCTTCTTCATGGAGCTTTTGGAAGGAACGAATAGAGGAAACGCAAGTCTATGAAAATATTTTTTCAAATGTAAAATTTGTTTTTTTATCAAGACCATATGTATTTCCTAGATATTATGATTTGGATTACCGAGAATGTTTTTATACATTACCAAGTAGTGGAGATGTGTCTGTAAATGAATTATTTGATAATTATATAGCATTTTATAAGATTGATTTATGTGGTAATTATTGGATAAAAGGAATATTACGTACACCTATGTCACTTAAATTATTTTGCGATTTATATGGCAATAGTAGAGTGGGAAATTTAGATAAAAACTCATTAGTTATTACTAGGTTGTTTCAGAAGAAAATTGACTCTGTAGAAGAGTCTTATAGAAAGCAAGAAAAAGAAACAAAACAACAAAGTATGATAAAAACAGTATTGGTTACTGTGGCTACATTGCTAACCAATAAAAAAGAAGTGACTTTTGATGATATTCTTAATGAGAGTAAGGAACCCATAAAAAGTCATCTGGAGGATTTGTTATTTTTTATTGAAAATGAAGGATTCATATATTCACATCAAATTTGTAAAGATGAGTTTAGTGTGCCAGAGACTGTATATTCATGGGGAATGCAACCTGCATTCGACTACCTTATAGGTAGAAAAATATATGATGTAATTAAGACCGGAAATAATATTGATATTGAGTATACGAATGGTATATATCAGATGCTTTCACTAATAGCAATAGAGGAAGATGAAAAATTAATTTCAGAATATTCGAATATTAAATTAGAAGAATCTGTATTATTTGACTTGATATGTTATACATTGGCCAATACATCTGCTGGAATCGCATCTAAGTATCGTGATTATGTTAAACAATTAATGCAATATTCTGAGGCTGAGTTTAGAGAAATTGCTAACAATATTATTATTCCTGTAAGCAAAGTTGATAACCATCCTTTGGGTGGAAATTTACTTGATGAGTTCCTAAGAAGTTTTGATAAACCAGCTCAAAGAGATATATGGTGGTCGATTCCAACATATTTACGTAATAATTATAATGCTAGTTGGAGAACATATTCAGAGATCGATACCTCTATGATTGTGTTATCTGATGAAGAGCATTACATGGGAGCACCATTAATTTTGGTATGGAGGTTATCTTCTGTAGATAATGACATTCGGCATGATTGTAGACTTAAACTAACAGAGTGGGGAATCAATAATCCCAAAAAGTATTTAGATTTATTGCTATATTGTGCAGATATCAACGATGAACAGATTGTAGAAGATATATTTGCAATAGCATATGGAATTGCGCTTGGAAAGTTTGTCCAGAAAGAATATCTTGAGAAATTATCATCTTGGATAGTTGAGAATGTTTATTCAGAAGAAGGTCTTTTTAAGTATGAAAATTCTGCAATTAGGTATTATTGCAAAGGCATTGTTAAGATTGCAATATCAAAAGGACTATGTGACGCAGAATGTGAAAATAGAATATCAGAGAAATATATCAGAAAAAGTTCATTTATGCCAGCGTATAAGGACTCTTTTAATTCAAAAAGACTTTCTGGATATGGTCCAATAGATTATGATTTGGCGCGATATGTACTATGTGATCATTTGGACAGGTTCTTTTGTAGTGACTATAAAACTCGCGAATACTTGAAGGAAACAGCAGACTTTATCGAGCAATACAAGAAGGAATATGATGTTGATACGCTTGAGCCGGAAGGGTTAATTATCTCGATTGCATATCAGTATTTATTGAATCAAGGCTGGGATAAAAAGACTTTTTGGGAATGTGAAGATAAGAATAATTTGGGTATTGATATATGTATACGTCATACGCATTCGCCATCTACGCATGGTGCAATGTCTCGAGTAATGACGGTGGCTGAAAAATACGTTTGGTGCGTGAAGCATCATATGGAAGCTGCATTTGCAAGCCAACTGCAGTATAACGATTATGGACAAGGTATCAGGTATATAAGTGATTATTATGAAATTGATGACTTTACCAACACATATCAAGATTATGTTAATAGTAGACATACTAAGATGGAGGACAAATGGATTCATACCGATCAGATGGTTGTAACTCCATACGAAGAATTCTCTATTGAGAACATTGAGAAATGGATGAAACAGGCTGATGTTCCTGATTTTGCAGCTTGGTTTGATAGAAAAACGGATACGGAAATATTATATGCATTTACAAATATTGTTAATGAATTATTAGGAATAGAGGAAGCGGTATGGATTTCTTCAGGAATTGTAAAAAGAGATGGATTTCAAAAATTCATTGAAGCATTAGATGTATATGCAGAAGATAGGGCAGAATTATTAAATGTATCAGACTTTCATTCATATATTGAAACAAGTGGCTTCTATACACCGCAAGAAATATGTGCGGTTCAAACTGCAAAAGAGACTAATGATATTATAAATATTGGTGAACAGGAAAATAATGTTCAAGTATATAAACTTATTACTACATGTCTATCCGCACATGATGAAGATACAGAAATGAGTTTTTACTTACCAAGTGGAATTGCAAGAAAGATAACAGGCATAACATACGGAGATGGGTATGAGTATATAAATGAAAATAACGAAGTAATATACAAATTTTCTGATGTAGACAAGGATTGGAAAAATCAACAAGTGTGCTTACAAGTCAACACTTCTATACTGGAGTCTGCGTTAAAAGAAAATAGCTATAAGTTGTTTTGGGTGTTTAGGGTATATCGTAGTCCTTCTAATAAAGCCTATGAGTTATATGGTAATAAAATATGCCATGATACAGATAGGAGTTTTGTGGTTTGGTTTGATGAACAAGAATGTAAATATATTGAATTAAAAGAAATCAAACCTATAAGACCCAACCCATATGATGATTATGAATTAAACATCAAAATATTATATGGTGACGCAGAAGACTAAGTTTAAATGAGGAGATGTAGAACAATGTTATTAATATGCTACCCAAAATGTGCAACTTGCCAGAAAGCTAAAAAATGGTTGGATGAGCATAATATAGAATATACTGAGCGTCATATTGTAGATGCTAATCCTACTTATGATGAATTGAAAGAATGGCATGGCAAGAGCGGACTTCCGCTCAAGAAGTTCTTTAATACTAGTGGACTTCTTTATAAAGAAATACAGCTAAAGAACAAGATTCCTACAATGAGTGAAGAGGAACAGTTACAGTTATTAGCTACGAATGGTATGTTGGTAAAACGACCATTAGTTGTAAATAGCAATACTGTTATTGTTGGATTTAAGGAAGCAGAGTGGAATGAAAAACTAAATGGACACATAGAATAATCGAACATTCGAAGAGAGTTTCAAACGGATTTCTTGATTTAGCAGATAAGGTAACTATGTTAGATTGTCCGTTGAGATGATAGTAGGTTTCATAGCAGAAGTTGGCGATATTACGCGCTTTGATAGCACGAAAGAACTTCAGAAACTGGCAGGATTGGAACTGGTGGCAGATAGTTCCGGTAAGCACAACGGAAAGACAAAGATAAGTAAAAGAGGGCGCAAGCGTCTCAGATATTTACTTTTCGAGGCAGCGATATCGGTGGTGGGAAAAAATGAAGAATTCAAAGAAATCCACAGGTATTATACCACCAGAGAAAAGAATCCATTAAAAAAGATGCAGTCGCTGATAGTAGTAGCATGTAAGCTGATAAGAGTATTCCATGCGATTCTAACTAAGGGAATCAGATATGATGCATCAAAGATGTTGAAAGATATCAGACATCCGGGAGAACAGTTAAAGGCTGCGTAACCGAGTAACAAAGAACAACCATAATGATTACAGTAAGCGTCCGCCGAAAGGTGCTGTAATCGGAGTGTTTGGATCAGTAATGAAAGTACAAAGAATGAGCTGGTAGCCGGCAGGAAATTAAACCAGAGGGCATGACCCTGAATAGTAGCTAAGCTGGCACCCTGGTTATGGACAGGCAGAACGAAGGAAGTGAGGACCCACCGAAAGGAGGATGATCCTGTTGGACATGAGAGGTGAGCTGCCATATAGGGATGGGTATACATCGAAGCCATTTAAAACGGATAGTGATGACGCTTTATTTGGTGTACCCATTATTACTATATATCTGCCCTGTATGAGGTAAAGATCACTCCATAACCGTAATTCTATTCAATGACAGGTATCAAAAAGTATTGAATTTATTGAAAAAAACACTTGATTATATGGAGAGGTTTAGCTTATTGCAAACTTTAATTAGTCCAAGATTAGCTCAAGATTAGTCCAAGGCGGAAAGAAAGTAATATGATATATACAGATCAGCAACTGATTGAGAAAATACGAAAAGTGATAATTGACTTTGAAGATGAAGTTGTCGAATTCAAGGAAGCTCGTACAAATTATTCATTCAAAGATATTGGGAAATATTTTTCGGCATTAGGAAATGAGGCAAATATACGTGGTTTTAAAGAGGCTTGGCTTATCTTTGGAGTGACAAATAAAAAAGAAATAGTAGGTACGGCCTATCGTCAGGATGGAAACCTTCAGAATCTAAAAAAAGAGATTGTTGGTGGTACAAATGAAAGAGCTACCTTTATGGAAATTTATGAAGTGAATATGGATGGACATCGTATAGTAGCTTTTCAGATACCACCGGCAACGAGAGGAATTCCTAGAACTTGGAATGGTGCGGCGTATGCGAGGGAAGATGAGAATTATAAGTCCTCTGCCAATGGACAAGGTGGACTTAATAAGAAGTCAGGTTGGAGTAGACTGGTCTAAAGAAATTGTAGAAGGTGCTACTTTCGAAGATTTAGATCCAGAAGCAGTTCCTTATGCAAAATTGTATGTTGCGGAATCCACTTTTTCATATTATAATACCCATAGGTGAACTTGCAAACCAACGGACGATTATTCTTTGAATAGTCCAACCAACCTGCAAGCCACCGGAACTACACACAATAATGAAAAAATGCAATGGTACTGGATTGGTACTAAAAATATGTGAAACGAAAAATAACGTGTGGAAAAGGTATGAGATATCAATACAAGATGGTATAGATAACCATATTGAAACAACCAAAATCAAACCAAACTTTGCGAGTTTGAATAACGGATTAAAATGCCGAAAGCCTGTATTTATGCGGGCTTCCGGCATTTGTTTTATCAAATGGCTCTAGTTTGGCTCTATTTGTGGGGAGAGTAATAGCAAGATTAAGGAGAAATTATGAAAAAGATAATTATATTAAGAGGTAACTCTGGAAGTGGAAAAACAACAGTAGCTAGAGCATTGCAAAAGAAATTTGGATACAATACAATGATGATTTCACAAGATGAGATTAGGAGAAATGTTTTGTGGGTTAAAGATGGCGTTGATACTAAGGCATTACCACTTATGATAGAACTTATAAAATATGGGTATGAGCATTGTGATGTGGTTATTTTAGAGGGCATCATGTATGATGAGTGGTATAGGCCTTTGTTCAAAACGGCAAATGAATTGTATGGAATGAATGTATATGCGTACTATTTTGATATACCATTTGAAGAGACGGTCAGGCGACATAATACACGAGATAAAAAACAGGAATTTGGTGAAGAAGATATGCGTAGATGGTGGAGAGAAAAGGATTTTTCATCAGTTTTTAATGAAAAAATTATTACACCTGATATTGATGCAGACAGTATTGTTGAAATGATATATAGCGATTCAGCAAATGAAGGATAAGGGTATTACGAATGGCAAGAACAGAAAAAGTGATAATGACGAATATGTGTATGGTGTTTAGTGAAAATAGGGTACTTGTCCAAGATAAGAGAGATGATGATTACTCTGGAATAACATTTCCGGGAGGACATGTGGAAAGAGGAGAATCATTTACAGATGCTGTGATACGCGAAGTGTGGGAAGAAACTGGATTGAAAATTTCAGAACCAAAACTTTGTGGGATAAAAGACTGGATGAAGGATGAGGAAACAAGATATATAGTGTTATTATATAAGACAGATAAGTTTGAAGGAGTGGTTACTTCGTCTGAAGAAGGGGATGTATTCTGGCTGACATTAGATGAAATGCAGCAGAGAAAACTTGCTTATGGAATGGATAAGATGTTGGAAGTATTTTTAAATGACAATATTAGTGAATATTTCTTTTTTGAAGAAAATGGAAAATGGATAGAAGAGTTGAAATAGTTTAAATAAATGCAAAGGAGTTTTAAGTGGATATTTTATTTAAGAATGATGATTTTGTATTTTCATACAGAGTTGGTGGAATATTGATACGCAATGGAAAAATTCTATTACAGCGTCCTAAGGATGATGATTATTCCATTATAGGTGGACATGTAGCAGCAATGGAAACAAGTATAGAAACTTTGAAGCGGGAATTTGAAGAAGAAATTCACACTAAAATAGAGGTAGATAATCTGCTGGCGATTGGTGAAATATATTTTCCATGGGGTAAAAGACCATGTCATCAGATATGTTTATATTATAATGTATATCTCGTTAATGATGATATTCCTTTAGATGGAGTATTTCATGGGTATGATGGTTTGGATGATAAAAGAATTGATTTAGATTTCTGCTGGGTTACGCTTGAGGATTTAAAGAATAGCGTAAAGGTATATCCGCAGGAGCTGGTACCTTATATTCTTGAACAGAAGAAAGAAATTGTACATTTTGTTTCAAAGCAAATTTAGAAGATGAGATTATAGGTGTCGATGGAGAAGAAATATGTTAGAAGTTAAATTTTATGATACAGTAGATGATTCATTACTGAAGTTTGCAGTAATAATTTCACAGAGCAACGGCAAGTGGGTGTTTTGTAAGCATAAAGAAAGAGATACCTATGAAGTGCCGGGAGGGCATCGAGAAGCAGGCGAAAATATTCTCGAAACCGCTAAAAGGGAGCTCCAGGAAGAAACAGGAGCAGTAAAATATGAGATAAAGCCAATCTGTGTATATTCAGTGATAGGCAAGACAAGAGTAAATGATACAGGCGAGGAAACCTTTGGAATGCTTTATTTTGCGGAGATAACAGAGTTTGCGAAAGAATTACATAGCGAGATGGAGAAAGTTGTGCTTATGGATGAGTTGCCTGAGAACTGGACATATCCGTTGATACAGCCGAAATTGATAGAAAAGTATTTACGGGTAAAAAATAATTCTATAATCGGAGCAACAGTAACTGTCACGGTCGATAGACCATTAGGAAGTTATCATCCTGAATATAAGGATATGTATTATCCAATAAATTATGGTTACATTGAAGGAGTTATGGCACCAGATGGAGAAGAGCAGGACGCTTATATATTAGGTGTAAATGAACCAGTAGGCAAGTTTACAGGTAAAATTATTGCCATTGTTTATAGAAAAGATGATATAGAAGAAAAGTGGGTAGTTGTGCCAGACGGAGTAATTTTTTCAAAGGAAGAAATCAGGAGACAGATTCATTTTCAGGAACAATATTTCGACAGTGAAATTGTGATGTAATATTAAGGAGATTGCTATGTCATTAGGATTAAAAAGAGGAACAGTGCAGCTTGAACCACATGATAAACAGTGGGATGAGGCTGCCATTCAAACAATCAAAAACCTTAAATCTATATTAGGTGATGATGCTGTTGATATACAACATATTGGAAGTACAGCAATACCAGCAATTAAAGCAAAACCGATTATTGATATTGCTGTTGGGGTAACTGATTTTGAGAAAATAATGTCATATAATGAGCAGTTACAGAAGGATGGAATCTTTTATCGTGGTTCGGATGTGGAAGATCAGATTCTTTATGTAATGGGTGATATGGAAAAGGATATCAGGACACACCATATTCATATTGTGAAATGGAACGGAACTGAGTGGAAAAAATATATTCATTTCAGAGATTATCTAAATGATAATGAGAATATGGCTTTGCAGTATCAGAGGGTGAAGGAAGAACTGGAAAGTAAGTATGCTGATAATAGGGGATTGTACACTAAAGGAAAGAAAGATATAATAGATATTATTCTCAATAATTAATAATTTTTATTTTGTATGTCTTGACAAAAAATAATTATGAATCTACTATCTTAAAAAGCGATGAAGAGAGATAGTAAATATTTTGGAAATTACAGAGAGGAGTTGCTTGGTGGAAAACTCTATTGAAGAAATATTGAACCAGTCTTGGAGCCGTGTACCGAGTGAGATATTTATTAGGCTACACTGGGAACGCCCATTATAGCGTCAGAGTATCGAAAGAGATTTCCGTACTTGCTAAGGTCTATATTGCGAGATATAGATGAATTAAGGTGGTAACACGAAGCTATCAGCTATCGTCCTTAAAGTAAATTTAAGGAGGGTAGCTTTTTTAATACATAAAAATAATAGAATCGGAGGAATTAATGATGAATTATGTTGTTGACAGTTACGAGAATTACAAAGAGGAAAATCGTTTGACTACAAATAATGCAAGAAGAATTGAATTTGTAACAACTACAAGAGTTTTGGATGAGATTATCGACACCAAGAGTAAAATATTAGATTGTGCAGCAGGAACAGGAATTTATGCTTTCTGGTTTGCAGATAAGGGGCATGATGTAACTGCTACAGATATTACGCCAAGGCATATAGACATTATTAATCGAACTCTTACCAATAAAAATTATCATATGAATACTTCTGTTTTGGATGCTACAGATATGTCCTGTTTCGCAGATGATTCATTTGATATTGTTCTCAATATGGGACCATTTTATCATTTGATTACAGAAGAGCAGAGAGAAAAATGCATGAAGGAATGTCTAAGAGTGTTAAGGAAAGGCGGGCTTTTGGTTACTGCGTACATTCCAAGATACTATGTTTTTCAATATATTGCTACGAGCAATGAAAAATATTTGGATGAACACTTGGCAAAACAACTTATTGAAACTGGTGTGCTGAAGCATGATGATGAGAAGTGCTTTTGGACAGATACTTATTACTCATCAAAAGATGAAATGGAATCAATTTATCGAAGATATGGATTAAAAATTGTAGACCATTTCGCTCAAGATGGTTTAGCTCCTCTTTTATCGCAAAAGGTTGACAAATGGGATGAAAATCAGTTCAAAACATGGTGCGACTATCACTATAGTGTATGTCGAGAACAATCAATTTTAGGAGCAAGTAATCATGTTGTCATAATTGGGAAAAAATAAAAGAAATTGAAAAAAACATAGTTATCCTTGCTGAAGCATAGTACCCATGACAGGGCGTTAAGCGTCCGGGGGACGCTTGTTTAGCGCCGACCGGAGCGGAGCGTAGAGGTAGCCTCCAGAGTTTTATGATACCGGGCAACCGAAATACATAGGAAGGGGTGCTAGGTGCCAGTGGCACCTGCTTAGCACCGACCGAAACGGAGTGTAGACGTGGCGCCGATGACGGCTTATGAGATCATTTCGATTTTCATTGGGATATTAGCATTGCTGATGTCCTTTGGTAGCTTGATTGTAGCGTTGCTTGCCTTTCTCGATAAAGAGAAAAGCTCTTCGATGAAGAGTAGGCGAAAATAAAAATGCCTATCCTGTCTGCCAACAGGATAGGCGGTGTCCTTAAGGACATTCATTAATCTAAACTCGGAGCATCCACCTTTGGAGTGGTGCTTTCTGTTTAATTAAATATTATCATCTTATGTCTGATAATTTAAGAAGTTTCACTAATTTGGATAATTTGGATAATTTTTTACAGTAAGGCGGTCAGTGCCTTTTTTGACAACCATATTGTCATCAAGCAGATGCTGTTTGATTTCTTCGATATTTTCATTGATATGCTGTAAACTGTCAGCATACTCTTCTTCTGAATATTCATCTTTAGCATTTATCATATTTTCACGAATTTGCAGAGCTTTCATATAGGTACAGAGTTTTTTATTGATGAGGTTGTTCTTAAATGAGAGCTTTACAGTTGATAGCTTGAAATTAAAGAACGAATTGAAGCAAACAAAAGAATTGTTGCAGAGCGAGAAAGAGAAAATGAAAAGAGGCGACAACACAGTAGAAAAATATCAAGATAAACTGCAGCAGGCTGAGCAGGAAAAGGAATATGTACTCACGTATCAGAAGAAAGTGGAGATACCGGTTGAAAAGCCGGTACTCTACGAAATGTGTCAGAACTGCGACCACAAAGCATATCAGCAGGCAAAAGAGAGGTATGAACATCAAAGGAACGGACTGGAAAAGGAGTATAAGGCAAAGACTGTTGGATTTGATGTAATGATTAAAGTTTTATGGTGGTATGCAATTGTAACGACAATATTTGCGGCAATGAGGTCTGAAATATTTTTAGGCGATTTTACTGCATTTGTTGATACCATATGGAATGGTATTTGCAGGTCTGGCAAGTGGATTGTTGATATAGGAAATGTGTTGGCACAGGTGGGAGATAGGATACCGAATGAGATGTTAGCAATTATAGTGCATTGGTTATTGTTTATTATAGTAATTATTGGAGGTGTGGGAGCTGTAGGTGTACAGACAGTAATTGTAGAAAAGAAAGTTGCAAAAGTATATCAGGAGAATTGTTGGGATGTGATTAGCGTTGGAATAGTAGTAATAAGTTTAGTTATGGCTGTGTATTTTGGAGATTGGATAAAGGTCTTAGTAAAGCTGAATCTTGTTGCATTATTGTTATTAGTTCAGGCAGTATATGTCGGAATCAGAGCGTATGTGAAAGGTTGTAAAAGGGCCAGAGGCTATTATTGATGTTGAGGTGCGAGAAATATCGCAGAAATGTGGATAAAAGTTATGGGAAAATAGGAGAAAGTTATTGTAGAGAATGGAATTACTTATGTGCTGGGCGAGGGTGATATTTATTATCCGGATTTACAGTTGCCAGAGAGAACAAATTATAATATCGGAAAGTTTGGACATATGAGATGTGAGTATCTGAAAGAGTTCAAACATGGATATTATATGAAGCTGTTGCTTGAAGGAAAGTTGAATGAATATCTGCATGATATTGATGAGGAATGCTATGAGATGATGGATAGGCTTGTGGAACAGATGAAGGAGAAACAAGGTGTGACGGAGAAGTTGAAGGCGGAAAATCAGATGCTATGGGTGGGGAAGATGAATAATATTATGACATGTGCGGAGGAGATTGTGGTGAGGGAGGTGGTGTATGTGTGATGGATGTGGAGCAGATTGCCTTGCTCCGTTAAGAAGTAAAAAGATGATGAAAGAAATAGAAAAAAGTGGTATAATAAGTAATCGATAATATTTTATTATCCGTTACTTTATTATATAGAACATATATGGAGAGATTCTATGAAAAAATCGTGTTTTGTCATTATGGGATATGGCATTAAAAACAATATTAATCTAGATTTGACATACAGCAAAATTATCAAACCCTGTATTATAAAAAATGAACTTGTGCCATATCATTTATTTGAAGATAACAAATACAATGCGTATCGCTGCGATGAGATTACAGGTTCTGCTGCTATTGATTATAAATTTATTACATGCCTTAGCGAAGCGGATGTTGTAATTGCGGATATTAGCACAATGAATATTAATGCTATCTATGAGCTGGGTGCTAGACATGCCCTAAAACCACGTTCCACTATTATTTTATGTGCCAAAGAAGATGAACATCGCTTTAATTTTTTTGATCTCACATATGTGCCGATTATTTTTTATAATCATGAGGGAGCACGGTTGGGAGCTGAAGCAATTAAGGAAACTCAAACAAGGCTAAACGCTCTTCTAGATTTTGCGATTAATTCTGAATCAGTTGTTCCGGACAATCCTATATACAGAGCCTTAAGCGAACGGGATACTTATCAAAACTTTTTGCCACCAGAACGTCAAAGTTTGTATGAATTGTATTTAAATGGTCGAAATTTTCTTGACGATAGTGAATACGAAAAGGCAATTGCTATACTATCCGAGTTATACGAACAAGATTCTACGGAAGAAAATCTTTTACTATTAGTATTGGCACAGTATAAGTTTGCAGAAGCAACTAATAACAGTAGATTGTTAATTGAATGTATAAATAGTATAAAAGAAAAGGTAGATATTGACTCATCTGTATCAGAACATTTATTGGGGAGAGTTGCGGCAATTTATCTTCGACTATTCAATTTACTAGAAGAAGAGACATATTACTACCTTGCACTCGAATATTATCGTAGAGGCGCATGTTATAGCAGACAAAATTATTACTGCCCTAGAAACTACTGTGCTTTATTACTAAGAATATATGAAATAACTGATGATCCAAATGTGATTATAGAGCATTATTATACTGCTAAACATTATGCCAAATTATATCTAAACAGTAGTGCTGACGCACTAAAAGATGGAAGTTATGAAGAACGTGTATATTACTACTACAATGTTTGTGACCTAAAGGCAATCGTTGCAGGAGAATACTCAAACTACGAAAAACTACAAGAAAGATTAAATTCTGATGAAGGAATCAGCATTAGACAACGTAATACCATTAAAACAGGAATAGAAAAACTTTATAATGATATTGCAGAGATGAATCACAAAACTAAACTTTTTTGAGATTTAAAAATAAATAGTAATCAGTTACCTTTCCTACCCAAACAGCAATTTGATGATTAACTATTTCATCGTTGAAAAAATCATCAATTTTATCTAAGTTAAAGTTTTGTGTTTTTACGCTGAACCTTCCACCTTTAATAATACCTTCCTCTCTGACTCCTTCTTCATTGATGATAAGCAGTGGAAGGTCATATAGCAAACCTATTGTGCCTTCAATATGACAAAATGGACTTGTTATTTGTTGTCCCGAGATATCGACTTCTTGTGGGAAGAAAAATGATGGATTAGGTGTGCCATTTTTCTTCTTTTGGCCAGTCTCTATAAAAATTTGACCAAATCCAATAATAATTATTCCATAACATTGTCGCATTATGCCCTTTAGATAATTTATGGTGTCAGTAAGGTCATAATTATCTGCCTGCAATGTGACTGTTTTTAATCCGGCCTCATCAAGCTTTGCTTGTAGCAAATCAAGAAAATATTGATGTCCATCAAGAAATGGGTTTGGTCTACTAAGAAATACAAGTATCTTTTCCATATTAATCTCCTATAGTTATTTGTGTAAATGTCTGTTGATTGATTCTTGAGCGACATGAGTAATATCAGGGAATAAAAAGCTTTCTCTTATATCTAATCGCCATAACATTTTTTTAAAGTATGCCTTTTTCTCTTTTGGAATAAGAATTGTATATAAGGTTTTGTCGTCGCATACCTTTTCTATTGTATTTAAAGTGTCATGTATTGTAAAACATGCGCGTTGAGCATATTGACGGAAATCGTTACTCGTGGCATAACATGCTAAAATTTTTTGAGTTGGTTGGATATTTCCATAAAACGCAGGTTTTAACATTTCTAATGCAGTATTTGAATCTATTGGATAGATATAGGGGTCAATCTCCTGCGTTTGATTTAGAAATTCGGGGATTAGAACACTAAGTCTTGCATCTACATTGTCGTATTTATCATCTTCTCCGATTGCAAAATAGAGAGCAACCAAAGGAAAATATGACCAATCCAAAAGTCTAGTAGGCATTCCGTAATGCTGCATCATTGATATCCACTTATCATATGAACTTTTAGGTATGTAAGAACCGCTAAGCTGGCTGGCACCATGATAAAATGAGTGACATAGTACACTTTCTGAAGATAACCGTTCAAATCTTTGTATGCCAGGAACCAATGACCATTGTATATTGCACTGTCCCCTATACCAAAGTGTTGGTTGAGTGACAAAATCAACTGCATGATTTAATGTGATTTCTTCAATTTCTCCTATGATATTGCATAGGTCATTAAAATCATTAGCAACATATTTATATTTTGATAATTCATTCATTTTATTTTTTACCTCAGTTTTTTAGTAACGGATAATAAAATATTATCCTCCACAAAAGCAAACCCTCAACAACATATCAAAGGATTGCTGAACACCCTTATATCCTAAAATCCTTTCTAGGATGTTTCGAAACTAAAATATCCCTTTGCTTTGCCACGGTGACGTGTGTATATATTTCAGTTATATTAATAGAACTGTGACCTAACATTTCCTGAATATAGCGGATGTCAACATCTGCTTCCAGAAGACTGGTTGCAAATGTATGCCGGAACATATGGGGAGTAATATGCATATTAATAGACGTCATGTCAGAATATTTTTTTATCATTCTGCGTACCGCCTGGTCAGATAAAGCATTTCCGTTCTGATTGACAAAGAAATGGTTGCAATGATTGATTTCAGTATTAAAGTTATTTTGATATTCTCTCAAAATCTGAAGAACAGATTCGTTTCCAATTTGAATGCGACGTTCTTTATTCCCTTTACCGTATATAAGAATTGTTCCGTCGTATAAATTTACATCATTGACATGTAGCGCACAAAGCTCAGATATACGCATTCCACTTGAAAACAAAAGTTCAATGGCAGCCACGTCACGCAAAGCGTTTCTTCTTTGGTAGGCTGTTCCGGCATTCTTGTGTTGTGAATAAATAGTAGTTAACAAAGCTTCTATAACAGGTAAAGGAATTGTTTTGGGTAATTTAACTGGCTCGCGAAAATGCACCAGTACTTTGTTAAAAGGGTTCTGTTCAATGAAATCTTTATATTCCAGAAAATGAAAGAAGGCTTTTATGGATGCAATTTTGCGCTTTACAGTTTTAGGTTTGTATTGACAGTGTAAGGTAGCAATAAAACTTTCCAATATAGCAGAATTGACTTGTATTACTTCATCAGTACATATCTGTTCTGAAAATTGTCGTAAATCAATCCGATATGCTTTAAGTGTTTTTTCATCCAGGCATTTTTGCACATTGCAGTAATCCATATATTTTTTGATAAGTGTTTGTAAGTCGTTCATTGTAAAATCTCCTTTGTATTTATTTTCTTGTTAAAAGTATATCTTACATGATAAGAGAGAAGATTTTTTTATTTATGGGGATTCCGTAAGAAAATGAACAGATAATATGCGATTATTGTTTTACTGAACCGACAAAATAATTGAAGACAAGACTTTTTATAAGTATAATTAAAACATGACATACAGTTGACGTGTTTTGTATAGTATCATAGGAGTTGTTAAAGGAGAAATCATGAAAATAGACAGACAGATTGGGATTTTGTCAATGCTGTTACAAAAAGATACGGTTACCGCACCTTATCTTGCAGAAAAGTTTGAAGTATCCCGGCGAACCATAAACAGAGACATAGAAGATTTGTGCAAAGCGGGGATTCCCATTGTAACAAAACAGGGTGTGAATGGTGGTATTTCCATTATGGAGAACTATAGACTGGATAGGACACTATTTACACGGGGAGAAATGCAGGATATTCTTGCAGGACTGCGCAGTCTGGACAGTGTGAATGGAACAAACAGGTATGGACAATTGATGGAAAAGCTGTCAGTTGGTTCATCTGATTTTATGGTGGGTAACCAGACGGTATTGATTGATCTATCCTCTTGGTATAAGGATTCACTTGCACCTAAAATCGAATTGATACGCACATCAATTGATAAATGCAGAAAACTGGAATTCGTCTATTATTCTCCAAAAGGAGAGTCTGCACGTTGCATTGAGCCGTATTATCTGATTTTTCGGTGGTCAAGCTGGTATGTATGGGGATGGTGTATAAAACGCGGTGATTTTCGATTGTTCAAATTGAACCGAATGGATGAGGTAATAATATCGGAGCAGGAGTTTCCCCGAAGGCAGGTGCCAATGCCGGATTTAAGCGATGAAAAGATATTTCCCGGAGGGATAAAGGTCAAAGCATTATTTGAGAAAGACTGCAAATGGAGATTGGTTGAGGAATTTGGACCGGAATGTTTCAGTGTGCAGCAGAATGGAAAACTTTTGTTTCACGCAGATTACACAGATAAGGAAAATCTGATTACATGGTTGCTGTCCTTCAGGGACAAGGTAGAATTATTAGAACCAGAGGAAATACGGGAGGAGATTAAGGTCAATATCGAATGTATGAAAAAGAAATATGAAGGTAAAATTTTGGCTATAAAATAAAAAAAGGAGAAATGCTTTATGAGGTATACATGGATTGACGAATATTTACTTAGCAAGGCAGGAGTGACAAAAGATCTCCAGAAGGATTGGAATTGGATTCGTTATCAAGTAGGTGGGAAAATGTTTGTCGCAGTCTGTTTGGTATGGGAGACTGATGAGCCATATTATATTACCCTAAAACTTGAACCAACGGAAGGTGATTTTTTGCGTCAACAGTACGAAGATATCATTCCTGGATATTATATGAATAAAACCCATTGGAATTCAATAAAACCAGATGGTGAAGTGCCTGACAATTTATTGAAAGACTTATTGGATAAATCGTATCAACTTGTACTTGGTGGATTTAGTAAAAAGAAGCAGAGGGAAATATTAGAAGTGGCTCAATCGGTAAATATAATAAGCTGTTGTGGCACAGATTGCTCCAAGTGCGGGTGCTTTGGAAATGTGTGCAAGGGGTGTAGTGCAAGTCTTGGAAAAGTATTTCATGCACCGGATGGTCAGGCGTGTCCAATATATGAATGCGTGGTAAATCAAAAAGACATGAAAGGATGTGGAGAGTGCGAGCATATCCCTTGTGATATATGGAGAAAAACAAAAGATCCTGCTTTTACAGAGGAAGAATTTGAACGTAATATACAGGAGCGAGTAGACAGATTAAAGAAAGGATGAAAAAAGATGGCGTTTGATTTTAAAAAAGAATACAAGGAATTTTATATGCCGAAGAATAAACCGGAAATTGTAAAAATTCCTCCAATGAATTATGTTGCAGTTCGCGGAAAGGGAAATCCGAATGTAGAGTGTGGTGATTACCAGCAGGCAATAAGCATTTTATATGCAGTTGCTTATACATTAAAAATGAGTTATAAGACAGATTATAAAATTGAAGGATTTTTTGAATATGTAGTACCGCCGCTGGAAGGATTCTGGTGGCAGGGTGAGCAGCATCCTGTGGATGCTGAGATGCGAACTGACCGAACCGACAGGCGAGAAAATGTCAAAGGAATTGATTATAGCAACAAAGATACATTTAATTGGATTTCTGTTATTCGTTTGCCTGATTTTATAACCGAAAAAGATTTTGCATGGGCGGTACAAACAGCAACCAAGAAGAAAAAAATAGATTGTTCACCGGCAGAGTTTTTAACGATTGATGAGGGGCTTTGCGTCCAGATTATGCATCAAGGTTCATTTGATTCGGAACCTGCAACAGTAGCTTTGCTGGAGGATTATTTGAAGGAGCAGGGCTATGAGAATAATATAAATGAACAGCGTTTACACCATGAGATTTATATGTCCGATGCAAGAAAGGTTGCTCCTGAAAAATGGAAAACTGTAATTAGACATCCAATCAAGAAAGTATAGAGGCAAATTGCATTGAGTGAGATTAGAGAATGAAACGAAAGTAATATAGTGGATATACAGATAGAGCAGCCGAGAGGCTGCTTTTTGTTTTTGTGAATGAACATTAAATCTCAATATTAATATTTTTTATGAAAAAAAGTTGCATAAAAAATATTTAATGATATAATAATGATAAGTAAATAAAAAAAGTGACTTGGAGGAATGAGCCATGATTATAGAGGTAAGAGCAAAAAATTGTTACGCATTTGAGGATGATATTACATTTTCAATGAAAGCAGATATGCGAAATAAAAAATTTGGAGCAAATGTTCACAAAGAGAATAATTTTAATGTCCTTAAAACAGTAGGAATATATGGTCCAAACAATGCAGGAAAAACCTGTTTGATTAAGTGCATTAGGGCAATAAAAAATGTGCTTTTAAATAAGAAAAATGGTTTAATGCCTAATATATTTACTGAGAGTGATGTTTGTGAGTTAGGCGTAACATTTATGTCATCAGGAAGAAAGTTTTCTTATGACCTTAAGTATGATGCAGAAAAAGAAGAATATATATATGAATCATTTTCTGAGATATTCAAAGATCAGTACAACAATGAAAAAGAAGTTTGCTGGTTGAAAAAAGATACTGTTAGTGAAGTATACGAGTGTATTGATGAATCTGTTCAGACTATGATTTCAGTTGTATCAAAGAATAATTTGTTATGCTATGTGGTAGATACAAGTAAATTCGAACATATCAATGAGATGAAGCAGATTCTTGTCGGATTTGCAGAAAAAATTGATATCATCAATATGAATAACATACCTATGCAGCACACGATTGAACTAATGAAGAATAAGAATCAGTTACAGCAAAAGGTTGTTGAGTTCATAAAAAATGCTGACTTATATATGGATAATTTTGAATATGTGGATATGGATAAGATACAACTGAAAACTGGTGAAGGTGACGAAAAGCCAGATGAGAAAGTGCTTGATATTCCAGAGAACATTATGGATCAAATCAGATTGGTATCCACATATAAAGGAGTCCATGTACCAAGTATGATGTTTGATTCTACAGGAACAAAGAAAATTGCCGCTATGGCCAGCTATGTAATCGAAGCACTTGAACAGGGCAGAATTTTAGTCGTGGATGAGTTGGATAGCAGTATTCATTTTAAGCTTACCAGGGCAATTGTTGCCATGTTTAATAATGAATTAAATACAAGTGCACAGATGATATTTACAGTACATGATATAAATCTTATGGATTGCAAGAGAATGTTCCGAAAGGAGCAGATTTGGTTTGTTCATAAGGATGAAGAAGGTGTGTATGTATATTCACTTGCAGATTTTACAGCACAGCAGGGAGTGCGAGATACGACAGATGTTATGGAAAAATATAGGAAAGGTGCACTTGGAGCTTTACCTGATCCAGAATTGATTAACTCTTTGCTTAGCATTAAAAGCGGTGTAAAGGGGGGTGATGCCGATGCCAAATAAGCTCCCTAGGTTTTTTGATAACCATAAAATCTGTATTATTTGTGAAGGTAATGAGGAATATGAGTATCTAAATCGATTAAAGAATTTAAAAGTATGGAACGAGCAATATGATATTTCATTGGTAAATGCCGGTGGAAATGGTAATATCCCGGCGAGGTATCAGGACCGATATCAAAATGGAGCAGATGAACTTGTGCTTGTGTTCTGTGATACGGAAAAGAAACCTCACGAGCAGTATGAGGACATTAAACGCAAAATCAATGAGTTTCATGGTGTGGATAGTGCAGCGAATGAAGTGATTATGTTTGGTAATCCTTGTACGATGCAGATTATATCTAAGCACTGGACCGATGAAAAACTGAAATCTCCGGCAAAACCAGTGAATGCTCCCTTGATAAAGGAATATACCGGAGTAGAGAATTACAAAGGTAGAGCAGACCAGATTCAGAAAGTTATGGAACATGTTACTGCGGAGAATTACAAGGATATGAGTCAACGAGTGAGAAAACTGGATTCGGATGATTCTGTTACTGGAAGCAGTAATTTTGGAAAGTTCATAAAGCTGTTTGAGAGTGATGACAGTGGGTGGATTGAGGCAATCAATAAAAAACTTGAGTACATGAGTTGATAATTTTTGTGCATAACAGAGAAAAATATATGAAAGTTCACGTATAAAAAGCAACTATTCCCTGCATAGATATATATGTTGCAAGGGGGTAGAATTAATTCATTACATGCGGTTAAGTACATATCTGTATTTAAAAGATCTTATTATCTTAAAGCATATCTATAAGCAGTATAAGATGTCTGAGGAATAGTCATTTTGACGAAAACACATGGTTTCACAATTCGCCAATTCAAAAGATCTATAGTATAATAGACTCATATAAACGGAGGGCTGATAATGAATCTGGAGGAGTTTAACAGAAGATTAGAAGAGAACAATGCGAATCTGATAGCGGTTTCAGATTATATGGGCAGAAATAACAAAATATATGTAAAATGTAAGAAATGTAATAATCTAATGGGACATAAAACACCTTTCACCTGGTTATATGGTAGTTCAAATTGTTATTATTGTGATAACTTACCATTCTCTGAAGCTGTTGAGACATATAAAAGTTATGTGGAACGAAAAACATGTGGCAGAGTAAGTCCACTGTCAGATTATAAAGGATCTAGCATATATATTGAGTATAGATGTAATTTACATAATATTGTATTTGCACAAAGTCATAGTGAATTGTTTAGAAAGGATGGACAAGGCGGTGTACTATGTGTCAAATGTAAAGGAGAAATAAGAAAAAAGAAGTATACGTCAGAGGAACTAAATACAATAGCAAAAATGTATGCTCCGAATCTTATCTTTAAAGACGATTTTAAGACTAAATCAGGGAAAGTAAATTATAGGTGTTCTATCTGTGAAAATACCGGGAAAACCAGCGTAACTATTTTAGAACGTGCCAAAAAGGGAACGATTTACTGTAGTAAGTGTAATAATCGGAGAAAGAAGACAAAAGAGGAATTTACTGAAGAGCTAAAAACACATAATCCCAATTTGATAGCCGTGTCAGAATACATAGAAGCTAACGAGAAAATATGCGTAAAATGTGAAAATTGTGGAAATTCGATGAACCATAAAACACCACATGAATGGCTGAAAAATTATAAATGTTACTATTGTGATAACCAAGCATTTAACCAAAATGTTGAGAATTATGGCGATTATATGTTACGAAATTATGGTGAAAATTATTCATTTAAATCAGATAAATGGCATGGCTCCAAGACAAAACATTTATTTTATTGTAACCTGCACAATGAAGAGTTTTGGCAGACTCCAGATGCTTTTAAGCCGGAAAAAGCGCAATGCTCTAAATGCGCAGCAATAAGGAAAACAAAGTGGGTTAAGGAAAGAACAAAAGAGCATGATCAATATGTTGCAGAGCTAGGCAAAGTTTCACCTGAGATAGAGATATTAGGGAAATATAAAAAGAATACAGATCCTATTGCTGTACGATGCAGAAACTGTCTTCATGAATGGGCACCGACAGCAGGCCCGCTGCTGCATCAAAGAACAAAGTGCCCTAAGTGCAGTGGAGCTCTATTGACAGCTGAAGACTTTAAAAAACGTGTCATGAATAATAGCCCGTCGGTTAAGATTGTTGGCAAGTTTTACCGGGGTAAAGACTCAATTATGGTGCGGTGTAAAAAATGTAACTTGGAATGGGAGGCAAAAAAAGATGTACTTATTCGAGGCTGCGGATGCAAAATGTGTCACTGTACTGGAACATCAAGACAAGAATTGATGATATATTATACCGTAAAGGAATTGTTCCCTGAGTTAGAAGTACTATGGAGAGATCGAAATTATATAAATAAAGAATTAGATATAGTAATACCAGACAAGAAAATAGCGATAGAACCAGGACATTTTGCTTGGCATAAAGATAAATTAGATCTTGATTTAAGCAAAGAAATGGATTGTGAGAAATTGGGTATTAAACTATTTACTTGTTATTTTTCATGCTCAAATGCAGAAATTCCAATACCTTTCAAAAGATTGATGTGTGTTGACGATGAACCCAAAACAGCATATGAAATAATAGCGTTAACAATGAAGGTTATTGAGTGGATTGCAAAAGAAGAAAATTGGGGAGATGAGTACAAGCATATAAATTATGAGAGAATATGGAAACTGATAAATAATATCAAAATTGGAAATGCCACAAATTCTGATACGGAAAATGGTTCAGAAGAAAACAATGTTAGTAAAAAGAAAAATAAGCCTAAGTATGACCGGGATTCATTTAGAAATGCAGTGACAAACATTAGGGATGATTGTAATTTAATTGATGATTTTGAGGATTCTAAAACTAAATTAAGAGTAGAATGCAAATTGTGTAAGAAGATAAGTAACCCTATGTTGCCACGTGAAATATTAAATGGAAAAAAACTTGAGTGTAATGGATTCCATAAATTTGAAACTAATATGGAGACATTACACAAAACTATTAAATATTGTCCTGATGATTATCATAAAGATAGTATAGATATACGTTTTAATCACATAGCCTGTGAATGCTTGGTTTGTGGTAAGAAATGGAAACCAACAGTAGACAGTCTTAATAGTGGGCATGGCTGTCCTAATTATCGAGATGCAAGACACAGTGTAGGTAAGAAAAGATGTAAAACTGATTCATGGAAAAATGGCAGCAATACCCAGGTGAGACGTGATGATGGAGTTTTATATAAATCCATAATTGCAGCTGTTAAAGGGGAGGGCGTTTCACGAGGAAAAATGAACGCTGCAATTAAAGATGGGGAAAGACTTAATAACCATTTTTTCACACTTGTAGTTAGGGATAAACGTATTAGAAGAAAATCTACATTAGAAATATTTGAAAGTATAGAAGACGCTGTTTGTAAAACCGGATTTAGAAAAGACTATATTTATAAGCAAATAAGAGAAGAAAAGGATTTCGAATGGGTAGTGAGACGGGATTAAGTAAATAAAATAAAGTTGTGGGGCTAGAATTCAGGTATATTCAGAATGTAGCCATTATGGTGTTCTTGAGAACATCCAGAGAAATATGTTGGATATACTTATGAGCAGATGACATCTTTTTCGAAAGGAAATGTTGAAAATCTAAGTATTAGTGAAGATTAAAATAATTTTACGCTTTTGACGCCTAAAATGCGTCGAAAAAAGCAATGAAAAATGCGTCGGAAAAGGAGAAGTGCTGTTCTTGATATATTAAAAGAAGCTAGGGCAATGTTTTATAGAGATGTATTGATAGAATCTAGAGAAAGGAACACTTTTATGAGCAAAGAATTACAGATAAGAAATAGCACTGTTGATTTCTTGGTTTTCACACGAGATGCAGGAGAAGACGGAATAGAAGTCAGGGTTCAGAATGGCGATGTATGGCTTACGCAGAAAGCAATTTCGCAGCTTTTTGATGTAGATAGAAGTGTGGTTACAAAGCATCTGAGCAACATTTTTAAAGAGGGAGAATTAGATGAAAATTCAACTTGTGCAAATTTTGCACAAGTTGCCGATAATGGAAAAACATACAAATATAAATTTTATTCGTTAGCAGCTATTATTGCTGTGGGATATCGCATTAATTCAGAACGGGCAACACAGTTCAGGACATGGGCAACCAAAGTGTTGGATACATTTACAAAGCAGGGTTATGTTCTTGATAAAAGCAGATTGATTAATGGACAGATTTTCGACGAAGATTATTTTGAGCATCTTATTGCTGAGATTCAGGAAATCAGAGCAAGTGAGAGAAGATTTTACCAGAAAATTACAGATATATATGCAACAGCAGTTGATTATGATAAGAATTCACACATGACAAGAGAGTTTTATGCAACAGTACAGAATAAGATGCATTATGCAGTTCATGGTAATACAGCGGCAGAAGTGATAGTGGCAAGAGCTGATCATAATAAGGAACATATGGGACTTAAATTATGGAAAAATGCGCCTGATGGTAAAATAGTAAAAACAGATGTGTCAATTGCAAAAAACTACTTGGAAAAAGAAGAACTTGCAGAATTAAATGAGATTGTGACAATGTATCTTGATTATGCAACAAGACAGGCACGAAGACATATTCCTATGACTATGGAAGATTGGAAAACAAAGCTTGACGCATTTCTTAGATTTAATGATGCAGATGTACTTCAGGATAAAGGAAAAGTAACAGCAGCTATTGCAAAGGAATTTGCAGAAAGTGAGTTTGAGAAATACAGAGTTATACAGGATTCACTATATGAAAGTGACTTTGATAAATTGATGAATGATATGGAAAAGAATGATGATATCCATTAGTACCTCAAAATTTCTAGTTGCAGAAACATCGTCCGGAGATTATAATTTCCATAGGTGGACTTGCAAACCATCAGATGATTATTCTCTGAATAGTAAACAAACCTGCAAGCCACCGGAACTACACACAATAATGAAAAAATGCAATGGTACTGGATTGGTACTAAAAATATGTGAAACGAAAATAACGTGTGGAAAAGTGTGGGTTATCAATACAAAATAGTATAGATAACTGCATTGAAATAACCTGAATCAAACCAGACTCTGCGAGTTTGAATAGTAGCCAGCGGCATACCATCACAATTTAATAATTATATTATAAAAGCGAGGATGTACATCAACCTCGCTTTTATGCTTTTAAAGTGGCAATAGTATAATATTTATATTAAGATAGCTACGCACGGGACATTGTGATATGATAATAAACAGATAGTATATGAAAAAAATAATACAAGTTAAACTGGAGGTTCAAAATGTTATTTTTATGTTATCCAAGATGTTCAACCTGTCAGAAGGCTAAGAAATGGCTGGAGGAACACAATATAGAATTTACAGAGCGTAATATTGCAGAGGAAAATCCCAGCTTTGACGAATTACAGACATGGTATAAGCAGAGTGGACTTCCGCTTAAGAAGTTTTTTAATACAAGTGGATTAGTTTATAAGGAAATGCAGTTGAAGGATAATGTTATTTGCAAATCAAAATGCCATATTGCAATACTTAATGCCATTATTTTACTA
>ERZ791829.396-NODE-396-length-41898-cov-4.634802_pt1 | contig 41898 bp, 29 predicted proteins | sample MGYA00510296_ERZ791829 | MGnify/ENA primary metagenome ERZ791829 (study PRJEB30046, sample SAMN00791973) | human gut metagenome | study: EMG produced TPA metagenomics assembly of the A metagenome-wide association study of gut microbiota in type 2...
CTTACCGGATATGGATTCCTGTGGTTTGCGGGAAAAAGTGAGCGCTTTAAACAAACGGCTCTCCGGGATGAACAAAGCTGAGCAGAAACAAATCAAAAAGTTACAGGAAGAATATCTGCCCCGCCTTGCCAAATACGAATCGCAATTAGAGAAATTAGGGGATCGTAATTCTTTCAGTAAGACTGATGAGGATGCGACCTTCATGCGTATGAAAGAGGATCATATGAAAAACGGGCAATTGAAACCCGCCTATAACATACAGATTGCCACAGAGAATCAATTTATTACCAATCTGGGAATTTACAGGCGAGCCGGAGATACGGGAACTTTAATTTCTTTTTTGAAAGATTTTCGAGAGACTTATCATAGGCAATCCTCTATAGTAGTGGCCGATGCCGGTTATGGAAGTGAACAAAACTACGAGTTTATGGAGAATGCGGGTATAGAGGCTTTTGTCAAGTACAATTATTTCCACAAAGAGCAGAAGCGTGCCTGGAAGAAGGATGCTTTTGCCATACAGAACCTTTACTACAATCGGGAACAGGATTACTACGTATGCCCGATGGGACAACATATGGAATATACAGGTCAAAGGAAAAGTAAGTCCGATTTGGGATATGTATCCGTACTGAAACGTTATCAGGCACAGAACTGTGAGGGTTGCCCGCTGAGATCTCAATGTCATAAATCAAAGACCAACCGGATCATAGAAGTCAACTATAAACTTAACAGGTATAAACAAAAAGCGCGCGAAAAACTCATGAGCGAAGAAGGTATTTATCATCGGGGCAGACGATGTATAGAACCGGAAGCTGTCTTTGCACAGATAAAGCATAACTCGGCATGGAACCGATTTAGATTAAGAGGGCTGGAGAAGGTAAAAACAGAGTTTACCCTGGTTGCTATTGCACATAATCTAAGGAAACTGGCTAAAAAAAACAGCTTTCTTTTATTTCTTACTTATTTCTGGAGGATTACTTTTCCAAAAGAGATAATAGAGAAGACCAAAGATGTTTTAAAAATAAAAATGGATAATAAACGGGCAGCATAACAAAAAAAGAAGGCATCCTTTTCAGACACCTTCTTAACGCTATTGAGCATTTGTACAATAACCTTCAGAAGAGCCTAATTGACTTCATTATGTCCGTTCTTGATGTCTGCCAACAGGTCGGGCATATGTTTTTGTGCGAAGTCAAGCAAGAGGGATGCAATGGCATTGTTGCCGTATGCGTTCTTGAAATTAGCAATTAGAAAATCCCTGCGAATAATCGCTTTCTGCTTGCTCGTGAGGTTGGCAATGATGTTTATCTTTTCTTCATCTGTAAGGTAGGAATAAGGCTTTTTTTCCTCGATACCTACCGCTTCGAAATGCTCTTTGCGGAGGGATGATAGCAAGAAGAAATAAATCATCTTGTCCTCGTCTTGCCCAAACTTGCAATCGGACATATCAACCTCCAAAATCTGTTTTTTTGTGTCCTCTACAGTCTTTTCAAGGGCAATTTCCTTGTTGCGTTTGTCTTGCTTTTCCAACTTCTCTACCGGTGAAAGCGTCTGCTCCTGTTTTGTGTCATTGGTAGTACAGGTAACTTTCGGAACATAACAGAGTACGATGTCCTTGCTCTCAATACGGAAATAAAGGATGATTTCACCTGCTTCACTTCGGGTACGGATTTCTTCGCATTCTTCCGTGTAATCGTTCAAATCCTGTTCGAACTCGCTCTGTGCCTGTTCGTATTCTTCGGTGGTGTCGTACTCATCTTTTCGGGGTGCTTCGGGCTGTTCGGGATATGCCTTTGCATAATAGTTAAGGCTTTCCACTTCGTAACCCATGGCGGTAAGACGTTCTACTACGGCTTCATTGCTGTTGAAACTTTCATAGCAGAGGGATACCTCAGGGCGTTCTTCCATAAGGCGCACGGCTTTCTCCGTGAGATATGCTGCATTCATTTCAGCAAGGCAAGTACGATTGGCGCAATTTCCGCAACCACCCTCGCAAAATAACATCATATTATTTGTATTGTGAGGACACGACAGACAGAGGGTCTTGTCAAATGCGTATCGCTCCAAGTCGGTGGTATATTGCCGTTCGATGTTCCGTGCAACATCAGAGGCTTTCATTCCTCGCCAACTATTGTACTGCACCCCCTCTTTAAGATGCTTGTTGTACACCTCTTTCTGAATATCTTCCCCATAACGGCAAATTTCGCTCGCTACGCTGATTGTGATTTCGTCCTGTTCCAAAAGCTGTGCGATTTCGGGCATTAAGGAAACGAATTTAAGGCGTGTGCGGATATAGCTTTCGTTTTTACCGAACTGCACCGCCAAAGACTGCACATCGTGGCGACCACTATCAATGAGCTTTTGGTAGGCATTTGCTTCCTCTATCGGGGTAACATCCTTGCGCTGGAGGTTTTCAGTTACCGCCATTTCTTCGGCAACTTCGTCTGAAATTTCCATAACGACAGCCGGAATGTCTTCCAATCCTGCCATGAGGGAGGCACGATATCGGCGTTCTCCAAAAACAATCTCAAAGCGGTTGTCTTCTATTGGGCGTACTCCAATAGGCTGTAACACACCCTGCTGACGAATACTCTCGGAAAGTTCTGCAAGGCTCGCTTCGTCAAAATTCTTACGTGGGTTGTAATTGCTCGGCTGCACGTTTGCCAATGCTACCATTGTGATGTTTTTCTCTACTGATTGAATTGCTGTTGCTTCCATAATCATAAAAATTTAATTGGTTTTAATATTTAATTTTTTATTTTCCCTTTGTTCGGTTCTCTTTTCTGCCTGAACCGCTTGGGATTTACAGATGCTTTACAAGGACTGACGAATAAGCGATTTCCGACGCTTTTTCCGGAAAATTACTCTTTCGCAGAAAGGAAGAATTTTATAGGAAATGCACTTCAAAGCGACGGAATCAAGCGCGGCAGTCCACCTTTGCGTCTGGAAAACCAACCGGTGATGGCAGGAATGGACCGGATGAGTGGCATTAAAAGAATATAGAAAAGGAAGAATACGCTGAAAGGCGGATGGTAAAACGGATGGAACTATAAAGGGATGATTAACGATACAACGGGACAAGCGGAAGGACGTAAGACCAGACGGTGTAAAACAGGAATGGAACTTACCAGATAAAAATCCTTTGAGCCATTTCGCTAAATAAATCTGTATCAATTGCCTGTTTTACCAGAAATTTGCATTATTTTTGCAGTAACGAAACAGCCGTTTCGGAAACAGACGTTTCGGAAACAGCAATAAAAAAGGATAAGGATATGAGATTTTTTGACAGGACAGAAGAAATAGCCTCTCTTCGCAAGATTCGCGAAATGGCCAAAAACAATGCTCAGTTTACAGTGGTAACGGGACGTCGCCGTATCGGTAAGACATCACTCGTGTGGAAGGCATACGAGGACGAACCGATTCTCTATTTCTTTGTTGCCCGGAAAGCCGAAGGCGATTTGTGTGAGGACTACCGGCTTGAAATAGAGAACAAGTTGGGGGTCCCAACCATGGGGCGGGCCGAACACTTCACTGATGTGTTCGAGTACCTGATGAAACTTTCGGCAGAACGTCCCATCACACTCTTTATCGACGAGTTCCAGGAGTTTTTCCGTGTGAACAAATCGGTGTTCAGCGATATGCAGCGCATCTGGGATCTATACAGCCCGAAGTCCCGTATTAACCTGATTGTCTGTGGTTCGATTTATTCCATGATGACAAAGATATTCAAGGATAAGAAAGAGCCGTTGTATAACCGGCAGTCGCGCTTTATGACTGTGCGTCCGTTTACCCCAACTGTTCTGAAAGATATTCTTTCGGAATACAACCCCGGCTACACGGCGGAAGATCTGCTGGCCTTGTACGCTTTCACGGGCGGTGTGGCGAAGTATGTACAACTACTCGTGGATGCAGGAGCAACAGCCAAAACGACTATGCTCGACCAGATTATAAAGGCCGACTCCATATTTTTGGGCGAGGGTAAAGCGATTCTTATCGAAGAGTTCGGCAAGGATTACGGAATCTATTTCTCCATACTATCGGCCATTGCACGAGGAAAAACATCCCGTTCGGAAATTGAAAACGTGGTAGGCAAGGAAATCGGCGGTTATCTTACCAAGCTGGAGAAAGAATACGAAATCATATCGAAGAAGCAACCGCTGTTCGAGAAGAGTTCCGCCAAGAATGTCCGGTATGTCATCGAGGATAATTTTTTCACGTTCTGGTTCCGCTTCATCTACAAGTACAGCTATATGCTGGAGATAGAGAACTATGGAAGTGTGAAGATGATTATAGGTCGGGATTATGAAACTTTCAGCGGTCTGATGCTTGAACGTTACTTTAAACGTGTACTGATAGAACGGCAAGTCTATACGCGTATCGGAGGCTGGTGGGACCGCAAGGGTGAGAACGAAATAGACATAGTAGCTGAAAACGAACTGGACGATACGGCGACATTTTTCGAAGTCAAACGCAAGGCCGAAAATATCGACATGGAAAAACTGGAAGCGAAAGCAGCCGCTTTCATGCGTGCAACGGGAGAGTTCAAAGGTTATTCCCTGTCATACAAAGGGTTGTCAATGACTGATATGTAGCAATACATATCGGCATAACGTACTAACAGAAGTCACAGATTTAAAAGAACGGTAAGCGAGGGACATACCCTCACTTACCGTTTTTTTCCAAATACTCCTTCATCGCCTCATTTACAATGTCTCTCAATGACATATTCTTCTCAATAGCAAGGAATTTCATACGCGTATGAACACTCTTGTCGATAACGAAATTGCAATGTACCGCAGGCTCTTTTTCAGTTTTAAGTGGTGTGGCTTCCTTCTTTTGCGGAGATTTCTTCGTGGATGACAGCAATCCGTCCAGTCCGCTTTTCATACTGTCTTTCAATAAATCACTCTTGCCCATATTGTCTTATTTTAATTTCAAAACCTCTTGTGCTAAAGCCATATAATCTTTGGCTCCATTGCAGTTCTTATTGTACTCAAAGACGTTCTTTCCCTTTATAGGAGCTTCGGCCAGTGCCACATTGTCCCGTACAATCGTTTTGAACACTTTGTCACAGAAAGAGTCATTGATAATTTCAGCTACGCTCTTGTTGAGTGTCTTGCGCTTGTCAAACTGGGTAATAACAATGCCACCAATACTCAGGTTCGGGTTCAGGCGTTCCTTGACAATCTCAATTACGCTTGTAATCTTCGCCATTCCGCGCATGGCGAGGAATTGTGCCTGCACCGGAATAATCAGAAGGTCCGCTGTGGTAAGGGCATTGAGTGTCAGCAAGCCCAGTGAAGGTGGACAGTCAATCAGGATGTAGTCAAACTTCCGACTGTCAAGCAATTTCGCAATCAGGCCTTTCAGTATCAACTCACGTCCCGGCTCGTTTATCAGTTCGGATTCTGCCGCCGACAGGTCGAGACAGGACGGCACAACAGCAAGTCCGTTCTCCAGTTCGATAACCGGTAAGGGATATTCACCTCTCATTGCCCCATACACCGTTTGTTCTTCCTCAATGGAGAGACCACACGATTCTGTAAGATTTGCCTGCCCGTCCATGTCGATAGCCAGTACACGCTTTTTCTTCTGTCGCAAAGCAGCGGCAAGATTGATGGTGGTAGTTGTCTTGCCAACCCCACCCTTATGATTCAAAACAGCTATAATTTTTGTCATAATTTGATGTCTTTATATGCGATACAAAGATAATACTATTCTTAGTAAATACTATAATTAGTATATACTATTTTACTAAAAAAAGTATTTTAGTATTTACTACTATACTAAAATACTAATAAACTAAATGTAGTAAGTACTACTTTCAGTAATAGCTAACTTACTAACTTCCTACTTTACTATAATTAGTAAATACTACATTTAGTATTTGTTGTTGTTCAATACTATATGCACATCATCAGAACGGCAAGTCTTCCTTGTCCTCTTGCGGCATAGCTACCGGTGGTACAGGTGCATTGCTTGCGGCATCCGTCGGACTCTCTGCTTCTGAAGTTGTACCCTCACGCTTTCCGGTATTGATGAACTCCAATGCGTCTGCCGTAATGGATAGTTGAATCTGACAGTTTTCATCCTTATCCTTCCACAGTGAAGCCGAAAGTGTCCCTTCAATGAGCAGTAACCGTCCTTTGGTAAGATATTCGGATAGTCGAATATGGTTCTCTTTCTTACTCCGTACCCTTACCCAAGTAGTGATGCTGTTTCCATGTGAATAGTCATCTACCGCAATATCAAATGCAATGAATGAACCGTGTGCTCCAGTAATAACCTGGCAATCCTTGCCAATGCGACCAATTGTGTGAACGTATAACATAATAAATTCTTTTTGTGGCAGGTGGTTAATCCTACCGTTACCTTAGTTTATAAATATTCTTTATTTCCCTCTGTTTGGCCTGTTTGCGACCTCCGGGATGATTTTTTCTGCATCCAAAGGCGGCAGGAACAATCTGGCAAGGCTGAAGAGGAAAAATACGCTCACCAGCGGAGGAAGATTTTTGCGCTTCACTTGCGGCTGAATGCCGGCATTGACATGACTGGGACTGGCGATTACCTTTGCGGAAAAATTCAATCCACGGCAGGTTGCACGGCAGCAGAAAAGCGATAAATAGAAGTATATAAAAAAGGAATAGAAAACGCTAAAGCAGGGAATAATAAAACAGGAGAACGGACATGCAGGACTAAGATCCAAAGACTACCTTGAAACTGTGAATAGTGATATAGTTATATCATTCCGCAATTTCAAGTCTGTTCGTGTACCCTTTGAAAAATAACTTGACGCACTTTATGTAACGCGCTACACAAAGCGTGTCAGATTTTTCTTGTAGCAGGCTATCAGTCCTTATACAAAGGGATATAGAAAAAAATTATAAAAGTAACCGACAATAGCTAACGTCAAATACCCCTTGCTCCAATGACCTGATTAGACTATTAAGTCCATAATCACTTATATGTTCATGGATACACACGACGGCCATACAGATAATGACCGCTATTAATACAAAGTATCCGGATAGGGATTTACGCAGCAATGGAGCTTTGCGAATATTTTATGGTATTCTACTTATCAATATGATATGTACTATAAATAAAATTTTTAGCTTTCCTTTGAAAGTTCTCGTGAATTTCTATGGCTATTTGAAAGTAACATTTTTAAGTCATTTTTATTGATGCCCATGTATTTACATATTTTAAACTCACTTATGCCGTCTGATAACATTTCTTGAGCTGCTTTTCTATTCCTTTCATACGCTTCCAGTTTGTCAAAAATGGCATCTGTTAGAAAATCTATCCATTCGAAAAAGACCTTTTCCCCTTCTTGAGTACTAAAATCTATTGTACAGGTTTTCGCACACCTCCTATGAAGTATCAGATAATAAATTCCTCCAATCAGATTCGCCATAATAGCTTTAATATTGATTTTCGCCGGTTTAAACAGATTGTCATAAAACGCAATCAAATTTAGATTCATAATATCCCGTGTTTCTGCTGTTCTCTTTGTCGTTTCATTAATAACCGACATTTCATAAAGTAACAACTTTTGCATTACAGTGTTATCAGACAAGTTCCTATAAAGGGTCTTGAATGTTTCCGCAAAAAACTTTTTAGGTCCCAATATGTTCAGGCTGGAAACGTCAATAGTATCATTGATCCAGAAATCATACTGCTTGGCAAGCCTGTCGTAAAGGTTTTCCATTGAGCCGTATCTTCTATAAAACACATTAGCTTCTATGTTTGCAGCTTTCATCAATGCACTCAAATTGACATTACCAAAACCATATTCAGCTACAAGCTTTTCAAGTTCGGATATTACCTCCTTGTCTATTTGTTCATTTGTCCTCCTATTTCGAGCTTTCTTTTCTTTCTGTTTCACTATTATATAGTATGTTATAAAAATAAATCTGCAAAAATCAGTAAAAGGAAATATTTTTATTTTAGCTTTCGATAAACTTCTTCTTTTCTGAATTGACGATAATATCCCAAGGTAGGCTGTAAGTATTTATACAGCTATTCCATTCTCTTTTCATTTGTTTTGATATAGAGCAACTGGGTCTGTTGCAAATATACATTTTTATGCTTTACAAACAATAGACAGAATATAAAAACTACGTTTACCAATAAATTTGCATTTCAATAATAGACGTATTAATTTACTTATTTATTGCTATATTATAGGAAAATCTCCAATTTGAAAAAAGAACACTCACTACACGAAGAAAACTTGCTGCACATCTACATTAAATCCCTGATAGTTTCCGGTTGCGATAAGAGAAGTCAATTTAAATGAGACCCTAATGATTTCATATAAAGAAAACTTCATGTTGGATTATTCATGTGAGAATTATAAGAATGAAGAAGCATTATATATCGAAAAATGAAACTCTATTTTTTCTTTGAAAGAGGATGTATTACGTTTTATATTCACTGTGTAATGACATCTTATTATTTTGTTGAGAAGTGTTCTTTTACAAAGAATTTCGAAAAGGATAATACATCATCAAAATCATAGAACATATTATAAGTTACGGCTACTAAATAATCAGCTTCCACAAAAACAAGACACATAACAGGAGCCTCTGATATAATATCAATAATCGCATAGTCCTGTTTTTTTAATTCTTCTATTTTTGAGGTTATGGGGGCATGACTCTTTATATTAGATAGAATATTGATTTCTATAGAGTAATATTGTATATTTTTCTTTGATTTATTTGGGACTTTAATGAGATAATGCTTACAACAATATCCGATCTTAGCCAACTCTGTCTGTTCGTTCACATTATTACAAAAAGCGTTTAAAATAGGAGAGATTATGTATTTATGAGACGAGACAAATAAAGCAGTATCTTTGGAATTAGTATCCTCATAGACAATATTATTATCCCAACAATAATTGAAATTTTCAAGTACCTTATATGAAAACTTATCAGATATACTATCGCTACAGATTGCAGCAGCATGAAGATATGCACACATACAAAATATAGTACATAGTATATATTTTATGTTACACATAAATCTTATCTCCTTTTTATACTAACTTCTTTATAAAAATTCGCTTTAATATTGGGTGGAGTAGCATATTCAATTTCTATATAAAGTTTTTTATAAAAAACTAATTCAGAAATTGCACTATCCGCATCAACTTGAGTTGACCCCGATAATTCTTTTACTTGATCTTTAAACTCACTAAAACTTCCTATTATTTCAACGCACCCTGCTGCTCCCCATCCAATATGAGTAAGATCTTCAGGACCAGCGTGAATGTAAAAAGTTCCTTTTAGAACTATTGCACCATTATGTTGAGAATATGTATTATGTACCTCATAGGCTTTTTTATATTCTGGTGCAGGCTGCCTATTGAGCTTATGCAAGCCACTATTAACCCATCCAATTGTTTTATAAGAACTAAAATTTGGTGGGTTATAATACGGCATGAAGCGTAATGCTTTCCATGTATATTTTACACTTTGACCTTTATCATCAGTACCTTTGATATAGACATAATATACAGGGACTCCATAGAGCTCTATTTTGCTATTCTTATCCATATCACTGCATGGATAAGATTTTGCATAATAGGTATCCCCAGTTTTTGTACCATACTTTTTTTATAGCTCTCTTTTGGTTTTGTGACCGTGCGCAATATATGAATTATTTCTGAAACCGTCAAATTTTTAGGAGCATTTTATTGGCATCTAACAAGGAAAAGAGTATATTTGCGAAATAGAATAAAATAAAAGAATAGTATGACTTACCTGAAAATGCCATTACAATTGCAATCGGCTGTTGCCAAGAAATTGCAAAGGTGTTCCTATCAGGAATCGATAGCCCAACACATCATGCTACTGATTCTTTCTCACCATGGGGAAGTTATCGGCCGAGAAGACTTTGGTTCCATGATATGGGACCTTGAGTTCAACCAACTTGTGAAAATCAGCGATTGGGAGGAAGGAGTAAAAAACTCCTTAATAAAAACGATAGAGAAATATGAAAAGAGACTACGGAATGTAGATGTGAACGTTACCCTTTTGGAAATAGAAGAAGAAAATATAGATAAAGTATCTCATATCCGAAGAAAGGCACAAATAACGGTGACCGGAATAATGGATAGAACCAACGAGAAATTCAGTTTTAACACCTCATTATATATAAGCCCTTTATCACAATAATCGAACTATGTCAGACAAGAAACAAATTGCAATAAAGGAACGAATATTAAAGCAGGCTATGGAGTTTTGGGGTGTATCCGATATACGCGATATGGACCCCGTGATAGATTTGCTGCTTGAAGTTTTTGCCCATGAGTCCAACAAGCTGCATCAAGAAATAGATCAGTCCGATTCACGGATACTTCACCGCCTGTCCAGAATACTCATAGGAAACAAATGGTCGCTGCCAAAGCCGGCCCATGCGCTTATGACTATTACCCCCAATCATGGGGAATGTTGCGAACTTGATGCCGAAGATCACTTTTATGCAGAGAAAAACATATTTGGCAAAGGGGATATTCAAGTCTTTATAACCCCTTTGTTTTCCTATAAACTGGTTGATGCAAAAGTCAAAGCAATCGCATACAACGATAGTATAAGGCATTCAACCGATAGCTTTAGCACTCCAACACGCTTCCTTGGCCCTAAAAACCGGATAGCGGATTATTGCGTCTGGGTCGGGCTGGATGTGTCTAAAGAAGTCCTGCAAAACATGGACTCTGTAATGTTTTGTATCAAGCCTTCCGATATGGGGTTACTTCCGTTTATGAATATGGCTTTCTTCTATGACTGCACAGGAAACCGATTGAATGCAAAAACAGGCCTTCATGTTGAAGATCCATATAGTAATGCGCACTACTTTGATGAAATCCGCGATTTTTATAGTGACCTATATTTTAATGTGAGTATAAAAGATGCTTCCAAAGAGAAACATACCTACCGAGAAATGTTTCCCGGTTATGTGGCCGACTGCGAGGTCCCAGATGACTCTGAGAATCTCTTTTGGGTCAAGATAGTCTTTCCGGAAATATTCACGAAAGAAAGTCTTGAAAATCTGGAAGTATATTTGAACACATTTCCGGTTGTAAACAGACAAATCGTTTACAAACAGCATAATTTCCGTTCCACCGGACGAATTATACCCCTGAAATGTCCGGGCCGTACACAATTCTTGAACATACGCTCGTTTCAAGACAACAAAGGCCGGGAATATGTAAACCGACTGAACCAGTATGAGGAAAATCCGACAGGTATATTCAGTCTGTATTTTGGCGACCTTGAACGATTTGATTCGGACAGTGCCCGCTCATTAATTTCAAAAGTGTTACAATTAATGAAAGAAGACGGGAGTGCTTTTGCTTCAATGAATCCGGATGCACTTTCGACGCAGCTCAAAGAGTTGTTCAACAAGATAAATGATATAGAGAAAGGATTGGAGGCCACGCTAAAAGGAGATAACAAAATAAAGGCCTTTGTTTTAAGTGTCCCCCAAAAGGATGCGACCAATGCCGAGATAAAATATTGGGTGACTTCCGGATCTCTGGCGAACGGTTTCAATGAACGCACACTGATACAGCAATTCAACATAGAAAAATATGACGCTTCAGGCATCATGTTGCGCACTTGTATGCAAGGAGGAACAACGCATGATAGCGAACAGGAACTTATTAATAGTTTAAGGTATGGTCTGTTGTCCCGGGAACGGATTATATCTAAAGAAGACATCAAAAGCTACTTGTTTCACAAGCTGGGAAAACATGTTGAATCAGTCGAAGTCGGTAATGGCGTGACTATATCTCCTGACAGCAAAAAAGGATTAATCAGAGTGACAGAGGTCAAGATAAAGTTTGGACAATTTGATAAAGATGAAATTCCCAATCTGGAAGAATTGGCCCATTATCTTGAAAAAGATTTGACTGAACGCTCTGTATGTAATTCAAACTATAAAATCAAATTCGTATGAATGATAGCAATTATAGCCCAAGTTTGGTGTCTGCCCTTAAGATAGCAAGAGGAATGGCACTTCAAGACAAGCATAACACGTTCGGCGTGTCACATCTTGTCATGGCCATGTTTGCAGAAAACACGGGTCTAAAAGAAATTTTATCCTCGATGCAGAAGGATGTCGGCTACATAATGGAATGGTTTGACACCCACCGCGAAATGTATAGGTCCAGTGGCACTTCCACAGAAGAAGTGGAGCCTGACGAAGAAGTGTCAAAAGTCTTGGATGAGTCCGAACGGTCTAAAATTAAATTAGGAGCGGATTCCATAGACTCCATCTGTGTGTTTACCGCCATATTGCGTGAAGGTGTCGTATATTCGCATCAGCAGATAGAGATGCTGGATGTTTCGGAAGATGACATATTGTCCCACTACAATGCCCTTACCCCGTTGCATTCTTATCAAGGAGAGGAAATGCAGATAACAGCAAGCGTTCCTTATGCCGACAACCTAAAAAAGCAAGAAACCATCAATGCCGGTGGCTTTGTCGTCGGTAGGGAAAAAGAGGTCCGTACTATTTTAGAATGCCTCGAACGCTCAGAGAACAAGGGCATACTGATTGTCGGTGAATCCGGTATCGGGAAGAGTTCCATCATCAACGCCTTTGTCAAAGATATCTGTGAGAATGAAGACGAGATGTTAAAGCAAATATCTATTGTCGGACTCAATACGGCAAAACTGCTCGCATCAACCTCGTCTGAAACGGAGATAGCACAAAAAGTTGTCAATCTGATGCACAAGCTCAACCAATTGGAACAAGCTGTGCTGGTGATTGATGATTTACAGGTCCTTTTGGAGAACAGCGTATCAGGCAAAGCATCCACACTTATCAACATATTAAGTGCGCAAATCAGCGAGGGAGCCGCAAATCTTGTTCTCACACTCACGAACGATTCTTACCGGAAGAATATCGAAAAGCATCCGATAGAAGGGCGTCTTGATATCATAAAGATTGAAGAACTGGATACGGCTACACTTGAAAGTGCCATACAATTACATAAAAAAAGGATTGAAAACTATTACGAGCTGAGAATTTCAGATGCGTGTATTAAAGATTCAATCGCACTCTCCAAACGATATTTTAAGGAACGCAGCCTGCCATATGCCGCCATCGACCTGCTTGACAGAACCGCTGCTGCCGTCCGGCTATGCAATAAGAATGCACGAGCCAGTGTATCTGATTTGGAAGCGGATTTTGAGGAAATAAAGAGTCTCGACGAAAAAATATCTGAAGGGCCGCTTTACTTACTATACCGTTCTGTATTCAGCAAAATCAGTGTCGTATTGACCACCAAACTGTCAGACAACTATGTATGGGATAAAGAAGATGACATCGCGATAAAAGCAGGACGTTTGTCGGGCATCATCAAAGAATTAAAGGCACTATCCGACCAGTCTATTGAAGAGATACGCTCTTCGGAAATAGAGGCGATTGTAGCGGAGTGCACCAATATACCTATCGGAAAAATACAAGCCCGCGAGAAGGATCGACTTTTGAGCATCGAGAGCAAATTGCAAGAACGGGTCAAAGGACAGAACCGGGCCATTACGACTTTATCAGATGCCATTATAGAATCACGCAGCGGACTGAGTGACCCCAAGAAGCCTATAGGTTCATTCTTCTTCCTTGGCCCTACCGGAACGGGAAAAACAGAACTCACAAAATCACTGGCCGAGTTACTGTTTGATGACGAATCAGCCATGATCAGATTTGACATGTCCGAGTTCAAGGAAGAACATTCGGCTGCATTGCTGTATGGTGCACCTCCGGGATATGTAGGATATGAGGAAGGTGGTTTACTGGTCACTCAAATCAGACAGAAACCTTATTCGGTAGTGTTATTCGATGAGATTGAGAAAGCCCATAGCAGCGTTTATGATGTTTTCCTGCAAATGATGGATGAAGGCAAGATACATGATAAACTGGGCCGGGAAGGAGATTTTTCAAATTCCATAATCATTTTCACCTCCAATATCGGAAGCCAGTGGATTGTGGAACAAATACAATCCGGACATACTCCTGATTCCGGAAAGCTCATCGAGGTTATGGCACAGTATTTCCGACCTGAATTTTTGGGACGTCTCACCGAGGTGGTTCCGTTTGCGCCAATAGATGAAAATGTCGCCAAACAGATATTCAACCTCCATTTTGGAAGATTGCAAGAACAACTGATGAAACAGAAAAACATCCAGTTGAATTTGTCGGATGAAGCATTGCAACATCTGGCAAACAAAGGGTATTCTCCCAAATACGGCGCACGTCCGATAGCAGGAGTCATAAGAACTTATATCAAGAAGTCCGTATCTCGTCTGATTGTCTCTGAGCAAATCAAGTCGGGTGACAACATCGTCATAAACTATCGAAACGGTGAACTGATATGGGAACAATGTTAGCGCAAAAGAAACCCTTGGAAAGCATCCAACGCAGTCAGGCAATAAATTTTGTCGCAGAAATCTTTTATGATGAACTTCAATTTATTCTTGACCGGCGGCTGTTGGACCATACTATGGTTAATTGCCATGGTATGAACAGTCGTGTGAAATCCAGAGATGTATTAAGTGTTTCGGTACAGCATATCGCGGCGACAAATGCCGACAAAGAATATATATTGCTGAATCTGGCAAGAAACAGCATCTATCATCAATTGCCGGAATTACTATTTCATCCATTGGTGCTTAGCACACCGGGCATGAGCAACAAGGAGATAGTTGAAGCCATCCGAGCCAATGAAAAACAGGATAAAGAGCTTATACAATTCTTTGCACCCTTTGATACAGAGTTTTTCAAAGAAAAGGTCCGTATCAATAACCGCCATCTGAATTTCTTTTCAGACCCGGACTCCAAGAAGAACTTCATCAAGATGATTGAAGTTATGGAAAATGTCGAACTATCCATTACTTCCCATCAGAAAAATAAGCTGTTCCTATTCCTCTGCAATGCAGAACGGTATAAAGAGAACCTGCCTGCTATCGAGCAACTGCTTCTTATCGTTTTGGGATTGAAGGTGAAACTGCGACTGGAAGTCCATGAGATTGATGAAACGGTTTACCTTTCCGTCGGTTCCGGATGTGTCGGACAGACATTAGGCCTTAATGGTCTAATGATAAGCGAAACCGATGATTTGACGGCGACAATCATCCTTGATACTCCGACAGATGACTATGAGGAGGTAAAAACGCATCTATCCAATGTCCGCCGGATACTTGAATTTTTCATCCTTTCAACAAGAAATATCGAAGTTGATTATCTGGTACGTGGAGAAACGGATTTTATACTCGGAGAAAACCGATTAGGATATAATATGAACTTATGAAAAATCTAATAATATGAAGATATTGCTATATTTCTTTGCACGTTATTTATTGGCTCCATTATTTGTAGCCGTGATGATATTTGTCTTGACTGGAATAAAAACGATCAAGAGCAAACTTAGCCTGAAGAAATTAATCATATTCATTCTTCTGGCTTCCATTGCCGTCGCTTTACCCAGCCTGTTCGGTTTCCTAAAAAACGAATACGTCTGGGGAGGCTTGACATTCACGATATTGTCCTATATCCTCCTTGGAGCATTGTTCTGCAAACTGTCAACCTCCGATTTGTTCGGAGCAATCGGTATTGGCAGTTCCCGAACAGCGGTCATTCTCACTCTAACCACAATATGCGCTTTAGGCGGATGGTGCTACTATCTGCTGTTTGAACTGATAAGCAAGCTACCTTATTCGCTATGGAACACAACAAATATCCTGTGGTTTGCAATCCCATATCTGATTATGTACAGCAGAACCCTGTTCCTGGACATCCCGCACCCGATATATACCCCATGGGAATTGAGCTATGGTACCTTTGACCGGAAATATTGGGACAACATAGACAACTTCGGCTTCCGAACGGTCAAAGTTAAGATCAAACGGAATATAAAAGACCCGACATACGCTTCGTTGGTTGTCCGCCTGCCCAATGAAATATCTCTTGGGAATTGGTTCAATTGGGTTATCGAAGACCAAAACAGGCGTTTCCCCCAAAACAAGATTGAAACAGAGAAGGAAGATATGCAAATCGGATGGATGTTCTATACCTCAAAATGGTTTAACTTCCCGTTGTTCATAAGAATACTTGACCCCACTCTGACGAGTGAGGGCAATAAGATTAAGAATAATCAAACGATATATATCCGACGTGTACAAGTAGAAACAAAAACATCATAATATATGAAAACACTAACATATTTGCCTGTAAACTGGGTCAATGGTCTGAAGCTGACCAGCCAGCATTTCTTTGCAAACCAGTATTGCCAAACGGAAGCTCTCAACCGCGAAGCAGGAAGGAGTCTGACCAGTTATAACTATGGTCTTGGAGAGGTCCTTGAAGGGATAGGTGACAATCTTGAAATAGAGATTTCAGGTGATACCATGTCTACTCTCTGTGTCCGCCTGAAAAGCTGCAACGCTATCACCAAAGGCGGTCTGCCCATCGTTTATTACGACGGTTTATACGGGGATGAGAAACCTTGTGCAACCATTTCAGAATCCGGTCTGCAAGCCGAGGACAGCGAGTATATGGTACTAATATCCGTAGATCCGTATCACTTGATACCTGTCGGTGAACCGGACCCGGAAGAGGTGCCTTTGCATCACCCGTATGTCTTGCCGAGCATAAAACTCCATATCGTTCCCAAAAACCAAGTCAACAAATCTTTCTACAGCCAGAATTTTTTGCTGGTGGCAGAGGTATGCAGACAAGGGAATACCTATAAAATCAATCATCAATATATTCCACCGGTACAACATTCCGCTTGCCACGATGGGATTAAAACATTCATTTCCCAATTGGCACGTACCCTACAGTCGATAAAAGAAGACGTGAAACTCATTTACAGCAGGAATGTTGCTGACAAGCGTAGAGATACGCTTGCCAATAATACTTTTGAGCTGTGTAAGGCTTTCTCTGCCTTTTACAACTCAAGAATCTTCTTTATCGAACAAATCGCCTTAGAGCAACCGCCGATATATCTTGTGCAGGCCGTGAATGAGCTTGCAAACGGCCTGAACTCCGCTCTTCAAAGTCTTTCCGAAACGGAAAGAGAACAATTGCTCCAATACTTCTATGAGTGGACCAATGTCACACCCTCTGAATTTATCACGAAGATAGAGAGCCTAACCAAGCTTATGTATGACCATACCAATATAAACCAATCATTGCAGACGGCAGGGGCATTTGTGACACTGCTCAGCAATATGTTCCACAAAATGAGTGAACTGGAATACATCGGAATGGTTCGTGAGAATATTATAGTAGGAGACGAAAGTCACGAAACAATAGAAGCTCAAAAGAAACGATCATGGTCGTTTATAGGTTGAGCGATTAAATCATAGCAAGTATGGAAGCAGAAAACAAAATAGCTCGTTTGAAAGCGAAACTCCGATTTACTTTGGTATTCGCTATCGCACTGATTGTTACCACAACCGGAGGTATCGTAACGATTGTGACTGCACAAAAGGGAATATCCCTTCTTGAAAGCAAGAAGGCCGAATATGACAATGTGTTCAAGAAACAGGCAGAACTTAACTTCCAGATAGAAGAATTGTTCCGGGACTTGAACAATCTGAAGACCAAGCGGCGAAATTCGAGTGAACACAAGCACATGCAAAAATTGATAACCAAAAAACGGTTATTAATGGAAAATGACATTGCAATGCAGGCCGATAAAAGCAAGTACGAAGTGTATAAAGCTATGCTTGAACAGATCCGTGTCATCCAATCATCAATGGATGACCTTGACCGCGAAAGCAAAAAGCGTGAAAGCAACATGGAGCAACTTGAAAAGTGTAGAATCAAATATCAGGAATTAACCAAGAATAAACTGACGAAGCCATGACAAAAGACGAAATGCTATGGGGAAACATCCGTTTCCTCCTGCTGCTGATTTTCTCAGTAGCCGCAATTTATATCATACTTTGCCGGTATATACTCAACGTACCGACAGAGGACAGTTCGGAGTTGATAAACGAAATCAACCATTCCGAACGCATTTTTGAAATCCAGCATACACATATGCAGCAAGCGCAGAACATCTGGAATGAGATTGACTCTCTGGACTTCAACATTCATCAAGTACAAAAGATGGACGAGGTGAAGGATGGGATTTACCAATTGCAGCATATATACAAGGAAAACAATATGAATACGAAATTCCTTTTCGGCGTGTTGTCCTCCAGAATGCTTAAATGCCAATTCGACATAAAAGAGGAATTGAACAGTCTGGTACATAACAATGCACTGATTGAACGGGATTTGGAAGAATGTAAAGCCAATTTATAAAACATTCGCAATGGATAATAAGAAAACTATAACAATCATCATATTGGGACTGGTTGCCATGGCAGGTATCCTTTTGTTTTTGTTCCTGCCTTCGAAGTCGCACCTTGCCAATATTGACTTTTATGTGTATGACACCAATGATAATTTTCATTATGAGGTCAATGAGCGGTTGGAGCTATTAGTCAACGATACGGCAGCGATTAAAGGCAAGCGGCTCATTTGGGAAATGGGAAACGGTGATACACTGATGAGAAATACGGATGTGTCATACACTTACCGTAAGGCCGGCAAATATCTTATTACTTTGAAAATAGACGGAAAACACTCCGTAAACAAGTATATCAAAGTTATCTCAGGGCTGGAGCATGAGGCCATTGATTCCATACCCCGTATAAATGGAGTGTCAGAGGGTTATCAAGGTGAAGAGCTGGTCTTTTCGGCAGAAGGCTATGGTATGGACACATGGCTATGGGAATTTGGAGAAAGCGGTACTGTGGACGCATACGAGCAGCAAGTCGTGTATTCGTATGATATTCCGGGAGAATACACCATCTCATTACAAACCAATACGACGAAATATCCGGTGAAGCACCGTATAACCATTCTCCCACGCTTTGAAAAAGCAGAGGAACTTGTCACGGTGGATTCGTTGGTACTGGTACAGAATGATATAAAAAAACACTTGCAAGCCATAGCTGACGCCAAAGTCTCACAAAAGTCGGTCTATTACGAACATACGAATTATATCCGTAACAAATATTTTTGCATTGATGCAGACCAGGTAGTGGTCGTCATCAATGATGAAAAATACAATGACTTCAACGGCTATTGCCAAGGACTGCATTTTCTTGAAAGCAACAGGAAAAAGCGTGTGAGTATTGATGATGTGAAAATTGACGATTTGAATTGCGTCAAGTCCATCCATGTGACACAAAGTTATATTGAAAAATGAAACAACTGAATCTCATACGAAATCTGTTTTCTGTGGCCGTGATGATTACTCTTGCGTGCAACGTATCTGCCCAAGTGTCCATCCGCGACAGAATACAAATAATGGATAGGGATATATTCAATTATCCGGAATCAACAGAAGCTCCTTTCAAAACAAAGAAAAGCAAGACAAACAGAATTGTCTATTCGGACAGGACTGGAAATCAAAGTTATGAAGACCCGTATTTCCAGCGTAAGCGGTCTTCACACGGGATTGGCACACCCTATTACATAGTAGGTGAAAAGAACGGAACCTACAAGCTCGTTCAGGCTGACCCAGACATTACAGGCAAGCCCAAGTCGATAATAGGTTTCCTGTATAACAGCAAGAGACACTTTAAGGAACCCCGTAAAGTCAATTATGCCGGATGGATACCATCGGAAAATGTACTGATGTACGACCATGCCCGTATCAATCCCCGCAACAACCAGCCGATAAGGTACCGTATAGGCATAAACAGCATTAACAAGCTGTTCGATATCCATCAATTCTTCAATGGAGATACCCTGAAAATATACGGAGAGCCGTTTTTGAAAACAACAACGGATGCGGTAGTTGTCAGCGGAGAGGTTGTTTACCTATACAAGTTAGACAAGAGCGGCAAATCCGCATTGATTTCCAATGTTCCCGCATTATCAGACAGTACCAAACGCTTTTTAGGGTGGGTTCCCGCTGACCTTCTTGCAGAAGTCGGCCAAAATGAGGTGTATCATATTGATTATTCACGATACCGTGATTCTTTGTTGTGTGCTGTCAACCTAATGTATCCCGATACGTTGGCATTACATAATGCGAATATTCAGGGTACGATGTTGTTCAACCTGGATGGAAACCTGGCAGGGCCTATGACGAATGGGAATATCCGGCTGAACTATCCTTTGTCCGTCTGGGACAAGAACTGGAATAAGATTATCAATATCAAAGGCGTAGACATCATGGTTTCCGATGTCCGAAAGATGGAAGCGGAAAACAAAAACGTGAACATACATGTACTGTTCAATGATGCCGACCTGCCTTATCTATCCCCATATATCAATGTACTACAGAACCTAAAGCTGAAAATGAAGCCCGGATATGACTACACTTTCTCAGCAACTTGCATATCCTCCAACGGAGAAAACAGACATTTGGCCCCAACCAAGGACTTTTCAGCCTGGCTCGACTATATCAAACAATCCATTTCTTCCAAACGGAAAAACGAGCAAGAGGAACAATCATCGTTTTACGGTTTTGGCGGGGCTATCAAACAAATCTCCCGTTATGATGACGAAAGCCGTTTCAGCAACAATGTATTTGTCATTTTAGGGTCAAAGCAAACTTTATCCTTGCACGAGCAACAACTCTCGTGGCTGGCAACCCAACCGGCAAGGCTTCTGTTTGTCCAGATAGACAGAGCGTCAGGCACTTCTTATCAGGACTTCCTATTGCAGGCCAAATCCATTCTGGACAGCCATTCTACGAAATACATAGACCATATATCCAATTATATCGCAGACAGCAGACTGGTAAAGACGGAGCTGTTCAAGAACATAGAAGCTACGGATGCCAACTTATACCTGTACGATGCTCCATACAACAGCCTTACGGTAGGAGGAATCTTATTCCCTAAAGGTAGAAACAGACTGGAAAGCAACGCTTTGGAAACAGCCTTGGATTCCGTATTATGGCAATCTTTCGAGACGGACAGCCTACTGTTGCACTCACTTAAAGATTATGAGCGAAATATAGGTGTCCTAAGAAGCCGTCCCACATCCGAACTGACGCATATATTCCATCATACGGAAAATCCTGACAGTATGAGCCTTGACGATATAGATAGAAACAGCGTGAATGACACCTACTATATAAAGGCCTCCGTAGCGGACAGTATAATGGACGGGTACGAATATGGATATCTACTCGATGACAAGGAAGTGATGGAACTGCTGCAAAGCTACAGGGGACTGCTCCCGGAGTTCTCAGATAACATAGGGAAAAAGGAGCTAAGAGTGCTTCGCAAGCAATTTAACCGGCAAAAGAAAAGCATAAACAGAAGTTTCTATCGAAAAGTATTGCCCAGAAATCCATATTTGGCTCAAATCTTCTATTGTAAGACGGGAGTCATGGCCAATGACAGCCTTTTAAATTCAACAAAGGTGAAGAAACTAAAGAAAAGAAAGGTTGAACTGACGGACTTTAATAGTGGCTATACAACCCTGATTTCAAAGATGAAGAGACTGGAAGACATATATCAACGCAACCTTTTCAGACCTGTATTCATCGCCGGCAAGAAATATTATTTTATTCCGAAACAATTAATACTGTAAATAAAATGGAACCAACAAGAGAACAACTACAGGCAGAGATTCTTGAAATCCTATATCAGAAGTGCCTCCAGAAGCCAATATGGGTATCTTGTGCAGAAATATTTTGGAGCATCAGCAACCTCAAGGTATCAGAACGGAGTGTCAAGGACGTTCTTGACTGGCTGGTAAAAAACGACCTTGTAATTTATCAAGCGGATAAATACCAGATTGCCAAGCGCGAATTTATGGATATATCAAGACGTAAGGCTCTTGAGAAAAAAGAGACCGAAGAAAATGCCGAAGTCCGGACTGTGGAGTATGGAACATCCATTCCGCCTCACACGATGAACCATCATCCATGGCTTGAACGAGAGTACCAACAACCTGTCGCAAAATCATCAAACACAATGTTTGCCATCATAGCATTAATAGCCTTTCTGATCAGCGGCACACTTGTTGGCATACTCCTGTTCAACAGCTTCGCAACGGAACGGCGCAATAATGCAGAACTGACATACCTTCCGGACAGCATACAGGTTCCCTCGTTACAGGTTAGCACGCCCGGATATATCCGTGACGCATATACGACCAACCGCAACTTCAAGAACATCCAAACTTCGCTGGAGACACAGCAACGGATTAATTCTGAACTTATGGATATCTGCAAGGCACAACAATCCCAGATTAATATACTGACAACTTGCTCCAAACAACAAGCGGCGGACATCGAACATTTGGAAAAGGAACGGAAGATCTACACATGGATGATTGCTCTTGCACTCCTGGTATTAAGTTCATTGCTCATCTGCCGATACGGGCGTAAGAATTAGGACATACGCAAACATTCAGACTGCATAGTCAATCTGCTAACGGTATCTGCCACTTTCATGCGGTGGATACCGTTTTTCTGCATTCCGGCAGCAGTTTTCTTTCCGACGGTTTCGTCCATTCCTGATGAAACTTCTTCTACAAGTGTTATTGTACAATACCGGGAATCAATTTAATAGCGACACATCATCAACGGGGCGTGTTTCTAATCATATAGGACAGTGGCTTTATACACGAACATTAGTTTAAAACGTGTTAAAATGAAAATAACAGCAAAAAAAACGCGCTAAAAAATTTGGAAAAATGAATATAAGCACTTATATTTGCTCACATCAAAGATGATGTTTTATTTTCTTCTCTTTTTCCCACAATAAAACTGAGTCATCCGGAGGCTGAGAGGAAATTTCAAAAAATCGTTTTTGAGGTTTTCTCTTTTTTGCATCTATACCGGTTAGGGCGCAAGGACGGAGAAACCGAAGTAAAATAATTAAGTTTAACCCATTAAATCCAAGTATTATGGCATTTAGAGCATCATTGGAACTTAACAACAAGGAATTTGACGTCCTTTATTCAAACTATGAGTTTAGTCGTAACACGGACCCTAAAGGTATGCCCTCTTCAAGCGTATTGGGTGGTAGAGTAAAAGCAACCATCGAATCAACAGAAGACACTTCGGTCATCGAAGCGATGTTGAACAGTCCTTTCAAACCTGTAGAAGGAAAGATTATCTACAAAAAAACGGAGGAAGATGCCAAGATGAAGGAGATTCAGTTCAAGAACGCATACATCGTTCACTACTCGGAAACTCTGGACGCGAACAACGATGTGCCTATGACAATCACCATTACGTTCTCCGCTGAAGAAATCATCGTCGGCAGCGCAGCTCTTGACAACCGTTGGCCGAAGAAATAAATCGGCGTACATAGGTAAATCCTAAATCAAAACATTTGTCAGGCCGTCCGACGGACTTCCGCCGGGCGGCTTTGGCAATTTGGATATAAACCGTCAAATATAATGCCGCCATGCTGGAACAAAAAAAAGTCACATTGGAAATAGCCGGCATACCCATGCCGTCGTTTGTGCAGTTGATGCTCAAACAGAGCATCAATGAGCATCACTACTTTGAGATAACGCTGGATATCCAAGCCATAGAAGCCTATGGTGTGGAAATCCCGGAGGCGTCAAAAGACTGGGTTGGGAAAAAAGTAATCATGGACTTCGGCGGCACTATTTTTGTCGGCGTGGCCACCATGGTGGGACTTCATCGTTCCGGTGGAACACACGGAAATATAAAAGTGACGGGATATTCGTCAACATTCCTATTGGAGTCAGACCACACTTGTGCCTCATGGTGCAACAAATCCTTGTCTGACATCGTTAAGGAACTTACAGACAAGGCGGGAGTACAAGCTCTTGTCAATCCGGAAACGAAATCGAAGCTGGAATACGAATGCCAGTACGAGGAAACCAACTTCAGATTCATACAACGGCTTGCCCGCCAATATCAGGAATGGCTCTACTACGACGGACAGAACCTTGTATTCGGGAAGCCACAGGCCGGCTCGACGACCAAACTGACATACGGCGAGGAACTATCCGTGCTCGATGTCTGCTCGCAGACACTTGCCCGACCAATAAAGGGAAGTTCTTACCATTCGGTGAACGACCAGACCTATAATGGCCAATCCCCCGATACCGCAGCCGGACAAAACACATTGGGACAAGCGGCCTTTGACTCGTCATTGGCTTTGTTTACCGCTCCCGCTATCCAACGGGCGGAACCGCGCATAACCAATAAGGGTGAACTTGACGCCTATTTCCAACGCAGGCAGCAAAGCGACAGCGCCGCATCCAGTTTCATCACCGGGGAAAGCGATTGCCGCATCCTCACGGTGGGCAGTATCATAGATGTTCATACCGCTATCCATACAGGAATAGGTATCCACGTAAAAAATAGCATCGGCACCTATATCATTACGGAAATAACCCACGTAGCCGGTATGGGTGACAGTTACCAGAACTATTTCACCGCACTTCCGTCCTCTATTCCCACCCTTCCATGCCCGGATGTACCTCTGCCTGTCGCTCATACACAGCAGGCCGTGGTTGTCAGCAACGAGGACCCGAAAAAGTTAGGCCGCGTCCAAGTCAAGATGAACTGGCAGACCGGCCCGATGCAAACCTCGTGGATACGGGTGCTCACTCCTGACGCAGGTACAAGCGACAAAGTGCCCACAAACAGAGGATTTGTATTCATACCTGAAAAGGGAGACCAAGTCATGGTGGCATTCAGATATGATGACCCGAACCGTCCGTTTGTACTTGGCAGCTTATTCCATGGAAAGTCAGGCACCGGTGGCGGCAGTTCAAACAAAACAAAAAGCCTGACCACCCGCAGCGGTTGTACCATAACGCTTGATGATGAAAAAGGAAGTGTTACCATTGCAGATCCGACCGGAAGCACAATCATCTTGAACGGTGACAATACCATCACCATTGATGCAAAGGACAAAATAACCATCCATTCCAAAGAATTGGAGATACTTGCTGATGAAAAGATAAGAATTGAAGCCGATTCAGAGGTTGAGGTACTTGGTAAGACATCCACTTTTGAAGGTAAGTCCGAGGCAAAAATAAAAAGTGATACGTCCATTAAGGAAGAGGCAGCTACGATAGATATAAAAGCATCTGCAACACTGAAAGCAACGGGAGCAACCGTTGATGTGGATGGTTCTGCGATGACAAATATAAAAGGCGGTTTACTTAATTTTAATCCATGATAAACAACGAACATAATCCGATAGCCATAAGAATCAGCAACGTACAGGACTTATGGATTGAAAATCGGGAGAAATTTCCCGATGCAAAGATTTATTGTCTCGTTTGCGAACCGACTGATTATCAAATTGTAGAAGGATTCATACGGCTTGAAGCCTCCGAACATGGCTGCACGTCGGATATAATTGTCGGTTTCAAAGCTGACTATGATGATAAAACAGACTTTTATAAGTTCTTGATAAAAGCATGGATAGATTCGTTTTCCATGGATGTAGAGAAAAATCCCGATTGGGATTGGGCGGATTTTTCTTCATTTAAGTCAGAGTTGACATCTGTCAGTTCTCTAAGTGCAGATAAACTACGAGACTTGTATATTCGTCTTGTTACAAGTTTCAAGACATTTGTCGGAAACGACAATCTACTCGGCATAACCCTCTTCATATCCCGCATTGGCGATGTGGAAGCTCTGAATGAAGTAATAAAGGACATTGCCGAGCGACTGCCCGCAGGGGTTGCACTTATTCTAATTGACTATAAAAAGAGAGAAGTCTATGATATCCTGCTGTCTGAAATGAAAGGCAAGATATGCTTAATAGACATCCCCAATCAGAATATGACCGGTGCATACAAAGAAATTGCGACCCAAGGTAATCCACAAGATCCGAACGTAAAATATCGGAAATGCCTGTTTGAACTTGGAGAAGCGGCATCGAAAGGAAACAAGGATGAAGCAAAGAAGTTGGGACATGAACTGATAAGGCTAAGTCGTGAAATTGGCGGAACGGCATTTATGGCTTCGTCCTACCTTATGTTTGGGGGATTCATGGTAAAGTTTCATCGCGAAGCCGGATTCTGCCATGATTTGTTTGACAAAGGGATAGCTTTGGTCCTTCCCAAATACCATGATGAGCAGGATTGCGCACAAATCCTGTTACAACTCTATAATTACAAAGGAACTGTACACAGTTACAATAAAGATATAACAGAAGCCATCAAACAATTTATGACAGCCGTCAGAATAGCCAAGGAGGTCAATATGAAAACCGAGGTTGTAAATGAATACAACTATGCACTACTTATGGCATTGAAAAAAGACAGGCTTACATACGAACCGATCTTAAATGAGGCATTTGAGTATGGATACTCATTTTCTGACGAAGACTTAAAGATTATCAATCTCTCATTTATTGCCTCTACCTATCTTGACAAAACATACAGCCTTGATTCGTCAAAAAGAGACGAAATCTCAAAACGTATGTCTGACTTATATGGCGAGGACTGGCAGCTTTCCACAAAGGAACTGGCAGCCAAACTCGATGCGGAATACTCACTGAGAAACCCAAAATAACAGAATCATGTTACTTGCGGACAGTCATATCACTATGGTAGTCGGGGTTGACGTCCATGTGACGACAGCTCCCCCCTTCAATCCCATCCACCCTTACATAGGTATGGTGATGGACCCCGCCGACTACATACCGTTCCTCGGCACGAACGTGAGCGTGAACGGGCTGAAGCGCGGCGTCTCGGACACGGGCGGCATGATTATCCCCCTGATGCACATCCCGCTTGCCGGACCTTTCGCCATGGCTTCGATGATCGGGCACGAGAGCATGAACTTCTTCGCCTCGCAGACCGTGTTCTGCGACGGCAGCCGCATGAGTCCGAAGGGTCACATGGTGATGACGTGCAACGACGTGGGCATACCGCTGTCGGCAGGCATAGGCAAGAACAAGGCCGGAAAGACACGGCTCATACCGAGCCTTTTCGCCCCGACCTCCTTTTCCCTCCCTGTCCCCACGGGCAAGCCCGTCATGGTGGGCGGCCCCTATGTCCCCGACTGGGGCGGAATGCTGACGGGACTCGCGGCGAGCATAGGGTTCAGCTCCCTGATGAAGCTCGGAGGCAAGGGACTTGGCAAGGCACTAAAGACATTCAACCACAAAGTTCTCAAGAATACCGACATACAGAAGCGTTTCCCCTCGACGAAGAAGCTGAGCGCATACTTGTGCAGGAACGGCTTCGAGCCTGTGAACCTCGTTAACGGAGTTGTGGTTTACGAGGGCACGGATTTCGGCTTCCCGTCACCGCTTCCGCTGGAATGGAGCCGGGCATGGTACTCCGATTCGGAGTACGAGGGCTGGCTGGGCCATGGCGTACACTGCTGCTATGACCGCACGGTGGAAAGTTTCGAGGACGAGGGCGTGACGATGCTCCGCATGGAGGACGGCCGTGCCGTCGCTTTCCCGCCGATAGCACCGGGCGGCGAGTTCTACATGCGCACGGAACGCACGACGCTGCGCCGCACCGAAAAAGGCTACGAGGCATACAGCCATGACAGCCTGCTCACATACCGCTTCGACATGCGGGACGGCGGCGCGTGGCGCATGACGCGCATAGAAAACCCCGACGGGCTTCACATACAGCTCCGTTTCAGCAACGGCAGGTTCTCCGGATTGAGCGACCCCGCCGGACGCACGGTACACGCCGCCACCGACACGAAGGGACGCGTCACGAGCCTGTCGTTCGTCACCGACAAGGGAGAAGAGCGTCTGGTGTCGTACACCTACGACGAATCCGGCAACATGACGGGCATCACCGATGCCATGGACAAGACCACGGAGATGTCGTATAGCGGCCACCTGATGACGGAGAAGACCGACCGCAACGGCGACACCTACCGCTGGGAATACGACAGCAAGGGACGGTGTGTCCATACCTACGGCACGGACGGCATGATGGAGGGACGTATCGAGTACCACCCGTCCGAAGGCTACAACCTCGTGACCGACTCCACGGGCGGCACGACCACCTACCGCTATACGCCCGACCAGCTTGTGACCTCCGAGATCGACCCGCTCGGCAACGAGACGCGCCACAGCTACACGGACTTCATGGAGCCTTACCGCACCATCGACCCCGAGGGCGGCGTCACGGGCTACAGTTACGACAATGACGGCAACCTCACCGGTGTCACGTACCCCGACGGCAGCGGCGAGATGTACATATACGACGACAAGGGACGGCTGAGCATCCACGTGGACCGTGAGGGCAACAAGACCGTCCGCCTGTACGACACGGAGCGTCCGCACCTTGTCAGCCGCTTCATAGACCGTGACGGCGGCGTCACGGAGTTCACCTACGACAGCCACGGCCAGCCCGTGGGCGTCGGCAAGGGGGACCGCCGCTCCGAACTGTCCTACGACGGCTCGCTGAACCTCGTGTCATGGCACGAGGACGGAAGGCTGCTCGGCGGCTGGAAGCATGATGCCAGGGGCAGGCTCATCGAGCGAAGCTCTCCCGGCAACCGCACGGAGTTCTACGTGTATGACGCCCTGGACCGCCTGCGGCGCATAGACGCCCGTGACGGTAACGTCATACATCTCGGCTATGACAGCTATGACAGCATCACGGAGGCGCGTGACGCGCGACGCCATGTCCGCATGGGCTACAACTCCGTGGGTAGCATGACATGGCGCGAGGAAGGCGGGAACAGGGTGAGCTTCCGCTACGACGGGATGGACCGCCTGCGCGAGGTGGTCAACGAGGCCGGTGCCGGGTATGTCTTCAGGCGCGACCTTGCGGGCAACATATCGTCGGAAAAGGACTACGGCGGCATAGAGCGCATATACCACAGGGACGGTTGCGGACGTGTGACACGCATAGATCGTCCCGGGGGGCGCAGCACCGCCTACACATACGACACCATGGGACGCGTGCTCACAGCCGAGTACCACGACGGCACGAAAGAGGAATACGGCTACGACAGGAACGGGCTGATGGCCACCGCCGACAACGGTGAGGCGCGCATGGTGTTCGAACGCGACCCGATGGGGCGTGTGACAAGGGAGACGATGGGGCTTCCCGGAGGTGACAGGTTCATGGAGGTCATGTCGGTGGAGTCGGAATACAACGCATACGGCGAGCGCACCCGTGTGGGAAGCTCACTGGGAGCCGACACGGAACTGTCATACGACAGGCTCGGGCTTGTCGGCGGGATAAAGGCCACCGTCGGGAAACCGGAAGCGGATGATGCGTCCGCATACGGCGACACCGGAGGGGACGTCCGGCTATGGGAAAGCACCATAGGCAGGGACGATGCCGGGCGTGAGGTGGAGCGTTTCGCAACAGGAGGGATAAGGATCACCACGGACTACAACGACATGGGGCTTGTCCGCTCGCGCCACGTGCGTTCGGGCAACCGCCACACGGGGTGGAGAAGCTACCGCTGGGACGTGGGCGCGAGGCTGATGTCGATGCGCGGCAACCTGTCACCGGAGCCGGTCATCTTCGACTACGACTCGATGTGCAACCTCGTCAGGGGTGACTATTCCATGCACGAGAGCGTCTTCCGCACCCCCGACAAGGTGGGCAACCTGTACCGGGAGGACGGATGCAAGGGGCGCGAGTATGACCGTGGCGGACGTCTGCTGTGGGACGGCGAGTACCATTACCGCTACGACTGCGAGGGCAACCTCGTACACAAGAGCCGCAGGGATGTGTCCGTTCCGGAAAACGGGAATACCGGAAAGAAAGGATGGCTCGGTATGCTGTTCTCTGCGGACGATGCCGACAACAAGGACAACAGACGTGAGACTGACCCGTTCGCCGGCTGGCAGCAAGGCGACACCTGCTACGAGTGGCAGGCCAACGGTATGCTTGCCGGGGTGAGGACTCCCGACGGCAGGACGGTCATGTTCGGCTATGACGCCCTCGGCAGACGGGTGTCAAAGAGGACTGGCGACACCGTACACCGTTTCGGCTGGGACGGCAACGTGGTGCTGCACGAATGGGACACGGACGAAGCCGACAGGCCGAGGCTCGTCACGGACGAGACCGGGCGCGAGGAATACGACGGCACGGAAAAGCCGGACAACCTTGTGACATGGGTGTATGACGGAACGTCGTTCACTCCTGTGGCGAAGGTCACGGACGGGGAACGCTACACGATAGTGCATGACTACCTCGGTACGCCGACGCAGGCATACGACAGCAAGGGAGAGCTTGTCTGGGAGATGCTGCTGGATGTGTACGGCAAGGTGGCGGAATGTCATGGGGACCGGACGCTCGTGCCGTTCCGCTATCAGGGACAGTACGAGGATGGAGAAACAGGACTGTATTACAACAGGTTCAGGTACTATTCGCCGGAAATGGGGATGTATATTTCTTCCGACCCCATTGGGCTGGCTGGAAACAACCCGACACTCTACGGGTATGTGCAGGATGTGAATACATGGTTAGATATTTGGGGATTTAATGTATTTTGGTCTGGTAGATCTCCAGCTCTTGAAGCTGCCAGAGTTTTTACATCTAATAATCCAGGACGTGTGGTTTTAGAAGATACATCAAAAGGCATAGAATTGACAAATATTACTAAAGAGATGGACTGGATTGACGCTAAACCGTTGTGGAATAATGCATCAGCAGAGTTTGCAGAAAATGCTGTTGCTGATTTTAATGCTGGCAAAATATCTCATGTTGATGTATTTATCAACGATGCCCATTATTCAGGTTCAATTAGTGTTTGGGAATCAGTTGAGAAACCAATATTAGTCAAAAATAATATTCCTATTGTGGAACATCATATAAACGTAAAATGTACTTAATATGCCAATACTTAAAAGTGATAAAGGATATTATATAATAATATCAGGACGATGCGGAATAACCTATTTTGATGAACAAAATAAAGAATTCATTTTGGATGCAGAAATGGTAAATTCTCCGTTATATGATTTTGTTGTTTCTTCAAAAAATATTACCACATCAGGAGAAGTCCTATCAGATAAAGATATAAAAAAAATAATTCAAAGAGTTTATGAATTGTGTAGTGATAATAATATCAAATTATTAATCACAGAGAATTAAATTAAAAGAAATAAAATAGTCTGATCATGTTACTCGCGGACAGTCATATCACTATGGTAGTCGGAGTTGACGTCCATGTGACGACAGCTCCCCCCTTCAATCCCATCCACCCCTACATAGGTATGGTGATGGACCCCGCCGACTACATACCGTTCCTCGGCACGAACGTGAGCGTGAACGGGCTGAAGCGCGGCGTCTCGGACACGGGCGGCATGATTATCCCCCTGATGCACATCCCGCTTGCCGGACCTTTCGCCATGGCTTCGATGATCGGGCACGAGAGCATGAACTTCTTCGCCTCGCAGACCGTGTTCTGCGACGGCAGCCGCATGAGTCCGAAGGGTCACATGGTGATGACGTGCAACGACGTGGGCATACCGCTGTCGGCAGGCATAGGCAAGAACAAGGCCGGAAAGACACGGCTCATACCGAGCCTTTTCGCCCCGACCTCCTTTTCCCTCCCTGTCCCCACGGTGTCTGGATTAGATGTAATAAAAGGAAGAGATGGTGTTTTTGTAGTGAGAGGGGATACTGATTTGGACATTTCAGATAGAATAGTTGGTTCAGGAAAAATAAAATGTAGAGGATAGATATATGAGATATTTCAAAATTCACTGGCTTCACACTTTTATAGATGAGCCAGAGTATATTTTCTCTGAAATAGATGAAGAAGGATATGAAGTAAGGAAGGTAGAGATTTTCAAAAATGGTAATCATATCCTATATTCCAATACTATCAATTCAGACAGATTAGTTGAAGGGAAGTATCCTTCTCTTGAGGAACTCAATTATGAAGAAGAAACAGAGGTTATGCAAACAATAGAAATTCCTAAAAGTGAGTTCTGTAACATATGGTTGAAATATAGTGATGTTTTAAATTAGTTTTCCTTGATGGTTTTAAGGGATTTTTTCGGCTCTATAAACGTCATTATGTAAGAATTTAAATTAGTATTACGATACAATGGATAAGCAATTTACATGGATACCATTCTATAAAGAATTATCTGATTGGCTACTTGGAAAACAGAATGGCCAATCAGAACTTATATCTATGCTAAAAGAAATCGGTATTACCGGTTTTCGCGATGGCACAGAAAAAGGCAAAGAGATCACACTGCAAGAAATAGACCCGTTCACATTCTTGGCGTATCTCAACAAGTTTCACTCCGATGAAAGGAGAGTTGAAATCTTACAGGATTTAAGGCGTAAGCTACCTTTTAAATGTCCAGAACCGACAGATGTATCAGGCATCCCGACAACACATCCCATGAAAGTGCATCTATTCCCATGGAAGACAATCAGGGGCAACAATGATATAAATGTATTATGGGAATTGTTCGGACAGGTAAAAGAAGAGAAAGTAGATGAAGAACTTTTTCAAACGGCATTGAACATTAAAAGTGTCGGAAAGGGAAAGCTCAGTATTGTTCTGTTCTACGCTAATCCGGAAAGATATGTTCCTTTGGACTCCAACACTTCATTGTATCTAAGAAGTAAAAAACTGGGCTACACTTATGATAGTTTTGCATCATATAATGAGTTGTCAGAAAAAATAGTCAAGACTCTTGGGAAACGTCCGTGGGAGATTTCATACGAGGCATATAATTATACACCGGAGAGTGATTCATCAAGTATTGGTAGCATCCGGACTCTATTCGAGAAGCTTGAAGATGAATTAGAGGACGATATGGATTACCATATCTTTTATCGAGGACAGTCAGATAAGAGTTTTGAATTGATTCCCTCCATCTATCGAGAGAAATTCTTAATCCAGAATGAAAATAGAATTTTCAGAGATATTATCGCTCAAAGTCCGGCTGATTTCAAAGGGTGTACATCTACCTTTGAGAAGTTGGTCAAGATGCAGCATTATTCCTTGCCGACACGCCTCTTGGATATTACTACAAATCCTTTGGTAGCTCTGTATTTTGCGTGCGAGAATGATGCCGTTGACGGAAAACTGTTCCGATTCGAAGTTCAAACGTCAGATATTAAATATTTTGATAGCGATGCCGTCAGTGTCGTTTCTAATATCGCCAAACGCCCAATAGATTTCAGTATCGAAGATTTGAGAGAACTGGATAGGAATGAGTTCAACTCCGAAGAGGAAATCCAATATCTTCTGCATGAAATTAAGTACGAGAAACCTCATTTCCAAAATGTGATCGACTCAAAGGATATTGAAAGAGTCTTTTGCGTGAAACCTATGTTTGACAATCCTCGCATAATCCGGCAGTCCGGGGCATTTTTCCTTTATGGTATCAATGGCAATAAAAGCAAGCCTGCACAGCTTAACTTCAGATACAAAGTGTACATCATCAATAAAGCGCAGAAACAGAAAATCAGGAAGCAGCTTGAAGCTCTCGGCATAGACAAATCAACGTTGTTTCCAGAAGTCGAACACGTGGCCGAGCATATAAAGGACAAATATCATCTACCTAAATAACCTTTCCCTCATTTTAAAAAAACAAGCCGAGCTATTACGCGGATAGCTCGGCTCTCAACTTGAAAAAATTACATCAAGTCTTAATCTTGTGGTACATCTTGAACTTGCAAGCATTTCTCTACTTTGTATAAATAATACTTAGAAGGGAGGATAGCCTGTAAATAGAGTTTCTTCGATTTTGCTGGTTAATAAATTTAATTGATTGTTTGTTATGTTCAAAGGAAAATTCTATATTTGCGAAATATGATATCCTCCTTCTTGTCTTGAAAGCGGTCTGACTGCTTTAACCAAGGCGAAATGTCTTGGTTTTATAATAAATAATAAGATCAGCATGGCAGAATTAAAGGCAACCGTGTGCTTGCAAGGGAAGGATATAGAAGTGATTTCATCACATATTGAATTTAACCGCAAGACAGATAATAAAGGAAGGCCAGTGACAAATGTTATTGGCGGACGTATTACCATTACCGTTGAATCTACCAGAGAAACTACTATTCTTGAAGCAATGGTAAACAGTCCTTTCAAAGCGATAAGCGGCAAGGTGATTTATTACAACACTAAGGATAATTCAATCTTTCGTGTCGTGGAGTTCAAATATGCGTATATCGTATATTACAAAGAGGTTTACAATGTTGACAGGAAACGCCAAATGTATTCCACCATCACATTTTCTGCGGGTATTATTATGATAGGAGACGCATATTTAAGCAATCAATGGTAAGACTGACGATTCCTGCAAGCCTTTATTGGATCTTTCAAAGAAGAAACATGAAATTTAGTTGTTTGGATATTATTGTATTAAGAAATATCACTAACTTTGTTCATTGTGGATGTGGTGATAATGGATTTGCAGCGTCGTTTACTATTTCAATATTTAATGTTCTTATTGCTACATTTTTGTTTTCCAATGGAGTTAAAATAGAATTATGTTAATAACAAAGGTATGAATACTTTGATTCTTGATTTTTTAAACAGCTATGCTGATAATACTAATCCTCAGTATGCCGTGATGCTGAAAGGAAAATGGGGATGTGGCAAAACTCATCTTATAAAAGAATGGAAGAAGAGGTTTGATGGAACCGCAGATACCGACGAGGAAATTACGCTAAAGCCCATCTATATTTCGACCTATGGAATGGATAGCGTGAATGACATCAAGACAGCTATAGATAGGGAATTAAATCCTTTCTTCTATTCGAAAACGGGGCGTTTCATAAAGGGAGTTTTGAAATTAGCCGGTAAGGTAGTCTTCAAGACAAGTATGGATTTTAATGAAGACTCTAAAGAGGATGGTTCCTTTTCCGCAACACTGGATTCGTTGTCGTTACTACAAGTGAAAGACGACAGTATAAAAGGTGTAAAGTTTCTGATATTCGATGACATCGAAAGGTGCCTGATAGAGATGAAGGAATTGTTAGGCTTTATCAACTATTTTGTAGAGCATTGTAATTGTCATGTTGTCGTAATTGGAGATGAGAACCACCTTGAAAAACTTCCCAAGGCTGTATGGGATGAGTTTAAGGAAAAGACCATAGGTAGGGAATTTGAAATACAACCTGACATAGAAGAAGCCATCGAATACTTCCTTGGCGAAGTACCGGTATCCGATTATTTGAAAGAAATGCGTGATTTCATTATTGCCTGTTTTATGTGCACAAAATCCGATAACTTACGGGTTTTGAGACAATGTTTATATGATTTTAAAAGCCACTTAAACAAACTTCCTCCCGAGCTGGTTGAAAAGGATAATATCTTTCTTAAAAATATTCTTGGGTCATTTATTGCAGTGTATGCAGAGTATAATAATAGTGAGAACAAAGAGGTAATTTGTAATTGGAGTAGAGATTGTCGGATTTCACTACTCCAAGATAATAATGAAGATAAGCAAAGGATACATCATCTAAGGGAAAAATATCACTCTTTGAACAAGGAGTTAATTTATAATGTCTTAAATCCGGAGTATGTTACGGCTATTATACAATATATTATCACAGGTGCTCCACTTGTAGAATTTATTGTTACGGAGATAAGGGATAAGCAAAAAGAATTGAAACCTTGGGAAATGCTATCCGGCTTTTTCGATATGGAGCAGCAAAAACTTGAAAGAATTTGTCAAGATACTATAACATCCATATTGGATAGAGAGATAAAAGATGCTTATCAACTTGGTTATAGTATTGCGTATCTATCATACTTTCACGCTATTGGCATTTTCTATTTTATACAGGCTTATGTCTCTTTAATAAAAGTAAGAATAGCAGAAATGATTGATAGCCAAACCTGTTTAGAGGAACTTTATCAGCTAAGAGGGCTTTTTATTAGTGGATGTAATTATGTAACCACAGATTCCAAAACCCCAATAACGGATGATATTGTGGACTATTTCTTGCAGAAGATGAAATCAAAGATAAATGAGTTGCCGGATCAAATGCAAAAAGCACTGCGTAATTTGACTGAAGGAACAGTAGAACAACTTATAATCATAGACAGATTGCCTTATCCAGATAAAAGTTGTACATACGAACTTCGTGCTATATTTGCATATGAAGATGCCAATGCTCTTTTTGATGCTATCTGCAAACTAAGCAATAAAAGCAGAAATACTTTTACGCAATTTCTTGCTTATCATTATAATTTTGACTATGATTTACAAGATGTGGGAGACAGATATAAGGCAGATGTTCCTTGTTTACTCAAGTTGAAAGATTTGGTCGGTAATGAAATCAGTATATCAAAAGGAGTGGATAAACTTGCCTTCATAAGATTAAAAGATGCCTTGATTGAAGCTATTAGGAGGTGTGAAGGCAAAAGTGATACATTGCCACCAATGTAGAAGCTAAAAATGGCGTATCGCAAAAAACGGATATGCGATGAAAGAATATTATCTCTATTTGACTAAAAACAGAAGATATTAATAGCTATAAATGAGAATGGGTGGTGGCGGGGAATCGGGAGGTTATAAAGGGAGAAAGGATGCCATAAAAGAGTAGAGCCGTCGGCAGACCGGAGCGCAAAAAAATCCCTCTGCCCAGTCATCGCGACCATGCAGAGGGAACGGTTGAATTATGATTATGTCAAGCAGCTTCGGCAATAGCTTCGTGTTTGGCAGCCTGCGGTTGTTCGGCCTCTTTCAGGCTTTCATCAATCCTGTGCTGGAGTTCCTTACATTCCTGTTTGAGCCTTGACAGTTCATCGGCTTTGCTCCACTGACGGCAAATGATGTCCTGCAATGTGGGAATTTCGCTTTCTATCCGCTCTACCGCCTTTTGTTGCTTCTCGATAAGAGAGGGCAATTTGCTTAATGCTCCATGCGGATATTGTGCCGACTCAACAAAACCAAGCGGCAGCGCACCGCTCAGACCGCATCGGTATTTCAATCCACTTATACCCTCTACAAAGAATGTATTGCGGTCAAACGTACCGTCCATATTATACTCGCTATGCACCAACAAGTTTAGCCCTGCATACGTGCCAACTGTACCATACGCTCCGTTGCGGTAGGTCTTGGCGATACGGTGCAACTCCCGGCCAACTTCCTCGGTACTGGCTTGCGGCAAGTTCAAAAGCAGGGTTGCCTTTGCCCCATTATACGAGTTGATGTATTCCAAATCCCTCTTGAAATCGGCCTCAGTACGCTTTGCCTTTTCGATTTCTCCCTGACCGGCAGCTATTTTACGCTCGGCACGGATGCGTTCTTTCTTGAAAATAGCCTGTTCCTTTTCAAGCTGCATAATCTTGTTGTCGAGCTTCGTCTTGTTCAGCAAGTCGTTATTGCCTGACAGAATAGCCACGAACTCGGCGAAGTTCATACCGCTGTCCTCATCCATGCCTCCCTCGTCAATACGACGCACGGCGATTGTGCCGTTGTTAATTTGATTGATAAACATCTGCTTGTTTCTCAACAGATTGAACTTGTAGGCGTCAAGGGTCTTTTCCGTGCCGTAAATTACAATATCTACCACATTGCCACCCCACAGCTTTACAGTGTTGCCTTTGCGTACCGCCCTGCCGTTTCGTTGCTCCATGTCAGCAGGTCGCCAAGGTATTTCAAGGTGATGCACTGCCACAGCCCTTTGCTGGGCGTTCACACCTGTGCCTAACATGGTCGTACTTCCAAAAAGAACTCGCACCTTGCCGTTGTTCATTTCTTCAAACAGCTTTTTTCTTGCCCTCTCGGTAGTGGCGCATTGGATAAACTGTATTTCATCAGCAGGAATACCGAGTTGTACCAACTTTTCTTTGATGTCGGCATATATGTTCCATTCGTTCGGTTTGTATGTACCAAGATCGCTGAACACGAACTGTGTACCCCGATTGTCATTCGAGCGTATATAGTAGTCATAGATTGTCCTCGCACAGATAGAAGCCTTGTTATCGGCATCATCCTTGAACTTGCAACCCAACAAGCGCATATCAAGAGCCATTTTTCGGGCTACATTGGTCGCAACCAGCATTTTTGCCTTATCGAGATTGTCGGGTTGCGGAACGTCAAGTCCCAAGTCCTTCCACTGGCCGCTACCGGCAAAAGAAATCAAGCGTCCTATCATTTCCTCCTGCTCGATTGTCGGGGGATAAGAGAGGAAACGCACGTTCTTCTCAGGCACGTCAAGATTTATCATGTCGGCTGTACAGTAATCCGTAATCTCACGCAGGAACATTGCCAGCTCCGGTACTTTGATGTAAGTACGGAAACGCTCTTTGCGCTTCACCGAGCCTGTCACATTCAACTCATAATCTGCCGTTTTCTTTGTGAATATGGCTGCCCACGCATCGAAACAGCTAATCCGTTGCCGTTGAAGCTCCTGCGGACGCAAATACTTGAACATCACATATAGTTCGGTAAGGGCGTTCACGACCACCGTACCCGACAGAAACGTAGCCCCAAGGTCACGACCTGTACGAAGTTGGATGTCACGAATGGCGAACAAGAGGTTCATTGCCCTTTGAGAGCCTTTGGTGTTGCCGATACCTGCCACACGGTTATGGCGTGTCTGAAACATTAAGTTCTTGAAAATATGGCACTCATCTACAAAAATATGGTCTATTCCCATTGTGTGGAAGTCCACAGCATCGTCTTTCCGATTATTGATTTTCATACGCAGTTCTTGTAATTTAGCCCCAAGGTTCTGTTTGCGCTTTTCTAATCCCTCCTGCATCTTTCCGCTACGGTAACGCATGGTGGACTGCTCCAAAAATTCAAGGTTACGTTCCACATCGGCAAGCTCTTCCGTGAATATATCTATCATGGTCTCTTCTGACTGCGGTATCTTGGCGAACTGGTCGTGGGTCAGTATGATGCAGTCCCAGTTGTTGTTCTTGATTTTTGAAAAGACCTCTTGCCTGTTGGCAAGGGTAAAATCTTCCTTGCCCGGATAGAGAACTTTGGCCGTAGGGTATGCCTTGCGGAACGTATCAGCAATTTCGTGCACATTCGCTTTCAGTCCGATAATAAGCGGCTTGTGTACCAGTCCGAGACGTTTCATTTCGTAAGCGGTAACACACATTATCATCGTCTTGCCTGTGCCTACCTCATGCCAACAGATACCGCCTCCGTTCTGCTTAATCATCCAGATAGCATCTTTCTGTGAGGGATAGAGGCTATCGTATGGAAATTGCCCGAAAGAGAGCTGCGGAAAGGTTTGTGCCGAACCGTCATAGTGCGGCCTAACATAGCAGTTGAAACGCTCGTTATATACCCTTACCAGCTCGTCCCGAACCTCTATCGGCTGCCTGTCAAGCCAGCAGTTGAAACGGTCTCTAATCTCCTGTATCTTGGTGGCTGCCTCTTGTATGGCTTCCTCGTCCGGCACACGCACCTTATCACCATTGCGGTATATCTTTTTCGTAATTTCGGGTACAGTATCATGCAGGGCATGAACAAACAAATCCTCACCGTTATAGTTGCGGACGAAATAGGTGTTGTAAGCCACCGGAGAGTAACTTTGCAGACGTACCATGTAGGTGTCGTTCACATCGAAATACATTACACTTGTCTCTACCTTGAAAAGTTCAGTTGCAAAATCGGCGTATAACTTTGTGTCAATCCAACGCTCGCCCATGTTAATATCGAGTTCCTCGTAGGGTATCGCTTCGGGTGTCGCATCCGCCAAAGCCCTTACAGCAGTTTCCGTCCAATCTTTTTCCCTGTCCGTGAGTTCGGACAAGTAAGAACCTATCTCCTTGCATTTGGCTATGACATTGCCTGAAAGGAACTTGCCTTTATGCTCCCACTCCCCGATAGCGGGATTGTAAAATATTTCACCTTTGAGGTCGCCGATGATTTCTTCCTCGGCACTGTCCGTGGACTGCATCAGGTAGTCCATATCAACCTTGCCGTAGAAATTCAAGCTGCTTGCCAACGCTTCAATCGGTGTCAGCCGTTTGTTCGGGTCTATCTTCTTGAACGCCACAGGTTCACGCATGATGTCGGACTTGACTAAATCTTTTCCAAGCTGCATTTCTATTGTAAAGACTTCCACACCGAGGCTGTCAAGCATGATAAACTCCTTGTTGTCGTTCTCGTGGAAACAGCCCCATTTGGCAACAAAGGCATCGTATCGGGCGTTCAGCTCTCTACGCAATCCGTTATCCTCTTTTTGTTCTTCCCTTTCTTTGATTGACAGTTCAAAGTATGCTTTGCGTATAGGAAAATAATCTTTCGCCCTATCTGTATTGACCTTACCCTCGTCCACCGGCACAAAATCAATGGCTACCTCTTGATAAAGACTTGATTTTCGATATTGGATAGTACCCACCTGGCCCTCAAACAGTACCATTGCGCCGTCTTTCATCCATGCTTCCACCCCATCCGTGTAGGCTCGTTTACCTTTTTCTACTTGTTTCATCGCTACATTCCCGAAAAGGGACATTTGCATATGTTCGCTGCCCTGTCCGTTCCCTGTGAAAAGACTTTTGCGGAAATATCGACCAAAGTCGAGTTTCAGCAGTGCGGCGAGATATTGCGACATGGCATTTTCATTTCCCTGCCATTGGTATTTGCGCACATATTTTCCGTATTGGTTCTGTACAATGCGGCTACCTGTTGCAAGGGTAGTTTTCGGCATGGTAAACAATTTGTTGGCGTATTCGGTCATTGTGCCTATGGCGTCCGCCTTTTCCCTGCCTACTTGTAAAAACAGTTGTTCCCGTTGTGAGAGTACCGTCTTGTGCGTGTGCTTTTGGAATATCAGCAGGTCACTGCCTACCTCTATACCGCTTGTCTGCATGAAAAGCATATCGGGCAGACGGATTGCACTTATCAGGTCTGCATGATTTACAAGATATTCACGCACGAACTTGTTACCGGGCGTGTCGGCTATGCCCCTCGATGTGATGAAAGCCAATAATCCACCCTCATTCAACAACTCCATCGCTTTGACAAAAAAGTAGTTGTGTATGGTCTTGGTGGCCTGTTCGTACATACCGCCTTTCTTCCACAGCTCCGCATCGAATACCCGGAAATTGCCAAACGGGATGTTGGAGGCTATGACATCGAAAGTTGTATGCTCAAAACCTTGTTCTCCAATGGTTTCAAATGCAGCCGTCCGTGTTAGCGTGTTCTCATGGAGCAGGGAAAGTATCATCCCCGAAATGAGATCTTTCTCAATGGCATAGTCATACGTGCCGGACATGGCTATGGGCAGAAAACCGCCTATACCTGCACTCGGTTCGAGAAATGAACGCATTTTGAGGCCGTTTTCGCTGAACGTGGCGTGTATCTGCCGCACCACTGCATCAACAAGGAATTTAGGAGTGTAAAATGCTGTCAGTACAGATGCTTTGATACCCTCTATGACATTGTGTCGCATGGGTTCTGTGAAATGAGGGTAAGCATTGATTAACTCCTGCAATCTTTGTATCGGTTCTTGCATATCACCACCTATGGGCTTGTCCGTACCTATATTCAACACTTCTTTGATACCCCCGAAACCAGAATATCGGGATAAAATTTCTTTTTCTTCCGCAGTGGCCTGCCTGCCTTGAACTTGGATTTTCATTGCCGTTTCTATGGCTTCCACGTTCGCTACCAATGATTTCAATTTGTTGTAACTCATAATTTAACCTTTCTTTTTTTCCCTTTTTTCGGCCTGTTTGCGACCTTTGGGATTTATTTTCTGCCTCCAAAAGGTGGCGGAAACAATCTGACAAGGCTGATGCGGAAAAATACGCTCGACAGACGGAGAGGAAGATTTTTGCGGCTCACTCGCGGCGGAACGCCGGCATTGGCAAGATTGGAGCAGCCTATTACCTTTGCGGGAAAATAAGTCCACGAGAGGTCGCACGGCAGCAGCAAAACGATAATAAATGACAATCAAATAGAAAGGGATGAATAAAACTGTAAAACAGGGGTGTTAAAACAGGGTAACGGACAA
>ERZ791829.433-NODE-433-length-39238-cov-3.871322_pt1 | contig 39238 bp, 40 predicted proteins | sample MGYA00510296_ERZ791829 | MGnify/ENA primary metagenome ERZ791829 (study PRJEB30046, sample SAMN00791973) | human gut metagenome | study: EMG produced TPA metagenomics assembly of the A metagenome-wide association study of gut microbiota in type 2...
TCCTATAATCCGAGGAAGAAGTTAAAACCGGGTGATAAGGAATATGAAAAAATCAAGAACTCCATTAAAGAGTTCGGGTATGTCGAGCCGATCATCATCAACTCAGACATGACCATTATTGGAGGACACCAGAGAGCCACGGTCCTTGCGGATCTCGGATATACGGAAGTGGAATGTATCGTGGTCGATATCGACAAGACCAAGGAGAAGGCACTCAATGTTGCCCTCAATAAAATTACGGGTGAGTGGAACAAGGAACTTCTGGCCGACCTCATCAAAGACCTTGAGGATTCAGATTTTGATGTCGGCATCACGGGTTTTGAACCGCCGGAGATCGAACAGCTTTTTAATTCCGTGCATGATAAGAAGATTACGGAAGATGATTTCGATGTGGAAGCGGAGCTTGCAAAGCCAACCGTGGCAAAGACAGGAGATGTATGGCTGCTTGGAAAGCACCGTGTCATCTGCGGTGATTCCATTCTGCCGGAAACCTACGAAAGGCTGATGGATGGACGGAAAGCAAATCTTGTCCTGACTGACCCGCCATACAATGTAAATGTCGAGGAAACGGCTGGCAAGATTAAAAATGACAACATGCCGGATGAGGATTTCTATAAGTTCCTGTTTGCTGCATTTGTAAATATGGAGCAGTCAATGGAACAGGATGCTTCCATTTATGTATTCCATGCAGATACGGAGGGGCTGAATTTCAGAAAGGCATTCAAGGATGCCGGGTTCTATCTCTCCGGGTGCTGCATCTGGAAGAAGAACGCACTGGTTCTTGGAAGAAGTCCGTATCAGTGGCAGCATGAGCCATGTCTGTTTGGATGGAAGAAGGGCGGGAAACACCAGTGGTATTCCGACAGGAAGCAGACCACCATCTGGGAATATGACCGTCCGAAGGCAAGCAAGGATCATCCGACCATGAAGCCTGTGGCGCTTATGGCCTATCCAATCCAGAACTCATGCATGAGCAACTGCATCGTGCTTGATCCGTTCCTTGGTTCCGGCTCTACGCTGATTGCCTGTGAGCAGACACACCGTATCTGCTACGGCATCGAACTGGATGAGAAGTTTGTGGATGTGATCGTAAACCGCTACATTGAACAGTGCGGTTCGGATGCGGATGTATTTGTCATTCGTGACGATATGAAAATTTCATATCAGCAATTATGCAAGGGAGGGCAGTATAATGAAACAGATGACCTTCCTTGATTTATGTTCCGGCATCGGCGGCTTCAGGCTCGGTCTTGAAACTGCCGGCCATAAATGCATCGGGTACTGTGAATATGATAAATTTGCAAGAGCCTCATATGAGGCAATGTATGATACGGAAGGAGAGTGGAAAGCTCATGATGTCACAAAACTCAAACCCGAAGATGTCCCCTATGCAGACATCTGGTGCTTCGGATTCCCATGTCAGGACATCTCCGTTGCCGGAAAACAGCGGGGACTGGTCGGAAAAAGAAGTGGAATATATTACAACATTATTGACCTCCTCAAAGGCAAAGAGGAAAGTGCTAAACCCGCATACCTACTTGTTGAGAACGTTAAGAACCTGTTATCGATTAATGCAGGATTCGACTTTGCCTCAGTTCTGTCTGAAATGGACGAAGCAGGGTATGACTGTCGGTGGCAGGTGCTTAACTCCAAAAACTTCGGAGTCCCGCAGAACCGTGAGCGTGTGTTCATTATCGCAAATCTTAGAAGCAGAGGTAGACGAGAAATATTACCTCTCACAGGAGAAAACGCAGCAGCTCTTAACCAGCTTATAGGAGGTATGCAGGGTTACCGTGTTTATGGGACGGACGGCATTTCTGCAACCCTTGTGGGGAATGCGGGCGGTGTCGGGGCCAAGACCGGGCTTTACTTCATCGATCAGAGCAACCATGATCCGAAGATCACGGATACGGCAAGATGCCTGACTGCCAGATACACAGCCGGGATGACTAACCATTCGGCAATGAACTCAGCCGTGCTGGAAGTCCACCCTGTGCTTACCCCGGAACGGATGGAGAAAAGACAGAACGGCAGAAGGATGAAAGAGGACGGAGAGCCGATGTTCACGCTGACCTCACAGGACAGGCACGGTGTGTATGTCTGTGAGAAAGCGGATTCCGTAAAGGTCAGAAATGCAACAAAGGCAGGATACGATGTTGCACATGAAGGTGACGGCATCAATCTTGCTTATCCCGACAGCGTGACCAGACGGGGAAGGGTCGGGAAAGGATGCTCCCAGACTCTGGACTGCTCCGGGCAGATGGGGACGCTCATGAGGGGCGGACGCATCAGACGGCTGACACCGAGGGAGTGCTTCCGTTTACAGGGATTTTCAGATGAACTGTTTGACCGTGCATCGGCTGTCAATTCCGATGCCCAGTTATATAAACAGGCGGGAAATGCAGTCACGGCAACCGTGGCTTATGCGGTTGCAATGTCACTGCCAGAGTCCAGAAACTGATGATCTATTTTCTTTTTGGATAGTACCATTATTAGCTTGACTATACGGGCATTCAGAGTGATATATGGTACTACCAAAAGGAAAGGAGCACAGCAGAATGGAAATTATTACAAACGCTGAGAACAGAAAATCATTGGTAAAAACCTTATCCGAGCATTTCGGGGAAAGGGCGGTTTACCTTGGACCACCGAGTTTTGCATACCAGATCGGAAGCATTACGGTGGACAGGGAATCAAAGGTCATTTTTGAAGATGACAGCATGGAAGATGAGGTGAGAAGGGTGCTTTTCCAGAACGATGTAACAGTAACGGAAGAAACACAGGAAATGCCACAGGAAGAAAGCGGAAGTGAGGCAGAAATAAAGATTCCAATTGGGGAAGTGACACCACAGGGAATCATCAACCTGATAAACATGATGCATTCCAAGCAGTACCTTATCAACAGGGCTGTCGGAAGGGCGTGCATTCTGGTTACGGACACCCTGACGAATGCACTTGCTGAAAAAACATTTGAGGATGCTGGATCAGCAGCAGATTTTATTACGGAACAGGGCGGATGCACGGGAGTCACATTTAAAGACGGGAACATCACTTTCACGGGATTTCCGCAGACAGAGAACATGATGGAATACTGCAGACTTGCAGCGGCAATGGTAAAAAGGGCTTCCGAACAGAAGCGTGTAAATCCGAAGCAGACCATTGAAGAAAATGAAAAATACTACATGAGGGCATGGCTTGTATCCCTTGGATTCAGTGGAAACGAAGGAAAAGAAACAAGGGCATTTTTCCTTAAGGGGCTGAAAGGACATACGGCATTCAGGATCCCGGAAGATGCGGAAAAATGGAAAGCCAACCGCAAGGCAGAAAAGAGGACAACGGTATGTTCGGAGTAAACAGACAGACACTTGATAGACTGAGAAAAGAATATCCTTCGGGAACCAAGGTGGAGCTTATCCGCCTTGATGACCCATACCGGAAGATTCCGTCAGGGACCATCGGAACGGTGGAGTTTGTGGATGATGCGGGACAGATTCATACATCATGGGAAGGAAACGGATCACTTGCACTGATTTATGGGGTTGATGAATGGAGAAAAATAAATGGATAAGATAGTGACGGTCTGCTACGGTAAAGAAGAGGCATGGGAATCGAAGATAGTTGCGGAGCAGTTCTTTCTTTAGGACATGATGGGTTCTGACGGCAGCGAAAGGGAATGGTATACAAATATTTACATAAAACTGCAGATGGGAATGACCTTATGCACGGATGATGATTTTTAGGAGGATATGTAATTGAGAGAGATCAGAAAAAAGCTGATAGAGCTTATGGAGACACGGCAGATGAATCTGTCTGAATTTGCTGAAAAATGCGGAATAGAAGAAAACAGGATACAAAAAATTCTCTATGAAAGGGGGAGACTTACTACTTTCGAAGCACATAAGATAGCAGATGCGTTTGGAACGACCGTGGAAGGATTGTTTGACGGAAGACCACTGTCAGATATGGAAGAAAGGAAGCGTGAAAGTGTAGAATTTTATCAAAAGATAACTGAACGGCTTAATGTGATAGCACAGATAAATAAAGCAGATGCCGATAAATTTGCAGAAGTATGCGGATTCAGCAGAAACAGAGCAGTCAGTCTGCTAAAAGGGAAAGGGATACTTACTATTCCGGAGGCAGTCAGTGTGGTTAAGTGTTTTAATGTGTCGATGGATTATATTATGGGGATTTATCCTTATCCACTGCCTACACCACAGGATGAGGATGATGCAAGACTCTATGCTTTAATTGGCAAAATGTCAGTTGATGAACTTACCGAACTAGCCGAAAGGCTGAGAAAAGATCTTAATGGGGAAACGTCATAAAGTACACAGTTTTTCTGCTGATATTTGTGTAGTATATGGTTCACATATAACTGGATATATGTATGGTTTAGAGTGAATATGTATCTACCGGAAGGGAAAAAGAGCACACGGAGGAAGATATGATGGAAATAAAAATCACGACAGCAGAAAAATTAAGAATGGAGCTTTACAGATGCATGAATTCAGCAATCGTTGATTATGGAGATTACACGGTTGCGGTCTGGGATCATTGTTTAAAGGGAAGTATTGCAGAAGTTTATGAGTTAGTTGAAACACCGGATGACACAGGATTTGGAAGATGCGAATGCAGGATTTCAAGGATTGAAAGAAAAGAAGAATTTGAAGATGCTGGACATGCGATGGCATGGGCACTTACAAAAGTAAAATAGCAGGAATGGCAGGAAAATGTTTTCTGCCTGTATGCATTTATCTTTGTGTACATTATGGAGCATATAAGACTGGATAAATATGAGGTTTAGAGCGAATATGTAATCACCGAAAGGAAAATAATATGGAAGGCATAGGAGAACGGATATGAAGGAACTTAAAAAATCAATTATCAAAAAAGTAGCGGCCGAGTATGGAATGGATGCAGATTATCTGGAAGACACTGTAAGAGACATGGAGAACGATGGGATACTGGTCAGCAGAGATGATCTTGTAGACATGATTGTAAATGGGGACTGCTAAATGTACGGAGCGGAGGAGACCAATAGGATAGGCTTTTTCGCTCCATATATGTAGACAATATACTGACAGTATTTTGTGTATATTGTGGTGCTGAAATGACTGGATATAATCAGCGTTTAGAGCGAATATGTACCTACCGAAAGGAAAAGTAAAGAAAAAAGCGGAGGTACAAAACATGAAGAAAATTGAAATTTTTGAAAGAGCAATGAACGAGGGAGGAAAACTTAAGGATTACGGAATAAACAGCACATTGTTTGCAGCATATAGAGACTGCCAGGAAACAGGAAACGATAACATTGATTTCAATGGAGTCATCTGGGATTACGATATTCCGGAAATTGTAAGGTCATTAAAGGAAAACGGCATAAGCGAATTTACGATAAGCAGTACATTTTCAAGCCTTATCGAAACCCTCGCAGCATTTGAAAAGGAAGGTATCAGGATGGCGGGGCTTACCGAGGTGAATGCAACATACTCGGATTGGAAAACAGGAAAGAAAGCAAAAATTCCAGCAATCAGAATGACACTTTAAGAATAAGCGCACAAAGCATAGGATCTCTTCGGAGGTCCTTTTATTATGCCATTTTTACGAGGAGGTGAGGACAGTGGCACAGAGAGGAAGAAAACCAAAGCCTACGGCAGTAAAGATGCTTGAGGGCAATCCGGGCAAGAGAAGCCTTAACACGGGCGAACCAAAGCCTGAGAAAAAGGCCCCGCGCTGTCCGGCATGGCTTGAGGATGAGGCAAAAAAGGAATGGAAGAGGATGGCAAAACAGTTGGAGCATCTAGGTATCCTGACTGAAATAGATATGGCAGCATTCGCAGGATACTGTCAGGCATATGCGAGATGGAAAGAGGCAGAGGAGTTTATTACACAGCATGGAACTATCGTAAAAACTCCAAGCGGATATTGGCAGCAGGTACCGCAGGTATCAATTGCACAGACCTATCTGAAGATCATGAATAAATTCTGTGAGCAGTTCGGACTTACACCTTCTGCGAGAAGCCGTATCGTTACGGACAGCGGGGAAGATAAGCAGAACGATGAAATGGAGCTTCTGCTTGTGAAAGGTGGTGCAGGATAATGTTTGATGAAGCAAAAGCAGATCATGCGGTCAATTTTATAAACTGTCTTAAACACACCAAGGGAAGGTGGAGAGGAGTTCCGTTTGAGCTTCTCCCTTGGCAGGATGAGATTATCCGCACCCTTTACGGGACGGTAAAGGAAAATGGATACAGGCAGTACAACACCTGTTACTGCGAGATACCAAAGAAGAACGGGAAGTCGGAACTGGCAGCAGCCATTGCACTTTATATGACATGCGGTGACGGTGAGTGGGGAGCAGAAGTTTACGGCTGTGCTTCCGACAGGCAGCAGGCTTCCATCGTATTTGATGTTGCTGTGGATATGGTAGACCAGTGTCCGGCACTGAAGAAAAGGATCAAGCCAGTCATGTCAGTGAAAAGGCTTGTATATAAACCGACCAACAGCTTCTATCAGGTGCTGTCGGCAGAGGCATACACAAAGCACGGCCTGAATGTGCATGCGGTTATTTTTGATGAGCTGCATGCACAGCCGAACAGGGAACTGTTCGATGTCATGACCAAAGGTTCCGGCGATGCCAGAACACAACCCCTGTTCTTCCTGATCACAACGGCAGGAACGGATAGAAATTCCGTGTGTTTTGAACAGCACCAGAAGGCACTGGATATCATAGAGGGAAGAAAAATCGACCCGACCTTCTACCCGGTTATTTACGGGGCATCAGATGAGGATGACTGGTCGAGCGAAGAAGTATGGTACAAAGCCAATCCTTCCCTTGGATACACGATCGATATTGAGAAAGTGCAGAATGCATATATCAGTGCAAAAGAAAATGCAGCAGAGGAGAACGTGTTCCGGCAGCTCCGTCTGAACCAGTGGGTGAAACAGAGCACCAGGTGGATGCAGATGGATAAGTGGGATGCATGTTCCTTTGCCGTGAATGAAGAGGAGCTTCTCGGAAGGGAATGCTATGGCGGACTCGACCTTTCAAGTTCTACGGATATCACGGCATTCGTGCTTGTGTTCCCGCCAAGGAATGACACGGAAAAATATGTGATACTTCCGTATTTCTGGATACCAGAGGATAACATGAGGCTTCGTGTCCGAAGGGATCATGTTCCATATGATGTATGGGCAGTCGAAGGGTGCTTAAAGACAACGGAAGGGAATGTTATTCATTATGGGTTTATAGAGCGGTTCATTGATGAGCTTGGCAGGAAATTCCATATAAAGGAGATTGCATTTGACAGGTGGGGAGCTGTGCAGATGGTGCAGAATCTTGAAGGAATGGGATTTACTGTTGTACCGTTTGGGCAGGGATATAAGGATATGAGTCCGCCTACCAAGGAACTGATGAAGCTGACATTGGAAGAACGTATCGCACACGGCGGTCACAAAGTTCTAAGATGGATGATGGATAATGTATTCGTTCGGCAGGATCCTGCTGGAAATATCAAGATGGACAAGGAAAAATCTACAGAGAAGATAGATGGTGCTGTTGCAACAGTTATGGCACTTGATAGGGCAATCAGAAATGAAAGCAGTGACGGAAGTGTATATGATGACAGGGGTATATTGATTTTTTAACTTACAGGGTATTAATGTATATGGCAAGTATGATATAATGAAAAAAAGTCGAAAGGAGCATAAATATGTTTTCTATTCCATATACATTTGCAAATGAAACTGAAAATTATATTACAATTCCTGCTTTAAGAAGATTTGCTAAAGAAAAAAAGAATGAGGATCTTAAGACTACGGTAGATCGTCCGCAGTTAGTACAGGACATTGAAAATTATGCAAATCAATCGCCGGAGAAGGAAGAAACAGTATTAGACTGGTTGGATAAAGTATTAATTGAAGGAATTAAAGATGTACAGATAAAACTAATAGATGATGAAACATTTATCACATCTATTATACATCAAGATGAACAGGTAGAAAGGGTATTGAATCCGTTAATTGTGGATCGGGAAAATATGCATTTGAATAAGGGATATTCAGAATCTTTAAGTTTATTTCGGTATGAAATAACAAATGAGGATATTGGAGGCAGGAGAATTCGTTTGTATATGGGAAGATTGTTATGTACATTTGACAAGACGCATGGATCTGCAATAGTACCATATCCTATTGTTGTTGACATATATTGTGATAAGGGAATAATTGTAGCTCGTGCTAAATCAAAATCGAATTTATATAAGTATGAAGAAAATTTCATATTAGAACGCGCAATACCTACGAAGTCTGAAAAAGAAATTGCAGCAGCAATAAAATGGGTAACGGAGAAATTTGCTATAAGTACGCGAAAAAATTATGAAGCTTCTACAGTATTTAAAACACGATTATATAATATGCTTGAAAGATATACAAAAACACCGGGTGAAATTATAGAACTTATGAAACAAAAAAAATCGGAAATAAATAATATTGTAGAAATTGTAATGAATCAGATTTGTGGATTAAGGACAGCATATAAGGAAGATGTACGTTCAAGTGTTTTAAACATGGTTGAAAAATACTTCTCTATAAGCTATCCAAATAAGCAAATATTTATAAAGGACAGAATGGCATATCCGTTGAAGTTAAATGCAACTGATGAAGAGGATTCAAGGGTAGAGCAAACGGCAGCTATGGAAGAGCCTCTCCAGTCCAAAGCGATATTTTTCGATAATAAAAAAATGCTGCAGAAAAGCCAGGCATGTGATGGCGTAACATTTATGGTTAATAGAATTAATTCAAAGTATTGCACTAAACAATTCAAGGTAAAGATCATAGTGAATAAAGATTATTGTATGCTTAAATTTACAGAATATACTATGGAGGAGGATATAATTAATGTATTGTTCTCACTTATCGGCACTGAAGGGGCAGCTGAATGATGACCAGATAAAAAATCTGGAATCATATTTCGGTAGCCTGATTGGAGGTGCAAAAAATAATATAACAGTATCAAAGTTATCCAAAGCATTGGACCTATCGCCACAATTAGCAAGCATTGTGCTGACCAAATGTAAAGAGATAGGAATTTTGAATGTCTTTTATACTATCAGATGTCCAGAGTGTGGTATGCTTATAAAAAAAGTAGATTCTATTGCAGATATACCTTCCGAAAAATTTGAGTGTTATGGCTGTAATGAAGAAATAGAAGTAGAACCGGGTGATATTGAGATTATATATGCATTGGATGATGATAGTGTTTTTACAGAAGGGCAGCAGGAAGAATTAGATTTATCAGCTAGGGCTGTTGTCCCGGAAGATTCTATGGAATCAATATTTCTAGCTGGTAATATAAATGAATATTTGTTTCATCCTACAGATGAGCAATATAAAAAATTAAGTGATATGTATCAGAGCGTTAAAAATGGCTCAGGAACCACAACAAACATAGGAAATAAACTGGAAGATCTTACAGAGTATCTTTTTAATTTATGTCCAGTGTTTAAGGCTGCTGGGGTTCGAACAGCAACTAATCAAATAGATTGTTGTGTTAGAAATAAGATGTATCTTAAATACGGTATATTGGATATAATAGGCGGGAGATTCTTTATTGAATGCAAGAATGAGAGCGAATCTCCAAAGGGTGGATACATGTCAAAATTACATAGCATTATTTCAAATACCAATAGCGGAGGAAAGGGAAGATGTATTAAATTTGGAATAATTATTTCAAAGAAGAAAGGCCCTAAAACGTTTAAAGCACTTGCAGTAAAATATTATCTTCTTAATGGTGTTGTAATAATTGCAATATGTGGAACAGAGTTAAAAGAACTATTTGATAAAAAAGGCAATTTATTGGATTTGATTGAAAGAAAAGCAAATGAGATAATGCTTGATTCCACAACAGATCTTAAAGAGGCAGGTTTGTATGAGTGGTAACCAACGTTTAATTGACAAATAGAGTTATTTACAGGAGGCGTTGTATATGAAAAAAATGACTGAGAGTGATTTTGATAAATTGGAAGCAAGTGTTTCGCCAGAAAAATGTGATCATGCAGAAATAGTTAGACTTTACTATTTAGGTACTCATACAGATTATGGGTGTATAAAATGTAAATGTAAAAGTGCAAATAAAGAGGATTTTTATAGATAATTTGTTACAAAATACGGCATCTCTTAGGAGGTGCTTTTTTTGTACCCATTTTTAGGAGGTGTCATATGGGAATAAAAAGTTTATTTGGCTTCGGACAGGCGAGGGACAAGCCCGTGGATAAGGCAGCAGATGCAGGGTATTCGTTTTTGTTTGGAAGGACAACGAGCGGAAAGCCTGTTAATGAAAGAACAGCAATGCAGACCACGGCAGTATATGCCTGTGTCAGAATTCTTGCGGAGGCAGTCGCATCCTTACCACTTCATGTATATGAGTATCAGGATGACGGAGGCAAGAAGCTGGTGCATGACCATCCGTTATATTATCTGCTCCATGATGAGCCGAACCCGGAGATGACTTCATTTGTGTTCAGGGAAACACTGATGAGCCATCTTTTAATATGGGGAAATGCTTATGCCCAGATCATAAGGGACGGGGCAGGAAGAGTGCTCGGACTGTATCCGCTTCTTCCTGACAAGATGGATGTGCAGAGGGATGAAAAAGGAAACATCTATTATGTGTATTCTAGAAACAGCGATGAGAACCCGATGTTCAAGGAATATGGCAATATCAGACTGAAAGCCGAAGATGTGCTCCATATCCCCGGATTGGGATTTGACGGGCTGATCGGATATTCCCCGATTGCGATGGCAAAGAACGCTGTTGGCATGACGCTTGCATGTGAAGAATACGGGGCGAGTTTCTTTGCAAACGGGGCAAATCCGGGCGGTGTTCTGGAGCATCCGGGAGTCCTGAAAGACCCGTCAAAAGTGCGTGAGTCTTGGAACTCCGTATACCGTGGCGTGAACAACGCACACAAGATCGCAGTGCTTGAAGAAGGCATGAAGTATCAGCAGATAGGAATCCCGCCGGAAGAGGCACAGTTCCTTGAGACAAGGAAATTCCAGATCAATGAGATTGCAAGGCTTTACAGGATACCGCCCCACATGGTTGGTGACCTTGATAAGTCGAGCTTTTCCAATATCGAGCAGCAGTCCTTGGAGTTCGTAAAATACACGCTTGACCCGTGGGTGATCAGATGGGAGCAGTCCTTGCAGAGATCGCTCCTTCTGCCAGGAGAAAAAGGAAAGTATTTTATCAAGCTGAACGTGGACGGTCTGCTGAGAGGAGACTATCAGTCAAGGATGAACGGCTATGCGGTCGGAAGGCAGAACGGATGGTTTTCTGCAAATGATATCCGTGAGATGGAAAACATGAACCCGATCCCTGATGAGGAAGGGGGAAACCTGTATCTGATAAATGGTGCAATGACAAAACTTGCGGAAGCGGGAGCTTTTGCCAAGACAGATACGGGGCAGCAGAATACTCCGGCACAGGAAAACAGCGGAAAGAGAGGTAAATGATGAAGCGGAAGTTTTGGAACTGGATAAGGAATGAAGATGAGAGCGTGCCTGACATGGAAAGGACGCTCTTTTTAAATGGCATGATTTCTGATGAAACATGGTACGGGGATGAAGTTACCCCGCAGCTTTTCAAGGATGAACTGAATGCTGGAAAAGGAAATATCACGGTGTGGATCAATTCACCGGGCGGTGATGTGTTTGCAGCAGCCCAGATCTATAACATGCTCCGTGATTATAAGGGAAGCGTGACAGTCAAGATTGACGGAATTGCAGCCTCGGCGGCATCCGTGATCGCTATGGCAGGAGATACGGTCTGTATGTCCCCGGTGGCAATGATGATGATCCACAATCCCGCAACTATGGCAATGGGTGAGGCAAAGGACATGCAGAAGGCAATCGCCATGCTGAATGAGGTCAAGGAGTCCATCCTGAATGCCTATGAATTCAAGACGGGGCTTACCCGTGCAAGGCTCTCGCACATGATGGATGATGAGACTTGGTTCAATGCCAAGAAGGCGGTGGAGCTTGGATTTGCGGATAAGATCCTTTTCGATTCCGATGAGGATGAGAAAAAGAAAAAGCCGGATGAGCCGGAAGAAAAGCCGGAGGAAGGTAGCGATGGTGAGGAAGGGGAAAAAGAGGATGACAAGGACAAGAAGGGGAAAAAGAGACTCCCGTTCCAGCAGGATTCCATGATGTTTTCCACCAAGGCGATGAATGAATCGTTCCTTTCCAAGGTGTCCGACAGGGATGCCATGATACCAGTCAACCAGTTGGAGAAGAGACTGAGTCTCTTAGCACATTAAGGAGGATATGAACTATGAGTAAGATTTTAGAATTAAGAGAAAAGAGAGCGAAGGCATGGGAAGCAGCAAAAGCATTCCTTGATGCCAAGAGAACACAGGAAGGTTTTGTATCCACAGAGGATGCAGCCACCTATGACAAGATGGAAGCCGATGTCGTAAATCTCGGCAAGGAGATCGAGAGACTGGAAAGACAGGCTGCCATTGATGCAGAGCTTGCAAAGGCAACAAGCACCCCGATCACAAACAAGCCGGATGCCGGGACCGGCGGGGAGACAAAAACAGGAAGGGCAACAGATGAATATAAGAGAGCGTTCTGGAACGGTATGAGAAACAAGATGTCATACGAAGTACAGAACGCTCTTTCCATTGGTACGGATTCCGAGGGCGGATATCTTGTGCCGGATGAGTATGAGAAGAAGCTCGTGGAAGCACTGGAAGAGGAAGTATTCTTCCGTAACCTTGCCACAGTTATCAAGACTTCAAGCGGTGACCGCAAGATCCCTATCGTCACTTCAAAGGGCGAGGCAGCATGGATCGATGAGGGCGGACAGTTCCCTGAATCCGATGACAGCTTCGGACAGACATCCATCAGTGCCTATAAGCTGGCAACCATGATCAAGGTGTCTGATGAACTCTTAAATGACAGCGTGTTCAACATCGAACAGTACATTTCAAGGGAATTCGGAAGAAGAATCGGTACAAAGGAAGAGGAAGCATTCTTTGTCGGTGACGGCAAGGGAAAACCGACAGGTATTTTCAATGCCACGGGCGGTGCTGAGACAGGGGTGACATCCGCAAATACATCCATCACTTTTGATGATGTCATGGATCTGTATTATTCCCTTCGTGCCCCATACCGTAACAAGGCAGTATGGCTCCTGAATGATTCGACCGTAAAGGCAATCAGAAAGCTGAAGGACGGAAACGGAAATTATATCTGGCAGCCGTCCGTAAGGGAAGGAGAGCCGGATAAGATCTTAAACCGTCCTTACCGCACATCCATCTATGTGCCGGAGCTTGCAGCCGGAAACCGTGTCATGGCATTTGGTGACTACAGTTATTACTGGATTGCAGACCGCCAGGGCAGAAGTTTCAAGAGACTGAATGAGCTTTATGCTACAACCGGACAGGTTGGATTCCTTGCTTCAGAGCGTGTGGACGGCAAGCTGATTCTTTCTGAGGCAGTCAAGACACTTGATATCAAGGCCACCGGAAAGTAGGGGTGGTAGGATGTTCGTAACGCTTGAGGAAGCCAAAGGGTATCTCAGAGTCGATTCATCAGACGAGGATGAACTAATCCTTCGTCTGATGGAAACATCCGACCGCCTGATCTTAGACGTGACAAGACGCACACGTGCCGGACTGAAACGCTTTGAAGCATCCGTGCGTACTGCAGAACTGTATGCCGTTGCGTATCTGTATGAACACAGGGAAGAGGCAGACCATAAGGCCATGACGGAAACGCTGAAATATCTGCTCTTTGGAATCAGGAAGGAGAGATTCTGATGATAGGATTCATGCGCGAACGGATCACGATACAGAAAAGCAACACAAAAACGGATAAAACAGGAAACCATACACTTGTATGGAGTGACCATTATAAATGTTATTCCTATGTGAATAATCTTTCCGGCAGGGAGTACTGGGAAGCAAAACAGTTCAATGCGGAAACGGAACTTGATTTTGTCATACGTTACTGCAGTGAGGTGTCCGGTCTTGATACGGAACATTTCCGTATTCTGTTCCGTGGGAATATTTATAATATTTCCTTTGTAGATAACGTGCAGTATAAGAATAAGACAGTCAAAATAAGGGCTGCCCTGACAAAGAGGTGAGAGGATGGCAGAGAGAAGGACAAAGATTGACGGACTGGCAGATGCAATAATGGACGGTCTGAAAGAGTATGCCGATCTTGCAACGGATACCGTTAAGGATGCGGTAAAAGATGTATCCAAGACTGTAAAGAAAGAGATACAGGCAAATGCCCCAAAGAGGACAGGAAGATATAAGAGAAGCTGGACGGTCAAAAAGACAGCGGAAAGCGGCAGCTCACTTACCATGACGGTCCATTCCAAGGACAGATACCAGATCGCACACCTTCTGGAACACGGTCATGCAAAACGTGGAGGCGGCAGGGTAGCCGGAAGGGAGCATATCGCTCCGGCAGAAGAGAAAGGCAGTAAGGAACTTCTGCAGAAGATCGAGAGGGGGTTACGGTGATGACACATGAAGAAGTGATGGCAGTGATGGAAGAGATCGGTCTTCCGTATGCCTATCATCATTTTGCGGAAGGGGAATCCCCGGAACCGCCCTTTGCAGTATTTTTGTATCCGGGCAGCAGTAATTTCTCCGCAGACGGCAAAGTGTATTTTAAGGCAAACCGTCTGAATATAGAAATTTACACCGACTTAAAAAATATAGAACTGGAACAGCAGACAGAAACCGTGCTCGATGGGCATGGTATTTTTTATGAAAAAAGCGAAGTATGGATTGAATCTGAAAATCTGTATGAGGTGCTTTATCAGATGGAGGTATAGAAGATGGCTAACAAAAAGAATAAGGTCAAATTTAATATCTGCAATGTGCATTATGCACCGATTACGGTTGCAGATGAAGGAAAGGTGAGCTTCGGGACACCCGTTTCAATGCCCGGTGCCGTTTCCATCAGCATGGACCCGACAGGAGAGCCGGAGTCCTTTTATGCGGACGGCATTGAATATTATGTAATCAACAACAATCAGGGATATGACGGGGATCTGGAGCTTGCCATGATCCCGGAAACTTTCCGTACAGATATCCTGAAAGAGGAAGCAGACAGCAACAATGTACTTGTGGAGAATGCAAATTCTGAAACTGGCAGCTTTGCACTGCTTTTTGAGTTTGACGGGGATATCCGCAAGATCCGCCATGTGCTTTATAACTGTTCCGCATCCCGTCCGACCATTGAGTCAAAGACCAATGAGGAAGATAAGGAAGTACAGACGGAAACACTGACCATCAAGGCACGACCTATGGCAGACGGATATGTTAAGGCAAAGACAGGAGATTCCACCACCGATACCGTTTACAACAACTGGTATAAGAGCGTGTATCTTCCGAACAGCACGGCTGCCGAACCGCAGTCTGCAAAAGCAGTAAAGAATATTTCGAAGGAGGACTAAGTGATGGGTATCAGAAAGGATATAGAAATTGACGGACAGATGGTTGCATTCAAAGCGAGTGCAGCCATTCCGAGAATCTACAGGTTAAAGTTCCAGAGGGATATTTATAAGGATCTGGCAGTATTGGAAAAGAGCATAGGTGATGGGAAAGAGGAGTCCTCTAACCTTGATATGTTCTCCCTTGAGATGTTCGAGAATATAGCATTCATCATGGCGAAGCATGCTGATCCGACTATTCCTGATACGCCGGAAGAGTGGCTTGATAACTTCAATACATTTTCAATTTATCAGGTTCTCCCGCAGCTTATTGAGCTTTGGGGGCTGAATGTAAAAACAGATGTGGAAGCTAAAAAAAACTTCGCCCAACAGAGCGTGAAATGACAACACCGCTTTTTCTGCTCCGATGTGTACAGTTAGGACTGTCAATGTCAGATCTTGAAATGCTGTCGATAGGGCTTATCAATGATATGTATAGTGAGAGCCGGAACGATGATTATAAGTATGCAGAACTTGCAACACAGGAGGACTTCGATCGATTCTGATCTGACTATGTTAGAATTATTTGCACACTCCCAAAATTGATGTAACAATGATTTGCTCGACAGGTAATTTGTCAGGGTGATATAGTTGTTACATTAATTAACGGAGGTGTACTATGGTTCAAGGAGATATCAGATTTGGAAGAAATTTAAACATATTAAGAAGCAGAAACAATATGTCCCAGCAGGAACTGGCAGATAAGATTCATGTAACAAGACAGACGATTTCTATATGGGAGCGGGGAGAAGGCAAACCGGATATATATTATGTAAAAGATATCTGCCAGATATTTGATGTCAGTATGGATGAGCTGGTATGTGGTAATGTTATGATGCCAGAGCAGTCAATAGTAAATGCGAAGGAATATTATTATGAACCTGACGAAACGGATTATATAAGAAACATAAAAAGAAAGGGATTTTATACGATTATTGATGATGATATAAACTGTTTTTTCCCTGTAGTATATATTGATTTTGCCAGGATAATGGTAATATCACTGGCCCTGAAAAAACAAAACTATGACATTAAGGAAATTTATGAGAATGGGTTCAGCGTATACATCGATTCGGATGAAAAAGCATTGAAATTTTCAAATATATTATACGATGTAATTGATAGTTTTATACACCATGATGATGAATATATTGAAGGAAAAGTAAAGTTTTTTTCTGAGGATATCTCGGATGTCAAATGCAGAATTATAGATAATGTTATGCAGGAAATATGGGGAAAACCTGTTAGTGAATATAAGTATTACTGGGTGGATATAAATGAGAACCCAAGAGGATATGCTGATACAAAGGAAATGTGTGAAACACAGGCAAGAGACCAGGGGTGTGTTTTCTATGAGATATTACCAATAGTATAAGTTAATTATTTTACGAGCATCAACTTCGGTTGGTGCTTTTTTTGTACCCATTTTTAGGAGGAGGTGAGGATTCATGGCAAGCCGTATTCATGGTATTACCGTTGAAATCGGTGGTGATACAACAAAACTGCAGAATGCCCTGAAAGGTGTGAACGGGCAGATCAAGTCTACACAGTCACAGCTGAAGGATGTTAACAAATTGCTGAAACTGGATCCGGGCAATACGGAACTTCTGGCACAGAAGCATAAACTGTTTGCCGAGGCTGTTGGTGAAACGAAAGAAAAACTGGCAACCTTAAAGACGGCAGCAGAACAGGCAAATACGGCACTTGCCAATGGAGAAATCTCGCAGGAACAGTACGATGCCCTCCAGAGGGAAATCGTGGAAACAGAACAGGATCTAAAAAAGCTGGAAACACAGGCAAACCAGTCAGCTACGGCGGTACAGAAGATAGCATCTGCCGGAGAAAAATTAAAGACTGCAGGAGATAACATTTCATCTGCCGGACAGAAACTATTACCTGTTACAGCAGGGGTGACTGCTCTTGGAACAGCATCGGTTACAACGGCAGCAAATTTTGAATCTTCTATGTCACAGGTACAGGCGACAATGGGAATCACAAAGGATGCCATGTCGAAGGTGAACGGGCAGTCGGTAAATACAATGGATACCCTTTCCAAGCTGGCAAAGAAGATGGGGGCAGAAACAGCATTCTCTGCATCAGAGTGTGCAGAGGCCCTTAATTATCTGGCTCTTGCAGGATATGATACACAGCAGATGTGCGATACTCTGCCAACAGTACTTAATCTGGCAGCCGCAGGTGATATTCAGCTTGCATCTGCATCGGATATGGTAACGGATGCCATGTCAGCTCTTGGTATGGGAGTTGATGAGGCAGGAAAGATGGTAGACCAGATGGCCAAGACAGCATCTACCACAAATACATCAGTAGCACAGTTAGGAGAAGGTATTCTTACCATTGGTGCAACGGCAAAATCCATCAAGGGTGGAACAGCAGAACTGAATACTGCTCTTGGTATCCTTGCGAATAACGGTATCAAAGGAGCTGAAGGTGGTACACATCTTCGTAACATTATCCTGTCATTGCAGAGTCCGACAGATGCAGCCACCAAGCAGATGGAGGCATTAGGTATTTCTGTATACGATTCGGAAGGAAACATGAGAAGTCTGAATGATATCCTTGGAGATTTGAATACCTCTATGGATGGCATGACATCAGCTGAAAAGTCAAATATCATCAGTACGATTTTCAACAAGACAGACCTTTCTTCCGTAAATGCGTTACTTGCCAATACTGGAAGTACATGGGATGACCTTCAGCAGAAGATTACAGACAGCGGTGGGGCTGCACAGCAGATGGCAGATACACAGCTTGATAACCTGCAGGGACAGATCACCATACTAAAATCTGCCTTAGAGGGACTTGCCATTTCGTTTGGGGAACTGCTGATGCCTGCCATCAAGCAGATAGTGGGATGGGTTCAGAAGTTCGTTGATTTCCTAAACAGCCTTGATGAGGGTACAAAGAAAACGGTTGTCACCATAGCACTTCTGGCGGCAGCTCTAGGTCCTGTACTGATAGTCATTGGAAAGGTGATATCGGCAGTTGGTACGATAATGACGATTGTTCCGAAGATTGCAGGAGTCATCAATACAGTTAAGGGAGCATTTGCAGCACTTAATACGACAATGCTTGCAAATCCAATCGTTCTTATTATCGCAGCCATAGCAGCACTTGTGGCTGCTTTTATTTACCTCTGGAACAACTGTGACGGTTTCCGTCAGTTCTGGATCAATCTTTGGGAGAATGTAAAACAGGTTGCCATTACAGTATGGAATGCAATCAAGGAGTTCTTCTCGCAGGTATGGGAGGCAATCAAGACGATTTTCTCTACAGTATTTGAAGTGATCAAAACACTTGTGACAACATACTTCAATCTGTATAAGACGATTATCGAGACTGTAATCAATGTGATAAAGACGGTTATCACAACAGTGTGGAATGCAATCAAGGCGGTATTTACCACAGTATTCAATGTGATCAAAACACTTGTGACAACGTATTTCAATATCTATAAAACCATTATCCAGACGGTACTTACGGTAATTAAGACCGTGATAACAACAGTATGGAATACCATAAAAACTGTGATCACCACGGTGCTTAATGCGATCAAAACTGTATTTTCTACGATATGGAATGCCATCAAGACGATCATCAGTGCAGTAGTCAGTGGTATCAAGGGGCTGATTACAGGAGATTTTACTGCTGTAAAAAATTCCATTACCACGATAATGAACACGATCAAGAGTACGATATCGACCATTTGGAATACCATCAAATCTACGGTTTCCACAGTACTTGGAGCAATCAAGAGTGCTGTAACATCTGTGTTCACAGGCATTGTGAATGCTGTCAAAGGTGCGATGGGAAATGTGTTAAATGCAGTAAAGACAGGATTTTCCAATGTGAAAAGCCATATCACGGGACTTGCTTCACAGGCAGTTACCTGGGGTAAAGATCTTGTCATGGGAATTGTGAATGGTATTAAAAGCTGTATTGGTGCAGTCGGCGATGCCGTTAAGAGCGTGGCTGATAAGATCAAGTCATTCCTGCACTTCTCTGTGCCGGATGAAGGACCACTTACGGACTATGAATCATGGATGCCTGACTTTATGGGAGGACTCGCAAAAGGAATCGAAAAGAGCAAAGGCATGGTGGCTAAAGCAATAGAAGGTGTATCGCAGGATATGATAGTGAGTCCGAATGTAAGCGGAATGGAGACCATTGCAGGAATGCAGACCTCCGGACAGTCATCTGCAGGGATTGCAGACATGATGTCGGCAATCACATCTGCGATCAAGGACATGAAGGGTGATTCGGGGGATATTGTTATCCCTGTATATCTTGGTGGAACGGTGCTTGATGAAGTGATCGTAACTGCACAGCAGAGGGCAAATCTAAGAAGTGGAGGAAGATAAGTATGGCATTTATACAGTACTTAAAATTCGATGAAACGAATCTTCCCCTGCCGGATTCATATGATTTAGATATTTCGGATGTGGAGGCAGATTCATCGGGAGAAACAGAAGCAGGAACAACGCAGAGGGATGTGGTAAGGACAGGAGTTATTTCCATAGCAGTTTCTTTTTCTGTTTCCCCTAAGTGGTTAAAAATACTGACGGCATATAGCAAAAGGTCAAAAATTGCCGTGAAGTATTTTGATACGGAAGAATTGCATCTGAAAGCTACAGAAATGTATATTACAGGATTTAAGGCAAAACTGGAAAAGGACACAAGTTACAAGGGATTGTGGACGGTGTCATTTACATTAAACGAGTATTAGAGGAGTGGTTGTATGTACCCGGTTTCAAAAGAATATCAGAAAGCCATTAGTGAGTCATCACGTTCATTCTTTTGGACGGGCATGATCACCACTAAGGCAGGGAAAAAATATACATTTGGGAATAAGGACATTGTAAAGGGGTCCGGCTATATCAGCAGACAATGTTCCGGCTCGTCAGAGATTGAACTTGGCTCTGTGTATGCAGCAGAACTTGGAATATCCCTTTTTTCAGATATTGACAGATACAGTCTGGAAGATGCGTCTATAACGGTTTCTTTTCATCTGAAGGTTGGGGATGCTTATGAGGAAGTTCCGATGGGAATTTTTTATATTGCAGAGGCAAACAGGAAGATAAAGACACTTGAGTTAAAGGCATATGATGCAATGCTGAATCTGGATAAGAATTTCAACAAAGGTCTGTCGAGTGTATTTCCATATGATTTCTTATTCCTGCTCTCCAAAGCCTGTCATGTAGAACTGGCACAGACAAAAGAAGAGATAGAGGCGCTTACAAATGGAACAGAACTGCTTGGTATATACCAGGAAAACGATATCGAGACATGGAGGGATTTTTTATATTATCTGGCACAGGCACTTGGATGCTTTTCTACCATAGATCGTGATGGAAAGCTGAGACTTATCCCATATGGTATTACTGATAACAAGACGGTAGACAGCAGACACAGATTTTCGAGTACATTTTCAGATTTTGTGACAAGGTATACGGCGGTAAGTTCCACAAATAAAAAGAAAGATATTGCAGAGTATTATTCGGTAAAACCGGATGATGGGCTGACAATGAATCTGGGTGTAAATCCATTACTGCAGTTTGGATTGGAAGAAAAGCGTAAGAGGATCATAAACAATATCCTGTCTGCCATTACTGTAGTAAATTATGTGCCGTTTGATTCGGACACCATTGGTGACCCGGCTCTTGATCTGGGGGATGTCATCAAATTTACAGGCGGTCATGCAGATGAGACAAAAAGATCAGCAATCACATCCATTGAAACAAAGATCAATGGAAAGCAGACAATAAAGTGTGTTGGAAAGAATCCAAGACTTGCAGCTGCAAAGAGTAAGACAGACAAGACCATTGCAGGTCTTGAGAGTTCCATGAATGAGAATAAACTCAGTATATACACATATGTTAATGCTTTGAAAATAGAGGCTGGTGCAGAGAAAACTTCCATAATCAATATAGAGTTTGCATCCGGGGATGAGACAAATGCAGAATTTCATGCAGAGGTCATACTGGATGTAAAATCCAAAGCAGTAAGCAGAAAGGTCGATGCAGAAACCACGGTAGAGATTGGAGAAGAAAGTAAAGTGATCTCAATTCCGGTCAACTGGACGGATGATGGAAAGACACTTCTAAAGGCATACTATGTGCTTGATGGAAAGGAAGTGGAGCAGTTTCATCCATCGGAGACATGGTTTAGCGGAAAGCATCTGCTGAATCTGTATTATCCGATCATAGAAATGAAAGCCAATGAACTTCATACCTTTGAGGTACTGATAGAACTCACGAATGGAACAGCAACGATCGAACCACAAAATGCAATGGCAACAATATCCGGACAGGGACTTGGCGCACAGGAAAGATGGGACGGAAGGATTACGGTTGATGAAGAGATCAAGATGGTTGAACTTTCAGGACTTCCTACAAATACGATCCATGACAATGTTGTGGCTGCACTTATTGCTCCGAAGAAAACAGGTATTACACAGCCTATTGGTGCCATAAGAATGACAGGTCTTATGGTGCCTGAATTTTATGATAATATTTCCTTCTTTGTACCGATTGTAAGGGATGTGATTGAAACGGCCGACAGGGATAAGATGGTGTACCAGAGAGCCTATGTAGAGGATGATAAGCAGTTTCTGCTCCGCAAGAGTTACTTCCTAAGTGGTGGAAATTATATCATAATGGACAGGGGAAGGGCCATCAGTCTTACGATTGATACAGAACCTTTTCAAGAATTGACGGATATTATAATACAGCCTTTTGAAACTGAGCCATTTGTGAATAAGCATAAGACAAAGGTAGGTGAACTGGAAACGAACCATTATACCAGACTTTCATCCGGGCAGATGGTACTTATCCAAGATTACAAAGAAAGGATAGAGGGAGTTGTGGAAGAACTGGATAAGGGAACAGTGGCTTCCTTTGACCTTGGCTTTGATAAGTTTAATGAAGTAACTACACTGGAGGTGCATAATGGCTGATTACGTTATGTTAGAAGATATATTTGAAACGACAGAAAATATGACCGCCTTGCGGGAGAACAGTTATAACGATAATGGTACAGATACGGTGGCAGGTGTTGACTGGTTTAAGTTCCGGGAAACAACGGCTGCCAATTTTTATGTCAGTGGTAATTCCTGGATAGGTATAGGACAGAATTCCGAACAAATCAAGGTCAGCCGGAGGGATGCCGGCATGTATACGCTGAAAAGGGAGGAAGGAACACTTCTCTCAAACTATAGATTCTTCCGTATCAGGTGGGAAGGCTATAGCGTTCATGGAAATAACAGTGTATCGACCAGACTTATATGGGATGCATTGTTTTTTGATACAGAAGATATTGTCCTTCATTTTATTGAAGTTCCAGCATCTGCATCTAATATTGGGGAATGTGTTCTCTACACAAAGTCAAAGAGTATATCATTCCCAATTGAAAAGGGGAAAACGGTGACATTTCTTCATCAGGATGAAGTTGGAAATGAGTATGAATTGTCTGATGAACTGCCTGTATTTTTAGACCCATATAACCGCAGGTATCTGTTTAAGGATGGAGAGGGAGTACTTTATACCATTGCAGACGATGCACTTACTCCTCTTGAAGAAAAGAAACTGACAGCAGAATTGTTTGAAATACATGGTATCCCAGACCTGCCGGATGGAAATGTTCTTCTGGGACTTAAAAATCCCACCATCCTTTACTGGCATGACTCCTATAACAGATTCCCGGATATGAAGATCAGTTATAAGGGAGTACCGAAACCGCAGGTGATATATTCTGAAAATATCGATATGTCTGATACAAGTATCATTGGAATAGAAAAGGTCACCTGCGACTGTGATGAGAAGTGCCTGTTTGCTGTGTCCTTCGATAATGGAGAAACTTGGCTCGGCTATGTAAATAATAACTGGGTAAAATTTACGGAGAAATCATCCGGGATGTCCAAGGCAGCGATTGAGGCTATCAGTTCTGATGCATGGGCAGAAAAAGCAACAACGGGAATGATAAAGTACAGATTTGTCTTAAGCGGTGCGGATGGGTTTATCACAAATGTGATCACAGACTTTTTGAATACGGAGGAATAGTCATGTTAAAAGGAAAAAGCGTAATTGAACTTACAGATGTGCATACAGGTAAGAAAGAAGTATACGAGGATACCAACCTTGTTACGGATGCAATCAATGCTATCCTTAATTCCAATATTTTAGGAATGCTCTATGATAACACATCATTTGACGGGGAAAACGGAGAAAAGTGGATGCTGCCAATCGTAAATAAACTTACGGGCGGCATACTGCTGTATCAGGAACCTTTGGAAGAAAATGTCGATAATCTGTATGCTCCGTTTTCCAATCCTTTGATCGGATATGCATCAAGTGATGTAAATAATACAACGGATGTCAGAAGGGGCAGCAGAAATCTGACGGAGAGCAAAAGGATCGATGGCGGGTATAAATTCGTATGGGATTTTGCTACTTCGCAGGCAAATGGAACAATATCTGCAATAGCACTCACAAACAGGACTGCCGGACTCGGACAGGAGAATGGTAATAATTATTTGATACGGCTTGGAACATATGCATCACAGAATAATGAATACAGTGATGAAAGTTTCAGACCAAATAAAAGAACTTATATCAAAGATGGATACCGTTTGGAGATGATAACAAGAAATAATTCAAAAAAGGCTCTGCTTAAGAAAGTTCCGGAGGAGTACCTTCATGCAGGTCTTGTGGAAAATCTGATATCGCAGGAAGCGTTTAACGCATCAGAAACAACAGAGATAGATATAGGACATTATCCATACTGGTTGCACAGGACCGGTTCACCAACAAGAGGTGAGTATGACTGCCCAAATGAAGATAATGCAAATATAAGGAGTCATTTGTTTCATGGCGCAGATGGATGCTGGTATGGAATAGTAAGAAAAACAAATCAGAAGTATTCATATACGTATTATGATACTGAGCAGTTTAATCATATAAATTATGAATTTTATATGGATAAGATTGAAAATGGAAAGTGTTCAACGCAGAAGATAGAAGTGCCGTCCGGTGTGAATGATTTTTACAGTATCGGTATGAGCGGAAAGTGGCTGATGTGTGTATCCAGTGATAATAACAAGCTGTACCGCCTGGACACAACGAATGTTGCAAATCTTGAGAGGGTAGAGGATTATAGTTATAACAATAGTAATGAACTCAGCTATATCGTAGATGATGATATTGTGATCAATGGATGGTATTTTGAAGATGGGTATCCGGTACAGAAGATAGGAGGAATTGGTTACCAGAGTTATTGTGCATGGGGAATAAGCCAGATGGCAAGATATAAGACTTATATGCTGAGAGAGTGGGTGTTCAGTTATAACAGGTATTGCAATTATAAAGAATTATTCCTGTATACACCATATCTTGCAACAATCAATAATCTTAAAACACCTGTGATCAAGACGGCAGATAAGACCATGAAGATCACATATACATTGACGGAAACAAAAAAATAGACAATCCTGGAATCAGGCAGTTATCCATAATGGGTAGCTGCTTTTTTCATACAAAAAATCAAAGGAGGACAAGACAATGAAGGAATTCTGGAACGCAGTACAGTTTGTATTCACGGCAGTCGGAGGATGGCTTGGATACTTTCTGGGAGGTTGTGATGGTCTGCTTTTTGCACTGCTCGCATTTGTAGTCATCGACTACATCACGGGAGTCATGTGTGCAATCAGCGACCAGAAGCTGTCCAGTGCAGTCGGTTTTAAGGGAATCTGCCGTAAGGTGCTGATTTTCCTTATGGTCGGCATCGCAAATATTCTTGATGTATATGTCATCGGGACGGGAAGCGTTTTAAGGACGGCAGCCATTTTCTTCTACATCTCAAATGAAGGGATCTCCCTTCTGGAGAATGCGTCCCATCTGGGGCTGCCCGTTCCGGCAAAGATCAAAGCCGTGCTGGAACAGCTTCATGACAGGTCAGAAGAAGACAAAGACAACGGGGAAGGGTAGCACCTTCCCTCTTTTATTACAGAGAATTGGAGGATCATATTATGAGTCAGAAATTTGGAATCGATGTAAGCCGTTGGCAGGGCAGTTTTGACTTTGCAAGGGCTAAGAGCAAGGAAGGCGTGGAGTTCGCAATCATCAAAGCTGGAGGTGCTGATGCCGGACTTTATAAGGACAGCCAGTTTGAAGCAAACTATAAGAAATGTGAGGAATGCGGGCTTCCAAAGGGAGCATATTTCTATGGAAATGCCAGAAGCGTGGCAGATGCCAAGAAAGAGGCAGAATATTTTCTTTCACTGCTTAAGGGAAAGCGATATGAGTATCCTGTCTTTTATGATGTGGAAGGCAGCATGATCACAAAGAATGACAGGAACACACTGACACAGATCGTAAAGGCATTCTGTTCTGCAGTGGAAGCAGCCGGATACTGGGCCGGTATCTATTCGTCCGAGTCATTCTACAACAGTGAAATGAATGACGGGGAGCTTACCCGTTACAGCCATTGGGTTGCAAGATGGGGCAAGAGCAAGCCAGTTCTGGCAAGCGGTGCAGAGACACAGATTTGGCAGTTCGGAGGGGAGACAAACCTTATCCGAAGCAACAAGATCAACGGGCAGTCCTGTGATCAGGATTACTGTTATGTGGATTTCCCTGCGAAGATTAAGGCGGCCGGACTGAACGGTTATGCCAAGGGCAGCAGTACAACCACTCCGATGAAGAAATCCAACGAGGAGATCGCAGTCGAGGTGCTTGACGGAAAGTGGGGCAATGGCACTGAAAGACAGAATCGGCTCTCACAGGCTGGATACGATTATTCTGCAATCCAGAGCATAGTGAATAAGAAACTCTCCCCATCCAAGAAATCCGTGGATGAGATCGCAAGGGAAGTCATTCATGGTGACTGGGGAAACGGAACGGAGCGTAAGAACAGGATCAGTGCTGCCGGATATGATTATTCCGCAGTACAGAAAAAGGTAAATGAACTCCTGAAGTAAGGATAAGGCTGATGGTCTGTAATGGCTGTCAGCCGTATTTTTTTAAGTTTATGCCAAGAAAAGAAAGGTGAAAGGTATCCGAGAAAACACTTGCTATTATTGGCTTTTAGAGTGATATATAGACTACCAAAACGGAAGGAGGTAAGGCTTGTGGAAATTCAAATCAGGGAAGGCAGCAGGGAACAGAAAAGAAAGTTGAAGGTCTGTGCATACTGCCGTGTATCAACAGATGCAGATGAACAGGAAAGTTCACTGGAAAATCAGGTCAGGCATTATGAGACGGTCATAAAAGCAAATCCAGATTATGAATATGCCGGAGTTTACAGTGACTTTGCAATATCAGGATTTAAAGAAAAGAGACCTGGTCTGCAGAAGATGCTTGCCGATGCGGAAAAAGGTAAGATAGACCTTATACTAACAAAATCAGTATCACGTTTTGCAAGAAACACCTCAATCGTTCTGGAAGCTACACGAAAGCTGAAAGAACTGAATGTAGGTGTTTTTTTTGAACTTCAGAATATCAATACGCTGTCAGGGGAAGGGGAGCTGATGCTTACGATCCTTGCAGCATTCGCACAGGCAGAAAGCGAGAGCGGAAGCGCTGGTGCAAAGATGGTGTACCAGAGAAAGTATGAGGCAGGGATTTCCGTACAGTACCTTGAGCGGTCTTTCGGCTATACGAAAGATGAGAGGAGTATATTTGTTGCTGACGAAGAGGAAGCCGTATGGGTAAGGAAAATCTATGAGATGGCAGCAGACGGATATACTCCTGCAGCAATCAAACGGTACCTGAATGAAAACGGGGTAAAGACCGTGGGCGGTGCACAATGGATCGACAGCACGGTGTTCCGTCTCATTGAAAATGAAATCTACAAAGGCGATTACATCATGCACAAGCATTTTGTGAATGAAGAAAGAAAACTGGTCAGAAACAGGGGAGAAGTGGATGCGTGGTACATCGAGGATGACCATGAAGCCATTGTTTCCCCTGAACTCTGGCAGAGGGCACAGGACGCATTGGAAGCAAAAAGGGATTATCTTGCGGAAGGTTCGGTGATCGAGGAATTCACGGAAGAAAATTATCCATACATGAACAAGATTTACTGTGCCAAATGCGGATATCCGCTTTATAAACGGATCTACAGTAAAGGTAACAGGCTCAACTGGGGATGCAGCGGGATGAAACGGTATGGGAAGTCCTTCTGCGACGGAATCAATATCCTGGACGGTGTGCTTCGGAGTGCATGGCATTTTGAAGAAAACACCTACATTGACGAAAAGGCATCGGATAATGGCGTGAAGGAATTTTCCTACTTAAAAGAACGCTCATGGAAAAGACGGCATAAAAAGAAGCAGCCGCTGTCAATCACGGAAAATACGGAAGCAGAGTATCCGTACAGGGAAAAGATCTACTGTGCATTGTGCGGAAGCAGACTCGTAAGGCATGTGGATACAAAAAGCCATAAGGTCACATGGGTATGCAACGGAAGAAAGCGTAAAGGGAAAGACTTCTGCGATGGGACAAGGGTTCCCGACACCATCCTTAAGGGATGGGGAGAAATCAAAAAAGATATTTATATTCATAGAAAGGATGATACGAATGGCAAGAAACGTTACAGTTATACCAGCAAGAAACCGTCAGGCATCGGGGCATAGGGCTGCACCGCAGAAGAAGATAAGGGTTGCAGCCTACTGCCGTGTATCAACGGATCAGGAAGACCAGCTCCACAGTTTTGAAGCTCAGGTCGATTATTATACGAAGTACATCAATGATCATGAAAATTATGAAATGGCCGGCATCTATGCGGATGAGGGTATTTCAGGAACCAATACGAAGAAGAGGGAGCAGTTCAAACGCATGATTGCGGACTGTGAGAAGGGAAAGATCGACCTTGTCATAACAAAATCCATCAGCCGTTTTGCCAGAAATACGCAGGACTGCCTGATGTATTCCAGAAAGCTGAAGAACCTCGGAATCGGCATTATTTTCGAGAAGGAAAACATCAATACACTGGATTCCACGGGCGAGCTTTTGTTTACCATCTTAAGCTCCCTTGCACAGGATGAATCAAGAAACATTTCAGAGAACTGCAAATGGGGCATCCGCACGAAATTCAAGAACGGTGAAATGCACCTCAATACATTCAAATTCCTGGGGTATGACAAGGATAAGAATGGAAAGCTCATCATCAACAGGGAACAGGCAAAAACGGTAAGACGTATCTACAGGGACTTCCTCTGGGGGCTGAATCCTGCACAGATTGCAAAAGAACTGGAAGAGGAGCAGGTGCCGGGATGTCTCGGACAGACCAGGTGGTATGCAAGCACGGTGGTCGGAATCCTGAAACAGGAAAAGCACATGGGCGATGCGTTACTACAGAAAACTTATACGGCTGATTTCCTCACCAAGCGTCAGGTAAGAAATAACGGGGAAGTGGCACAGGTCTATGTAAAGGACAGTCATAAGGGAATCATTGATAAGGAAACATGGAATGCGGTTCAGGAAGAATTTGACCGCAGGGAGAAATTCATGCAGAAGCATGGGACAGACCGCTACAGTTATGGTTCGGATTGTTATCCATTCTGTGAGAAGATTTTCTGCGGGGAATGCGGAAGCCTCTTTACAAGACATTCCTGGAAATCAAGGGGAATCGTACAATGGCAGTGCAAGAACCATCGCAAGGATGGAAAGGTGGCATGCATCAATTCCTATGTGGACAATGTCAATCTGGAAAAGGGATTTGTAAAGGCATTAAATATATTGATAGAAGAAAGAGAAAAGTATATGAAAAGGTGGAACGCCATGAAATCAGATGGGACACCGCTTGAAAAAATAAGGGCTGAACAGATGATGGAAACAGTCGAAAATGATCCGCTTAAAAGATTCGTTCCGGAAGTTGCACAGCTTATCTTATGTGAGGTTATAGTACTGGAGGCTAAAAAATATGAATTTACCTTTCTTGAAGGTAGCAGGATAAAGGTTTCCGTGTAGATCACTCGGAAACCCTGTTATCCTGATAATCAAACATATAGAGTTGGCTTGTTCCATTACTAATATCATTAGAATCCGTATTGTCGGCATCAGGTAAAATTGATGATTCATCTACAGATTTTTTCTGTGGAAGTTTGTGGGTATACAGCTTATCCCAAGGAAGCGGGTTACGGCATTTTTTATTATAACCTATTAATATTGCTTCGGAAAATCCTAGAGAGCCAGAGCGCCTGTCTTTTGCTGTACGAGAGAGTTCCTTAATAGATATTCTTCCGAGTTTTTCTTTGAAGACATCATCCTTAACTGCATCACCATATGCATTTAAGAATCGTGCCAGTCCATTCATCATGTTTGCACTGAAAGATTGTGAAGCACCTTCCCATGTTGCAGCAATAAGACGAATCACATGATCTAGCATGTGATATCCGTATTTGTCATGTATACTTTCAAGTGTAGCAACAGCGCATATACCTCCGGGAATGCTAGATGAGGTGATCGAGAGATCATATGACTCAACCAAATCACGGATAATAAGCTGTTTATCATTTCCAGCCTCTATATTTGCCATGAATATTTCATAAGGCAGTAGAGGTTTTACATATTTCATCTGATTTGCAAATATATCAGCTTCATGTTCATATTCAAGATCATCATATACCATACACCATACAGGGGTTTCACGAGAACCGGAAACGAGTGCAACGATTTCTATGGTATGCTGTCCATTGAATACATAATTTATTCCATCTCTCCGGCTGACTTTTACTGGATTTATTTGATATAGGTCAAAGTGAGCAGCAGCGTTTTTAACATGGTGCTGTGAAAGGTTCCTCTGGTATTCCTGATTAGATACGAGGTTTTTTATCGGTATTTGTTCAAAATGAACCTTCGGCACGAACTGCATAAGGTCAATTTCATGTTTCAAGTCTTCAATCATATGAATCATCCTCCTCAAGCTGTGAAAGCAGTATAGTTATTTTCTTGGTAAGATCAGATAATTGTATTTTAACTTCGTTCCTTGCTTTAACTGAGGTCGAAGTAAAATCAGTTAGTTTCATAGTTCTGGATATAGTATTGGACCAAGAAGGTATCGTGAACTTGAGACTTTCAAGTTCGGCATCAGGATCAGTAACAGGCATTTGTTTTATTCCGGCTTCAGCACTTAACTTTTCACGTTTTAATCGTCTTTCATCTGGTTTCCCTGTTGGAAGCCTCTGCCATCTCAGCTCATGCCTTAACTGTGAATACCCAATACGATCAATAGATCCGCTGTCCAATAATCGTTTTAATCCGTTTATGTCTTCTATAGGAAGACGGGATAGTTCTATGACGTTTTCATGTGATACACGAAGATTACCATATAATATCCTGTTTGCAATCTCAGGACTTTTCCGTTTGATGTCATCGACAGCACAGGAATAGGATTCATATTTGATAACAGTAGAATAACCGAAATTGAAATCGGTGCCGATGGCCCGGGCTATATCTGTTTTTCTTATGGATTTATGCCTGCCTGTCTGTTTGATTGTGCCCATTTCTGCACGGGAAAGCCGGCCTATAAGGTATTTTTTATATTCTCCTGTTAGGTCAGTCCGCTTTAACTGTTCTCGGCATATGAACGATAACGCGTTATTGCGGTTTTCAAATAAGATCTGTTGGGTGTTGAAGTAAATATTCCAAGTTTTACAGATTTTATATCTTAAGTGTCCATCTATAATGGTATTGTTCCATAGATATATTGGCTCGGTACATCCGTGATCAAATATGTTTTCTTTGAGTTCATCAAAATATTGTTCGTTTCTTACTTGAATAAGTTCTGTAAATTCTGGATCAATTTTCAGATCTGGGATAGGACTGCTGTTCATACTGAATTCTCCCTTCTTGCTGCATCGTCTACAAGTACACAATGATTCATCGAAAAGCTGGCAAGACACTCTTTGGAATTTAATACACCATAGATACGGTAGCTTTGGTTGTCCGCCAGATGAATGTTGGTATTTCTTAATGCCTGTAGAAGCTCTCTGCTATATAATTCATAACAGCAATGGCTGTCTGTTTTACAGTAGCGGACACGGTGGGCGAGATAATCTTTACGAATACTTTTTCTAACTGCAATCATACTGCTCTGCGGATTTACAAGAAGTTGAATATAATCAGGATCGCCAAGCATATGGAGAGTGAGTTTATGTATGCGTATTCTATTTTTCTTAAGATCAATACATAGAATCGGTTTTGAAGATATGTCATTGTTCATGCTGCTGTTCCTCCTTTTCTTGAAGTTTTGACATAGTATCCAACGAATCAGAGTTAGTATTTTCTGAAATTCCGAATACCGCATATCCATCAAACATGTTTATCTGCAGATTGCTTTGATGTTCCTCTACGGGGACACCAAATTGATTCTGCCATTCTTCAGGATAGCTTGGAGTGCGGGACGATTTTATGTTTCCTGCATCATTTTCTGAACGGACAAATATTTCTGGAGTGGTTAGATCGAAGACAAATAACAGTTCATTGTCTGAACGGATCAGCTTTCCAAGGAGTTTATAGCGATAGGAAGGATTCCACCCCATAAGGGATATGACTTTTGCAAAAAAGATACGGCATGTGATCTGCCTTGGCGAACGTTTTGATGATGCAGAACACCAACGAAAGGAATCTTTTTCATCTTCCATACATGGACGTACTGCAAGTTTTTTTTCATCAGGGTTTACAAGTATTTGGACAAAGTCCGTATCTGGCAACTTTTTAATGCAGGCAGTATTTACAGATACTTTGTTGGAGTTAAATGTGAATGATGGTTCGTATGTGTGTGCAAAAAATTCACCACGGACAACCTGGTAACCGTCATAGCTGAAGGCATCATCATCTGTCACAGGAATAGTATTATTTTCATTGTTCATTTGTATGTTCATATTTGTTCTCCTTCATATCGGATATGATCTGTTCAATATTTTTTTCTATGTTATCTTTGCTGGTGACCTGTATATCACTGCTTTTGTATATAACAGGAGATATGTCCAGATTAGAGTCTGCATCTAATCCGGCAAGTTCCTGCGCTTGTGCATGACAATAATAATTGCTTCCAAATGTATCTGCCCAGTCAAGCGGATATGCCCGTACATTTCTCCGTAAAGTGTCAGTAAATGGTTTCACAGGATATTCTGTATTTGGTGGTGTGCCGACAATATTGTTAGGAATAAATATTTCTGGTTCGGAAAGATTGAATAGAAGAATAGAATCATTTTCATTCTTACGTTTTATACCTGTGATGCGGTAACGGCAATCGTCCTTCCAGCCAAGGATGGAATAGAGGGTAGGGAGGAAAGCGGCTCCACTGATCTCTTTTGGAAAAATGGAATTGTTCCTTTCTTTGGACCATTGCAAAGCGTTCCTGCATTCTTTTCCGGCTCCTCGTACGGCAAAGATTAGTTTTCTTGGGTGTATGAGCAGTTCAACCTGTGTATTATTCAGTTTTCTTACTGCTGAACAGGAAAATCTGATATCTCCCTGACTGAAAGTAACAGTAATGCGGTCTGTGTTGTCAAAAAACTGAGAGCGGGCAATTTCATATCCACGTAAGTCAAAATCTCCAGATCGTACTTCAACATGATTGAATGAATCAGAAGTAAATTCCGTATTATCATATACACTGGAAGAAGCATTCAGGTAGTCAGTATCCTTAAATCCAGCCCATCTTGGATTGATGGATACAAATCCTTTGAGAAAACCATCAGAAATAACCTTAAGTTCTGGAAGCAGACCTTTGTTTCCGTATTTTGCATTACTGATAAGCCGTTGTACAGCAATAAAATCATCTCGTGATATAATTGCTTCATGATGGTCTCTTTTTCTATACTGAGGGCGGTTCTGCATATTTTTCTTTGATTTGTGGTTAAGATAATTAGGAGTATATGTTTTGTGGGCAAGAACATCTCCACAGTGCCTTTCATTCTGCAGTATTTGAAGGATTGAACCAGGGGACCATATGGTGTTTCCTTTTTTGGTCTGGCAACCGAGGCCTGTAAGGGTATCTGCAATTTCCTGACAGGTGCAGCCATTAAGGTACATCATAAAAATGAGCTTTACGATTTTTGCCTCATCCTCATTTATGACAAGATTTCCATCTTCATCATGATCATATCCGAGAAGTATAGGTGTAAGGAAAATACCTCTTCTGAAACGCATTTCTATGGAGGCATTCATGATTTCGCTTTTGGTGTGGCTTTCTTCTTGGGCGAGTGTAGCCATGAAAGAAAGTACCATCTCGCTCTTGGGGTCGAAAGTGTTAAGCCTTTCTGTCTCAAAAAATACACCAACAGGATGAGGAAGAGAAAGCAGCTCCCTGACGTATCCTATGCAGTCCACTACATTTCTTGCAAATCGAGATACGCTTTTGATTACGATAAGATCTATTTCTCCATTTTTGCAATCATTAATCATCTGTTTAAACTGATCACGATGCTGGAGAGAGGTACCAGATATGCCTTCGTCTGCATATATTCGAACAAGTTTCCAATTTGGACTTTTGCTAATTACATCGTGATAGTGATTTTTTTGCAATTCATATGAAGAAGTCTGTCTTGGATCATCTGTGGATACTCTTGCATACACCGCAACACGCTGTTCATTTTCTATAGCAAAGATGTCTTCCTGGGGAAGAGCTGGGATCACATCAAGCTCATCAGGATTGATTCCTTTATAGCGTTCACGTATTTTATTTTTTTTGTCGGCAACAGAGCCGGCTCTATGTTCGTTTCCGTTCATTATTGACCACCTTTATTTCTGTTTGAGTTTTATTATAAAATTTTCATATGAAAATAAAATAGACTATACGGACAGGTATATCCCTATAGTCTATTTCAAAGAAAAAATATTTGTGTGAAAATTATGTGCTACAGGTCATTAGAAGTAAGCTGCCAGCCATTTTTATGCATGATTTCAAGGCTTGCCTTTATAAGATCAAAGACGAATCTTTTCTCAGCGTTTGAGCATTTGTCCATGAGGATATCAATATCCGTTTGGTATGCTGTTGGATTGTTCATTTGCACACCGGCAAGAAGTTCATCCACGGTAATGCCGAGAGCATTTACGATACGAATTATTGATTCCAGACTGGCTTTTCTTTTTGCATTTTCAATGTGGCTTATGTAAGATATGGAAAGGTCGGTCATTTCAGCAAGCTGTGCTTGTGAAAATTTGTTTTGCTCCCTAACCTCTTTGACACGATAGCCTAGTTGCTTGTGGTTTATAGATTTTTGCGTTTGACTCATAATTTGTACCTCCAGTTTTTTTTCTCACGCAAGGTAAATTATCTAACAATAAACAAAATGTAGTTGCATAAAATAGGCAAGTGTAATGGAGTATTGCTTCTTTTATAACATAAAGAAAATATTTACATTCAAAAATAAATTAGAAGCGTAGGGTAATAGCTATAGAAAATATATTGCAAATATAGGAGATTAAATAAGAAAAAATTAAAACTATGTGATTGTATAGTACATCCGCGTATACGTGTTATAAATATAACATGTCCATAAGCTCCATTATAATGGAGTAAATTATGCAATAGATATGACTCTAATAATTATTCTATTTTACGGGTACAATGAATGTGACGTACAGATAGAAGAGAGGTGTAATCTGCTTGCGAACAGAGGAGTATATACCAAAGAGGGTAAAAGAATTATGCAGCAAACATAAAATATCCAAGTACAGGCTTGCACAGCTGACAGAGATGTCACAGACTGCATTGGCAAACATAATAAATAAGAAAAGCATTCCTTCGGTTCCGACATTGGAAAGAATTTGTGATGCATTTGGAATATCGTTAGCCCAGTTTTTTGCGGGAGAAGGTATGCGCCCTGATTTAACAAGCGAGCAGGAAGAGTTGCTTGAAGTATGGGATGAACTTGATGCAGATGAACGTAGGATTCTACTGAATTTCGTGAGAACGCTGAAAAAGTGAGGACTGTTGAAAAACAGATGGGTATTCATTTTTTTTCAACAGTCGTTCTTAGTTTTTTTAATTGAGTAAAGTAGTTACAATTGAGTTCAGTTGGATATCTCCTCTTCTTGTGTTGTCTGATTGATAATTTCTGTTGTGTTATGATTTTGTTCATTGTTGAATTCTATTGTATTAAGTAATTCGGTAATGTCTTGTATTTTTTGATTGATTTCTTCTGACTTTTGGGCTATTTGAGAGTCATGAAGACTTGATTGTTCTTTTAAGGTAGTTAATTCATCTTGTAAATAGTCAATTTCTTCTGCTATTTCAGAAAGATATTTTACTTCATCGCTTTTCTGACTGGGAATTAATGGTAAAGTTACCGATACAAAAATTGCTAACCATGCTGCAAATAAAGCGCTTGATTGTATCTTCTCTTCACAAGTTTTAAAATTCCTTTTTATGTATAGATTTAGTTCTGGAGTTGGGTATATTTTTTTCCCTAAATATTCTTTGCAAATTGTACATTTTTCAGTCGAAAACTTGTAATCAACTCCGTTGAAATAGCTATCATCATTATAAGTGTGGCTTTCAAAGTTAATGCTTTTAATTTTTTCTTCCAGACTTAGTGGTTGGGCAGAAGATGATATTATATGTTTTTCATAGAATAATCCCAATGTTTTATCAGTAAGATCAGAAGGTAATTCGATAACAAGCATTTCGGATTTTAAGTATTGCCATAATGATAAGAAACTTACGATATCATCAAATGAATTGGCAATATAAATTCCATTGTAAAAGTTTATGCTATAATTATTATTATCCCATGACAAGTGCTTGATTCCGTAGTTATAGTTTAATGACAAGGAAAAACTGTTGAAGTTGTCTGGGTTTATAAGCCCCGCATTGACTTTTTTAGTGAATCTGTCGGGGGTTTCGATAGTAGAAAGTTTAGGTGACAAACCACGAGGAAAATAATATTCTTTAGGTAAGGAATCACTAAAAAAAGATTGTTCAATCTCTGTTTTTTTAAATTGAACAAAACTTAATAAATTAAATGCGCTCATATAAGAATATATATCTTGAATTTCTCCGGAAACTATTTTTATTATTATTTCTTTTTGTTTTTTATTGAATTTCATATATACCCCTCCTCCATTATAAATATTATATCACATTGTGTCGAAAAATAATTGAAAAGTAAAAAAAATATTGGTAGAATATAACAAAAAAGAATGAGGGGTTTATATTATGAAAGAATTGAGTGAAGAATTGTATGACCTGGGGTTAAATTATTTACAAAAATCATTTCAAACATATGAAGTGTATGTTAGAAATGATTTTTATGATGTAATAAAAGAAAGTATTATTGAAAACTATACGGCAGAAAAGAAAAATTTGGTAGAATTATGTAATGGTGTAGATTTGACTTGGGTAGAAAAGTTCCTTAGATTTCCTCAAATTAGTAATCTTCTCATTGCATATTTACAGTATACTTTGGATATTAAGGTGCTTGAAAAATATGGTTTGTCTGAAAAAAAACAGGAATTTGTAATTGGTGATATTACTGCTCATATATTAGCAATAATTAATGAGCATTTTAAAGATAAATCTGAACAGGAAATAATAATTATTAAAACCTTTTTAGAAATCTTAGTTGTTTCATATTCTCAAATTAGGCTTGAAGGGACGTTATATGATAATGAGAAGTTTATAGATAATGAAAGCATATATTTGGATAGTTATAGGCGTGATTATTTAGATAAATTTATAAAAACAGATGTAAATAACCCCATCGAAAAACTAAGATATGAATTACAAAAGGAATTTATACCTCAAAATTCTAAATATAATAACACTAGAGAAAAATATTTAAGAGCTTTGAAACAGTATTATCAAATGCAATTTGTATATATGCTGGGGGATTGCAAGTTTGGAGAGTTCTATATTCCGCCTATAATCTTAAACTCAAGTTATTATAGAGATTTAATGCATATAGGCATAATGGACATGACTAATAGTAAACAGCATAAAAAATTTCGAGAAGAGTGGAAACATATTTTTTCTGTGAATGACATAATATATATAGTGGGGGGACCAGGGTTCGGAAAAACTTTGTTTTTAAGATATTTGGTTAACAATAGTATAAAACTGGATATAAATGGCAGTAATGAATATTTGGTCATATATTGTGATTTAAAGACGTTTTATACTAGAGGCAAGAATAATAAAAAATCAATACTTGATTTTTTACAAGAGTCAATGATTGATATAACAGGATTTGATGAAGTAGAAATTAGCAAAGATTTTATTCAATACTATTTGAATGTTGGAAGGTGTATCGTATTGCTGGATGCATTAGATGAAGTTCCAAAGGAAAAAAGAGGGGAATTACATAAAAAAATCGTTGCTTTTTTTACAACGTCTACCAATCCTAATAATAAAATATGTATTACTTCTAGAGATAGAGGTTTTCTTCCGCGAGGAGATATAGAGGTGTTTGAGATTTGCCCATTAACAACTGTGGATATTATAGACTATCTGGATAAAATGATTGCACTTAAGAAATTTAAAAAAGATGATAAAGAGCATTTTATGGAGCAGGCTCAGATACTTATTGAGAAGAACTTTTTAAATAACTTTTTAGCTTTATCTTTGCTGGTTAGCATATATAGATCAGAAAATAAATTGCCGGAAAATAAGACTAATTTATATAAAAAATGTTTTGAATATATTGCTAAGGAACGAGAACTTGAAGAAAAAAATGGAACTGGATTTGATTGGAAAATAGTTGCTCCTCTAATGAAGGAGAGTACATTTATTAGTTTATCAACATTGGGGGTCCCAAATAATAATGATGTAAGTAGAAAAGCAGTTGAAGAATTATTATTAGAGCAATATAAAATTAAATTTACTGATGAAGCAGAAACGGAATGTGCAATAAAAGAATTTTTAGAATTTTGTTCGAATAGAACTGATATTTTTGTACCTGCAGCAACTGATGATAAATTCAAATTTTTTCATCGTTCGTTTTTTGAATATTTTTACTCAAGATATATACATCAGTGTGCAACTGTTGAAGAAATGTATGATTTAATGCATATTTTTGATGTTGATTCAGAAGTTTTCGAGTTAACAGTTGCGTTGGTAAAAGAAGATAATGAGACAAAATACCAAAGACTTGTTATGTATTTATTTGAAAAGGCAGAAGAGGGATTGTGTTTAGAAAAAGAAACATATACCGCTTTTCATATTTTAACACTTGCAATGCAGGTTATTGATGATGCCTACTTTAAACAGCGCTATTTCAATTTAGTAATTAACAATTTTGTGAAACTAACATCGAACAATGCTAAAGATATTAATAATAAGTTGGTATTGACTTGGGTTATTAATGCAATCGAAGATAAAAAAGATAATTTGGAATTGTTTAAAGATACATATGAAAAAAAGAGTATTGCATATATTTGGTCAATATTTTCGAATTTACCGACAGAATCTGTACACAGTATAGAATTTGGTAATAAAGTTTCACAAGAAAGAGAAGAAAATTTCTGGGATGATTTACCAATATATATTGGAAACCAAGGAATTACAGATTACGCGCTGATTACTAATATTAGAACGGCACCATTTTATGTACATGTATATAAAAAGTATTTTAACATTTATGATAAATTAGAAAGTTATAATAAAATGTCACCAAAAAATATATTAAAATTATTAAATATATCTTCACGTGAACAACGTGTAAGGGTAAAAAGCGGAATAAAGAAATATACATCATTTGAA
>ERZ791829.450-NODE-450-length-38213-cov-5.386918_pt1 | contig 38213 bp, 25 predicted proteins | sample MGYA00510296_ERZ791829 | MGnify/ENA primary metagenome ERZ791829 (study PRJEB30046, sample SAMN00791973) | human gut metagenome | study: EMG produced TPA metagenomics assembly of the A metagenome-wide association study of gut microbiota in type 2...
AGACATCTCCTTTCGTGGTGGACGTTGAGTGGTGTTGCTATCTTCATTCTACCACTATAGAGAGGAAATGTCTCTATCCTTTTGGTTCCCTTTTGGAATTTGCTCGTTTATAGTATTTTATTTGTCATTGAAGTGTCTATGTGTCTTACAGCGTTTCTCATGGCAAGGTGTCTTTCACGTTTTCGGCGTCTGGTAACTGTTGTAACTGTTGCGACATTCATCTTTTCTACAATCGACCCTATTTGTAAAGAGCTCAACAACAAAATTATTTTTTCTCCTTGCCACATAAGAACACGCCTCCTTTCGCTTCCTACTAAGTAAATGCGAAAGAAGGCGTAACGTTACAGGCGTTGTGCAATTTTCCCGTATTATTTCCAGATAATTTTCAGCCCCTGCGCAACCGCGTAGGCGATTGCGTAGTCGCACGCCTCCACCACGAAGTATTGGTCGCCATACGACCAGACCAAATCCACCGACCCACTTGCCTGATACAGCACCGTCGCCACCGTATTGTGCAGGGAAACGTGGTCAATCTCCGCGCCCTTCGAGTTCAGGTTGATGCCCGCGCCTTTGCCGCCGATGTGGATTTCCATCCGCTCGCCCTGTTCATTTCGATATTCCAGAAAGCCGAAGTTTTCATCCGACACATACTGCGCCAGCGTGTACCCGTCCGGGATGTACGACGGAAAGTAGTTCGTTTTCCAATCCTCCGGCATCGTCGCTTCCGTCTCCGTCGGCTGATAGCGGATGTCCATGTAGGAGTCGTTCACCTGCATCACCAAGTCCAGAAAGCGCACCTGAACCTTGCCCGTGCTGGCGACGACAATCGTCAGCGCCATATTCAGCACCAGCACCACCATCGCCGCCGTTTTCAGCACGCGCACCGTCTGCTTCCAGAACCGATCGTGGCGCTGCTTTTTCGTCAGCTGACGGTCAATCATTTTCAGCATTCGCGGCATACTCTCCGCCGCCGCATCATCCGGCGTGTCTATGTCATCCTGCTCCCGCTGCATCAGGCGGTAGGCGGCGAGTTCCAGCGCGGCGGCTTCGTAATTTTCCTCCGGCGTCCGCATTTTCTCCTGCTTCACTCCGCATCCTCCCTCAACATGTCGTAGAGCCGCTTCCGCGCGCGATTCAGCCGCACGCGCACATGCCCCTCCTGAATCCCCAGCACCGCCGCAATCTCCCGCGCACTGCGCTGCTCGAAATACTTCATCCGAATCGCGACCTGATCCGCTTCGGGCAGCCGCTGCATGGCATCCACCAGCGCGTTCATCGTGCATTGCTGCAAAATCCGCGCATCCGGCGCTGCCTCATCATCCGCAATCTGCGGCAGAATCGCCTCGCCGTCGTCTGCTTCTTTCCGCGATTTCCGCCTGCGGTGCAGCGCATACGCCGCGTTCTTCACCGTGGAAATGATGTACCCCTCCAAAACGTTACGCTCCAGCGTCCTCAGCAGCGAAATTTTGCGAATCAGCGCCACGCACGCTTCGCCAACCACGTCCTCCGCGTCCTGCTTGGAGTCCGTCAGCGCCCGCGCCACGCGGAACATCCGTGCGGCATGGTTGATGTACAGGTGCTTCATGAAGTCGCGGTCGCTTTCGTCGGAGATGGTCAGAATTGCTGCGGGGAATAGGAGCATGGCGGTGTTCTTCCTTTCGTATGGGGGATGATGGGGGTATTATAGCATATTCGAGAGGGCGTGTCTATGCTGCGAAAAGCAGTGATTTCAGTAATGGGCAAAACAGACTATGCTGTCTGTTGAAAGCTGAATAAAACATGAGAGCAAAAGAATTTACCGAAAAGAGCAGTCGACGTTGCATTGATTTTGCGAAGGGGACTATCCGTGTGTACCGTCAGTTTGTGCGCATTGCATCCGGGCCTGACAAGGGCAAAATGATGTTCACTTCGCTGAAAAACCACAAAGAGCGCACGATTCATCCCGCGCCATCCGTGATGGACGCATTGAGGCAAGCCAAAGAGAAGCAGAACCGGCAGCGTCTGCTCGCAGGTTCATCATGGGACAATGTGTACGACATGGTTTTCACACGCGACAACGGCATGTTCATCCGTTTCAAGACGCTGTATGTCCATTTCAAGGCGCTGGTCGGCAAGCTCAACCGTCCGGAGGTTCGCTTCCACGATATTCGCCACACCTACGCCACCCTTGCCATTCAAAGCGAGATTGATTTCAAAACGCTGTCCCTATCCCTTGGACATGCAACCGTCGCCTTCACGCTCGACACCTACGGACACGTCAGCAACCGGATATCTCAAAACGCGGCAGACAAGATGGAGAAATTCATCGGCACGCTGTAAAAAGCGCAGACTCACGCGCATAGCGGTTTTTCGTGGGTATGGAAAAGAAAGCGTTTGTGGGTACGGTGTGGGTATACAGCAGCACAAAAAAAGCCGAAACCCTTGCATCTCCAAGGATTTCGGCTCGTGGAGCATAGCGGATTCGAAGCGCGTCACTTGTTTCCCCCTGCGTCCCATCATGTACCATCTGGAATACGCAGTACACCATCCAGCACAACAATTTCACTCCGAATCCCATAGCATCCCACCCGGTTAATGGTACTGATAATGGTATTGGTCAGATTGAAGCGGTCGGGTTCGGTTATTTTCCCGATGACGGCAGTCACCTTTCCTTCATACTTGCCACTTCAAAAATAGATAATAGTAACAGATGATATTCAGCAAACTCAAGCGAAATTCCAACATTTTCCATGATTGTTGGCCTTGTTTTTTAAATGGCATCTACAGCCATACTTCCTGTAATAAAACTTCGCGTAGGCACTTCATCCTGAAGAAGCGGTAAGACACGGCACCGTTGCTTATCATCAACGAGCGATGCGCGTAGTATCTCTTCCGCAGCAGCAACTCAATGTCGCAGGCCATGTTGCTCTGCAAGCATATTCTGGTACATGCTTTTCAGTTCATCTTGATGTTTCATTACGTCGGCATTGCGGCTGCACTGAAACAGGCCATGAATGACTACACTGCCAGAGATAAGAAAAGAGGCGCTCACGCTCAAAGCCTGCCGTATCTGGTCGTTATCCAGCCAGTTGATACTTCTATTATCTCTTTTTTTGACAAAATAAAAAGCCGCTTTCTTAACAGTTCTATGGGGCGATTTTAACATGTGGGGAAAGAGGCGGAAATTTTCAGCGGTCAGCGCTGATTGCCGACCGCTGAAAATTTCCGTGCTTCTTACTCGTTCTCTTCCGCCAAGAACGCTTTTTCCCGTGCTAAAATGTCGCAGAGTTTCACCAGTTCATCATCCGTAAGCGTAACACCTTTGCCCATCTTCTCGTGGTTGAGCGTCCATTTCCGCAAGTCGTATTTGGGTTCTCTCCCGTTCCAGCTGACTCGATTGAGTTCAAGCCGCCACTGACCTTCCTCCGAAATCACACCGATTTCATTGACGATTTCGTACTTGATTTCCCGCTCGTTCTTCATATTTGCACCTCATTTCTTCCATGTTATGCACCATGCCGTTTGATTACCAGTTGCCTTTGCGCCGCGCTTCTCCAATTTGGATTGAAAGCCGAACTTACTGCGTAATTCAATGAGCTGCCCTACTTTTCCAGAATCATAGTAAACCCATAGCAAGCCCGATGATTTGCGGTTGTCAAGATAGCGGAATCCTCTTTCGGTCAGTGCGGCCAGCAAATCATCTCCCGGCAATGGCATCGCCAACTGCTCTTCCCTGCTCTCTTTCGGCTTTTCCGGCTCTTTTTCCTTTATCGGAGGCAGATCAACCAGCTCAAAAGGCATTGTAATCTGCTCCGCTTGTCTTTCACTCGGTTGTTCTGCCTGCACTGGCGGCTCCTGCTGAGGCTGTAATTCTATTTCCACTTGCGGTGCAGCATCTTCGTGCATAATTTCTGAATCATCTTCGCACAGCAACTGCTCCGCGCGCATTTTCACCTTTTCCAGCAAGGCGTCCTTCTCACGGCTTCCGCCTGCAATGTCCGACTCTTCCGGCTGGATTCCCGCTGCAATCAGTTCACTGACCACACGTTCAATCGTCTGCGCAGGATTCCGATAATATTCGCTGCCGCGGATACGGATAAATCGCCATCCAAGGCGTTCCAGAATGGCTTGCCGTTCCATATCCTCCCGGATTTTATCGCCGCTGTGCCAGCGTTCGCCGTCGCATTCGATGGCAATTCGCTTCTTCCCGCAAATCGCAATCATATCAATGTAGTACGCGCCAACCTGCCACTGCTGGACGATGTGATACCCTTTCCCCACAAGCGCCTTCGCCACCGCTGCTTCAAAGGGCGAATCCGACGCCTCCTCAATCTCGCTTGCTTTCGCTGCCACCGTCCCCAGATTCGTCACATACTCCAGCAGCCGTCTGCGCATATCGCCGGGCTTCAAATCAGCGGTGTAGTCAAGGGAATGAACAACCCACAGCTGGTCTTTTGCACGACTAACGGCAACATTATAGCGCTGCTTCATTGCCTTGCCATTAGAACCTTGTCCCTCGCCAGACGCCATGGACAGCGGACCTGTGCCATTATTGCTGTCCACCATTGACAAGAAAATGACATCCCGTTCATCGCCTTGGAAGTTAGAAGCATTTCCGCATAGGATATGGTGCTTCTCGTATTCCGCAATGGGAATGGCATCATACAGTTTCCGCTCAATCAGCTTCGTCTGATCATCCCCCAGCAAGGAAATGACACCAAACGATTTGTTTGCATATTCCGGCTGCTCCAAGCAAGCCTGTATCAATGCCACCACTGCCGCTGCTTCTTCTTCGTTTATCTTATTGCGTCCCCTTCTCGTCCCGTTGACGCGATATGAAACCATCGCCGTCTTGAAGGGCGAACTGCCTGCTTCGCGCAGCGGCTTGATTTTGCCTTCGTAGGAAAGCATGTTGCAGTAGCCGATAATATCCGGCACACAGCGGAAATGCTCTCGCAGCATCAGGGGACGGTAATTCAGCTCCGCAATATCGTATAAGGACATCTTGGCATCCCACAGGTGGGCATTTGGGATTTTTCCTTTGATGAACATCGTCATCAGATTCTGAATTTTGCTGTCATCAATGCCGACCGCCATCGGGCTCACCTGTTCATCGTCGCCAACAACAATGATTTTCTTGCCCATATACAAAATCGCCGCAGCAGTTATGTCGGACTGGCTGGCCTCATCAATAATAATGATGTCATATTTCGTCTTGGAAGGATCAACAGCATTCATTACGCTGGATACCGGCATAATCCATGCAGGAACTGCCGCTTGACATTGTATCATCAGCTTGCGCGCCTCTTCGCGGAGAGCAGGCGCATTCTTCCCGGTGCCTTTGCCAATTTTGGTCACCGTCATCTTCCAGCCGTTGAGGATCTGGCGCATCTGCGGATTCCGGTCAATTCGATACTGCAAGTGCAGCCATGCCTGCGCGCTGGCCAGTTTTTCGGTTTCCTTCCGGAACTTGGCGGTCAGATCCGTCACCCGCTTTTCCGCATCCCGCAAGGGGGTGTTGATGATTTCATCCACCAGCATAGACAACTGATGAACCTTCCATGCCTCTATGATATTCTCCGGTACAGAAGCGTTTCCGTGCTCACCCGTCCGATTGCGGATACTGTTCGCCCACGCAGGCGCGCATTCGCTGATTTTGTCCAGCAATAGCGTGCGCTTGCGCTGCACCTCCTCTTTTTCCTGAATTGCAGACAGCTGATTGAGCGCTGCCTCATATTGCTCTGCCGATTCCGCTTCAATCGCCACTTGCAAATCAGCGCATATCACCGAATCACTGCAATTTTTCAGCAGCTCCAGCGTATTTTCCCTGCTATGCGTAAACGAATACAGCGCGTTGACCAAATGGAGCAGGTACACAGCAGGGCGCATCAGATTCGTAATATGACGGAGCGCGGCAGCAGCTTTCTCATCCGTCATCATTGCCAAGCTATGGACTGGCTGGATCAGCGCGTCCCCCAGTCCCGCCTTGGATGCCAGATTACACAAATCAATTCTGCCTTTTCGATACCAATTGACCCAGAATTCAATGGTTTGAAGCTGCTGATGGCAAATGCGCTCCGGTTCATTGCCGAGGTCTGCAAAGCGCCGCGTTCCATGTGCCGCAATCAGGCTGTCCCACAACAGACCCAGCCTCTCGCGCAGCGATTGCACCTCAAAAAATGCCGTTACCCTTTGCATATCATCAAGGGTTGTCGGCGTTTTGTCAGCAATCGTCACTGCATCCAGCGCATTTTTCTTCTCCTTCGCCATAAACAGACCTTTCTTGACCTGCCCATGCTTCTGCGCATCTGTCAGAAGTTCCGAGAAAGGCGCCGTGAGGGTTTCATAAGTACCTGCAAGAATCTTGATGGGCTTTGTCAGCTGCCCCTCCAGCGCAGGCTGCGCTTTCGTGTACGTTTCATCAATTAGACTGATCAGCTGTTCCCAGCGTTTTCTGGCAAGCCCATCCTCCGCACCATCCGCTATTGCAAACGTTGCCCACGCAGGAATAGCATTTTCAGTGTAGACTGTCAGCGCATCGCGGAGGGCGTTCTCCGCCGCGGCATCGCCCTTCTGGGCATAATTCTGATCCGTCAGCTGATCGACTACCGCATAGCGATTCGGCTTCCACACCAAATGAACCTTGCCGCCAGCATTGATGTTTTGCAGCTGCAAGTTCAGATTCTGCTGCAATTCCAAGCCCTCTGCGAATTGCGCGGCACTCATCAATTCACTTTCCGATGGAAGCCCAGCCACCAGTTCATGCCCTTCCTGTGCCGTCAGCTGCTCATTGCTTGCATAGAGCCATTGCAGTTCATCCGGCGCAATTGGAAAAGACGCGCCCTTCTTGACCGGTGCTGGAATCAGCGTCATCAGACTTTCCCGCTGTGCCACATAGGCCGCAGCTTTTGCTGTTGACCAGCTGTCGCCGTCATAGACAATCGGCTCAAATTCCTTGTGGCGGATGGCATACACCAGCTTGCGCGCTTCCGTCAGCTCCGTCAGCGTCTGATGGCGGCTTGCTTTCAACTGCTCGGCCGCTCTGCGCTGCGACGCATAGCTGCACGTTGTGGTATGTTCAATGATGCTGTCAATGGAGCGCTGCATATCCGCCTGATTGTCGCCCATAGCTGCTACACACAGCGGCTGCAGCTCTTTCGGCACTTTGTCTTTCAGCACCATCAGTGCCTTTGACGTTTGACTGGTTACCAGTACCGTTTTCCCTTGCGCAAGGAAATGCCCCAGCAAGTTGGCAATAGTATGCGTTTTGCCTGTTCCGGGAGGACCCTGAACCAAGACGGTGGATGAATGCTCAATTTTGCGAACAATCTCCATCTGTTCTCGGTTTGCAGGCTTCGGCAGCAGAATCTCTTCATCCTCCAGCGGAAGGTCATATGCTTCAAACTCATCAGAAACCGCGTCGCTTTCCGCTTCTTCTGCATTCTCCTTTTTTTCTTTTTCGGTGCCGCCCAAAATGCCCCCTACTGTTGGCGGTACAGGCGCACCCTGATCCACATCTGTCAAAATGGTTTCCAGCGTCTTGATGATGCCGTTCGGCTTTTTCCGCAAGATAATATAAGGTTCCCAGCGCACAACAATCCGCTCATCGCCATGTGCGGTTTGCTCATTTTCATTCAGATAGCAGTTACTGGCGTGCAGAAGGTGCGTAACCGAACGCAGAAAATCACCACATTCATGATGATCCAAAGGGTGAATATTCTGTTCAATAGCTTTCTGTTCAAGCGGACGAACGATGTCAACATTGACGCCCTCCATATCAGAAAACATGCTCAAATACATCTGCGGCGGTTCATCTGTATCGTACAGTTCGAGCGTGTTGTTCACAGCATCCAGCGTAAATTGCACCCGCTTGAAAAACAGCGGATGGTGAATCTCCTTGTTTTCCTTGTCCGTCAGCAGACCATTCCCGATGACAATTTCCAGCGCATCCGGTTGCTGGCTGTACTCATGATTCATGGTATACAGGTCAGTGAACGTATCGCGAAGCCGCTCCGTATGCTTTTCGCGTTCCACCCAAGCGTTGCGAGTTTCAAGCCAGCTTTTATACAGGGCTACGCGCGCCGGATCATCCTTGAAAAATTCCGGCTGCGGCGCCAATTGCCCCGCATCTTTTTCTTCAACTTCCTCTGGCACTTCACTTTCAGATTCAGTTGCTTCTTCCTGCGGCGGTAATATAGATTCCCTGTACTCGGGCTGTTTCCGATAATTCTCCCAACCCGGCTGCAGCCAACGGAGGAGCGACGCATCTGGTGCCGGGCATACTGTAAATTCAGGCTTGCGGAACGAGAACAGTTTCCCATCATTATTGACTGTTTCGTCATCCACTGTATCACGGCTGTACAGTTTCACGCACGCAGGGTCATCCAGCTGACTCAGTAATACCCATGCGGGCTGCTTATCAACATCGAATATCTCCTTCTGCGTCAGCTGGCAGACCTCCTTGATATACTGAAACAGCGCGTGTGCAAGCTCCTGCATATTCTGCTGCGGCATTTCGCCACCTCCTGTCTACTGTGTTGGAAAGTGCAGCTGGCGATACATCCCTTCTGCTGCCATCCGCACTTATAGAGAAACCTGCCACACCCGTCCAGCCGCCATTCAGCCGAAAAGCCACTGAACCGCAAGCAACCTGATGAAGCAAATTCACGAATTATTATAGCACATCTGGTTAGAAATTACGATAGGGTGGAGGGAAATAGTGCGGAAGAGAAGCACGCTAATTATTGGCTATACGATTGTGTGTTTAACAAGGATGGTCAGACTGGATAGAATCGAAGTGCCGATCCTTGACAACTTCAGTCTGACCATTTTCATTGTCAGCTCATTGACCTCAACAGAAAAGGAGCGTACAATGACTGAAATGAAAAATAACATCCGCCAGCGTCCCCCTGACTGTAACCGCCCTGAATGTTCTTCGCGAAGCCAAGCGCAAGCAGAACGAGATGCATCTGCGCGCCGGAAGCAGCTGGCACAACGAGTACAATATGATTTTCACCCGCTCAACGGTATGTTTGTCCGCTTCAAGACGCTGTACGTCCATTTCAAGGCGATTGTGAAACGAATGGGACGCCCGGAAGTTCGCTTCCATGATGTGCGTCATACTTACGCCACACTTTCCCTGCAAAGCCATGTTGACCCCAAGACGCTTTCCGAAGCATTGGGGCACGCAACCGTCGCTTTCACGTTAGACATGTACGGTCATAGCAACGCCGACATGCGTCAGCAAGCCGCAGACCAGCTTTCACCACTTAGTTGTTGCTCATGCCGGGCGCACAAAAAATGCCCATCAGCAGGCGGCGAATCGCACGACTGCTGACGGGCGTATTCAGTGTCGTCAGGAAGTTCCTGCGGCACTTACTATTTCCAATGAGATGCGCCAAGATGCGAAGCGAATAGTTCTTTCTGGCTAACGGGAGTGGCGCACAGCGGCGCTACACGCCAGAACGGAAAGGCGAAAGCAGATGGCGCGGGTGAATCTGGAAATAGTATTAGTTCGCGTAATGGAACGTGATGCTTGCCGGGGTGGTCAGCGGCGCAGCAGAGTACGTCTGCACGCGCACGTCGTCAATCACGCCCGACCAGTTCAGACCGTAGGCGAAGTCATACGCATGACCCGCCGCATCGACGTAGCATTCCACGTCGCGCGGGACATCCTCGCACTGCGCTTCGACCGCTTCCATCGACACGGCCTGCTGGTAGGGCAGCAGGGCACTGGGTTCAGCGTTGCCCGCCGCAATTTCCATCAGCGCTTCCACATAGGTGGACGAGCCGTAGTAATACAGAATCGCGTCCGCCATCGGTTCAACCTCGCTCCAGACCATCGACGCAGCGCCGGAGGAGTTGCTCATCAGCACCAGCACCTTTGCGTCGCCCTTGACAGAATCCGCATACTGAAGGAGTTCGAGGCTGGAATAGCTGCTGCTCTTGCCGACGGTGTTGCCCTGATAGGAGCGGTTGCCGGTGTCCTTGCCGATGGATTCCGCGCGCGCGTTGGTCGCGGTGTACTCGCCGTACTGAATGGACGCAGGCAGCCAGTTGCCGTCGTTGTCCTGCTCGGAATCGGTGTTCGGCGCGGTCATGGGCACGAGGATAATATCGCACGCCGCCAGTTCTTCGTTGCTCGCGCGGATGATGTCATTCTCGGTGTAGGTGGGATTGCCGTCCGCATCGGGGGCGCCGGTGGGTTCGCCCACGGTGTCGGTGACGACGTTGAAGTACTTCTCCACCAGCGTCGTATCCATCGACGCAGACCACTTCGCGGGAGAGGCCGCAGAAGAGGAGGATGCCGCAGAACCGGCGGAGTAGGACATCGGGACATAGACCGTCTTCTTTTCGCCATTATTCTGCGCAATCACGCCGTCGTTCTTGAGCATGATGATGGTCTTGATGCGCTGCCCCTTGGCAATCGCGTCGGTTTCGTTCGTCCACACGGTTTCCAGCGCATGGTCAAGGTCAACGTAGGGATTTTCGTACAGTCCGGTCTGCATCTGGGGGAGGATGAAGTGGTAAACCGCATTGCGCAGGAGCTTTTCCGCCTCTTCGCTGCCGAGTTCTTCCACCACCAGTTCATAGCCAGCCGCGGCGTTTTCCAAATCGCTCGTGCCGCCCACCTGATGGATGCCGTTCTTGTACAGCAGGGCGAAGCGCTCCGCCGGGGTCAGGTCGGTCACGGTGTAGCTGCCCGCGCCGCCGTCGTCGGTAATCTGCCAGTCAGTCAGGATGAAGCCCTCGAAGCCGTTTTCGCGGAGCAGGTCAATCTTATAGGAGGAGTACGCGCCGCCCATGAGTTCGCCCAGCGAGCCGTCCTCGCTGTACGACATGGCGTAGTTCGGCATCACGCCGGAAGAGCCGGTGATGCTGCGGGTGAGGTTGAACGCGCCGTCGAAGAAGGGAATCAGGTGCGCGGCGAAGTTATTGCCAGGGAAAACGTCGCTGCGTCCGCTGTCGAAGTGGTCGTTGCGTCCGCCTTCCGCCGCGCCGTCGCCGACGTAGTGCTTCGCGATGGCGTACACGGAGTCGTCGCCCCAGCCGAGGTCAGTGCCGTCATCCGCCCAAGTGGACTGCAGGCCGGAGATATAGGCATTCGCCAAATCGCGGTTCAGCGCCGGGTCTTCGGAGAACGCCTGCGTCGAGCGGGACATAGTGGGCTGCGTGCCGATGGAAATCATCGGGCCCAGCAACATGGTGATGCCGACGGCGCGGTACATCTTGCCGTGCATCACGCCCAGCTCAAACGCCTGCTCCGTGTCCATCGTCGCCGCGAGGGACGTTTGGTCAATTGTGCCGGAGATATTCGCCGGGTCAACGGAGATGGTCGCCGGAATGCCCCAGTTGCCGGTGGATTCGCACAGCGTCTGGAGGGCATTCACCCAGTCCACCGCCATCGTGGTATTGCCGGAGCTTGCCGCCGAGCGGGTCACGCCGCCGCGGCCGCCGCCCTGCACATATTCAAGGTCAGTGCCTTCAATCGTCGAGCCGAAGGACGACCAGCCGCCGTGGGTGAACAGGGGCGTCATTTCCTCCACACTCAGGCTGTCTGCGAGTGCGCGGGCGCGGGTTTCGTTGTCCAGCCGCCAGTCCTCGTAGGTATCCAGCTGACCGTTGCGGTTCAAGTCCTTGAACGCGTAGCCGTCCACTTCGAGAATCGACACGCCGGAGGATTTGCTGTACCCCAGCGTTTTGCCGCCCTCATTCGTGACCATCGTCCAGCCGTTGGGCGTGCGCTTTTCCGACCAGTGCTTGGCGGATTCCGCGTCCGCTGCGGGAAGTGCCGCCGTCAGCACCATGCTGGCGGCCAGCGCAAGAGACAGGATTTGCTTCTTCATGCGTTTGCTCCTTTTGATGTATTTCCGAACAGCACGACGGCTGTTGGTTTTTTAGGGGATGAAAGGGTGTGTTTAGCAGTTCTTTGATTGGAAAGACAGGCAGTCCGGTCGCGCCCATTTGGCGCGACAATATGCGAATGGTCGAAAGCGCGAGTTGGGGGGCGCTCCTGCGGGAGCGCGAAGTTTGGGGCAGGGACGCTTCGCTGCCTGCACCTTGGTTGAGCGCGTTTAGCGAAATGGTCACCCGTGCGGCAGTTGGGGCGTTGCCCCAAACCCCACAAGGGATCTCCGCCCCTTGACCCTTTTTTGGCGGCCCGGCTTGAGCGCGTCTCCCCTACTCGGTCTTTAGCGTTGCTTAGGCGTTAGCCGCCTGTGCCTTTGCCTTTTTCTTCTTCATCAGCCAGCGAATCACCACCACAGCCTCCAGCAGTATCACAGCAGCCGCCGTGGAAACATTCAGCGTCTTAAACAAATTCGCCATATTATCCACGCTGCTCATTTCCATTGCCGTCGGGTCAGTATAGTATCCGCTATTCCCCACCGTATACAGGATATTCTTACACGCCTGCCGCAGTGCCTTCACGAGCGTCGGCGAATCAATATCCGTCAGCTTATTCGTTTCCGCCATGCCATAGCCCAGCATCAGGTCATTACCCGCGCGAACCGCAGCATCCGTCATCTGATAGCCGTACGAGCCGTTATAGTCGGAAATGACCGTGCCGACAAAGCCCCATTCGTCGCGCAGCACCGTGGTCAGCAGCGCCTTGCTGCTGATGACCGGCGTGTAGCCCAGCCAGTTGTAGGAGGTCATCACGCCCAGCGAATGATGCGCATAATCGAAGTTCTTCACGACGATTTCAAACGGCTTCAGGCAGTTTTCGCGGAAAGTCTGCTCGGTCATCCACGTCGTCAGGAACGCGGTGCGGTTCGTCTCTTGGTCGTTCGCCGCGAAGTGCTTGATGTAGGGATACACGCCCCACTGCGCCGCACCGTTGACCTCGCAGGAGGCGAACAGACCGGACAGCACCGCATCTTCGGAGTAGTACTCGAAGTTGCGGCCGGAGAACGCACTGCGGTGCAGGTTCATGGCAGGTCCGTACCAGCCGTAGTTGTTCGCGTTGGCGAACTCCTGCCCCATTGCAGAACCAATTTCCGTCGCGATTTCCTTGCTCCACGTCTGCGCCATCAGCACTTCAGTGGGGTACTGCGTGCCGGTAGAACCGGTGACGTAGTTGGACAGACCGGACGGGCCGTCGCAGTCAGACGTTGCCACCTTGCCGACGGATTCAATCGCCGCAGTTTTCCAGCCGCCGGTGTTGACCAGCGTCTGCATGTCGTCGATGGTCAGCTGGTCAAGCAGCAGCTCCCACTGTTCGTCGTTGTAGTCCTTGCCAGAGAGGTCAGCAAGCGTCAAGCCGTTCTTCGCGCCGGTCGTGGGCATCACGTCGTCCGCATTGTCATACGCAGTCGGGTCGTACTTGACCGGGGTGATGGCGCGGATGACCTTGATGTCGTTCTTGGACAGCTCGTATTCGCTGTCAGCGGGGGCGGCAACCGCTTCCTGATAGTTGGCGAAATGATCCTTGCGGGAGAGCGTCGCGTGGTCGCTCGCCATATCGCTGAACTGGTTGACAACAGTCTGCTTGTCGGACGAACGCCCGTTGACGCTGTAATCCACGTCGCTGTCAAGGGTGAAGGACTTGCTGTCCAGCACGGTATGCGCGTCGGAGCGCACGGACATGGTGTATTCGCCTGCTTCGAGGATGTAGCCGCCGTTTTCCGTCTTGATGCACTCGGAATCGTAGGATGCCATATCTTCCAGCGCCACGGTGAACGTCACCGTCTGGGACGCGCTGGGCTGAAGCATCTCGGTTTTCTCGAAGTCAATCAGGTTGACGGATGCCTTCTCAATGCCGCCATTGGTGTACGGGGGCGTGTAGTAGAGTTCCACCGCGTCCTTGCCCGCGACATCGCCCGTGTTCGTTACCTTGACGGTCACGGTCACATTATCGCCATTGCGCTGGAGGTCGGTAATTTCCTGCGCGAACGTGGTGTAGCTCAAGCCGTAGCCGAACGGGTACTGCACCGTTGCGCTGTAATCAATCAGCCCTTCTTCCGCCGCCGTCTCGTAGAACTTGTAGCCCATGTAGATGCCTTCCACATAGTCCACGAAGGAGACAACGCCGTTGAACGTGTTATCAAGGCGCGCCAGCTGCTTCACCAAGTCCTTGGCGTTGTACCAGTGGTTGCCGGTGCTGCCGGAATGATTCCACGTCGGGGCTTGCGTCAGGTCGTAAAGGTAGGTGTCCGTGGTGTGGCCGGAGGGGTTGACGCTGCCGTTCAGGATTTCGCCCAGCGCCGTCATGCCCGTCGCGCCCGTGCCGGGGGCAAGAATGACCGCGCTGATGTTGTCGTAGTCATTCACCCAGCCGAGTTCCATCGTGTTGTTGGCATTGATGACGATGATGACGTTCTCGAAGTTCGCCGTGACCAAATCCACCAGATTCTTCTCGCTCTGGGAGAGCTGGAGGTAGTGGTCGCCGGGCTGGAACTCATCGTAGTCATAGGAATTATTGTAGAACGTCGCGCGGGTGTAGTTGTAGTTATGCGCAACCGACTCCTGCACCTCGCCGCTGCGGTCATACGTCTTCTTGAGGATGGCGCTCATGTCGCCGGGCAAGTCCGCATTCTCGCCGCCGCTGCGGGCAATCACGACCACCGCCGTGTCGGAGAAGGACTTCGCCTCGCTCATGATTTCATCCGTGTAGTACGCCGTCGTCGGTTCGGGTAGCGACCAGTCCTGCGTGGTCATGTTGATGACCGGGCGCTCGCCGCCCCAGTAATCCTTGCCGTAGTCCTGATAGAGCTTCGTCAGCGTCTGATTCGTGGCAAAACCCGCCGCGTTCAGGGAGCTGATGATATCCACCGTTGCCGCCGCCGTGTCGCCGCTGGCAGCAGAGCCCGTGCCGGAGAACACCGGGTGCGCCGATGCCCAGCCGAACACGTTCAGATTCTGTGTCTTTTCCTGATTCAGCGGCAGCGTGCCGTCGTTCTTGACCAGCACCATGCCTTCTTCGCCAATCTTCTCGATAACGCGGGCGGAATTGCCCGTCACGTCGTCGGAGATTTCCGCCTTGGAGGCATTCAGCATGCCGGAAACCAGCGCATTCAGCGGCCCATAGCAGACCGCGTTGACCAGCACGACCACCGCGGTGACAAACGCCAGCGCCGCCGTCCAGCGGATGACGTGGCGCGCACCCTTTTTCGCCAGCCAGTGCACGGCAATCATGATGACAATCATCAGCGCCAGAGCACCGACACCCCAGTAGATGTAGCTTTCCACCGCATGGAGGTAGTTCGCGACGTCCGCCGCGCTCGCGCCCATGTTGACGAAGGTAGGCGTCAGCCAATTGATGAGCAGATCAATCATGGATTCGTTCTCCTTCTAAAACGCGCAGAGCAGAGAGAGTCCTCTGCCCTGCGCACAGGGTTCTTCAGGAATTATACTATTTCCAAATGAGAATGCGCCAAGATGCGCCGCGAATTTTTCGTTCTGGCTAACGGGAGTGAAATGCAGCGTAGCAGCGCTACGCTAAATGGAACGACCGGACGCCAGAACGGAAAAGGCGCAAGCAGATGGCGCAGGCGAATGCAGGAAATAGTATTACTCGTCCGCGTAGTGGAAGGTGATGTTCTCCACCGTCGTCAGCGGCTCGACGCTGTACTTGGTCACGCGCTCGTCGTTAATCACGCCAGACCAGTTCATGCCGAACGCGAAGTCGTAGGTGTTGCCGTTGGCATCGACATAGCATTCCATGTCGCGCGGCACGTCTTCCTTCTGCGCTTCCACAGCGTCCATCGAGGCGGGCTGCTGGAAGGGCAGGAGCGCGCTGGGCTCAACGTCGCCATTCACGATTTCCAGCAGGGATTCTTCAAAGAACCAGCTGGTAGAGCCATAGTAGAACAGGATGGCATCAGAGAGCGGTTCCACTTCAGACCACACCATGACGCTGGGGCCGGAAGCCTTGCTCATCACAGTGACGACCTTCGCGTCGCCCTTGACCGTGTTCACATACTGCAGGAGTTCCAGCTCCGCATAGTTCTTGTCTTTGTCGACGGTGTTGTTGGCATAGGAGCGGTTAATCTTGATGGTCTGGGACTTCGTGCCGTAGTAGCCGTCATTGACGACTTCGGTCTTGGTATCCGCAGCGATGGATTCGCGGCGCGCGTTGACCGCCGTGTACTCGCCGTACTGGAGGTTCGCGGGCAGCCAGTTGCCGTCGCTGTCCTGCGTGGAATCCTGAGAGGGCGCATCCATGAACATCAGAATCATGTCGCATGCGCCGACTTCTTCCGCACTCGCGCGGATGATGTCATTCTCGGTGTAGGTGGGGTTGCCGTCCTCATCCGGCGTACCGGTGGGTTCGCCAACGGTGTCGGTGACGACGTTGAAGTACTTGGCAGCCGTGTCAAGGTCAACCGCCGGTTCCCACTTCGCAGGAGAAGCCGCAGAAGAGGAGGATGCCGCAGAGCCGGAAGAGTAGGTCATGGGGATGTAAACCGTCTTCTTTTCGCCATTGTTCTGGGCAATCACGCCGCTGTTCTTCAGCATGATAACAGTCTTCTGCTGTTCCACCTTCGCCTGCGCGTCGGTCTTGTTGTTCCACACCACTTCGTAAGCAGCGTCGAGGTCAATGTAGGGATTCTCGTACAGGCCGCACTGGAACTGCGTCAGCAGGAAGTGATACGCCGCATTACGCAGGATGGCTTCCGCCTCTTCCTCGCCCAGCTCGTCCACAACCAGCTCATAGCCTTCCGCCGCCGCATCGTTGTCGGAAGAGCCGCCGACCTGATGCACGCCGGACATGTACAGCAGCGCATAGCGTTCCGCCGTGGTGTATTCTTCCACGCCGTAGGTCTGCTGACCGTCGTTGGTAATCTGCCAGTCGGTCAGGATGAAGCCCTGATAGTTGTTTTCCGTCAGCAGCCCCATCTTGTAGTGGGAGTACGCGCCGCCCACCAGCTCGCCCAGCGAACCGTCACGGCTGTAGGAAATCGCGTAGTTCGGCATCACGCCCGCTTCCTTGGTCATCGAGCCCTTCAGGTTGAAGGCGGCATCGAAGAAGGGAATCAGGTGCGCTTCAAAGTTGTAGCCGGGGAAAACGTCGAACTTGCCGGCATCCATGTGGTCGTTGCGGCCGCCTTCGGGCGCACCGTCGCCGACGTAGTGCTTGGCAATGGCGTAGACGGAATCTTCGCCCCAGCCGAGGTCAGTGCCGTCTTCCGCCCAAGTGGACTGCAGACCGGAGATGTACGCATCCGCAAGGTCACGCGCCAGCGCCGGGTCTTCGGTGTACGCACCGGTCGCACGGGTCATCAGCGGTTCCGTGCCGATGCCAATCTGCGGGCCGAGCAGCATCGTCACACCGACGGCGCGGTACTGCTTGGCGTGCTCAACACCGAGGTTGAAGGCATCTTCCACGGAGAAGGTGGAAGCAAGGGAGTTCTGGTCAATGGTGTGGGAAATGTGGTTCGGGTCAACGGAAATCGTCGCCGGAATGCCCCAGTTGCCGGTGGATTCGCACAGTGTCTGCAGGGCGTTCACCCATTCCACTGCCATCGAGGTATTGCCCTCGTTGATGGCGGAGCGGGTCACGCCGCCGCGGCCGCCTTCCTGCACATAGGTCAAATCCTCACCCTCGATGGTCGAGCCGAAGGACCTCCAGCCGCCGTGGGTGAACAGGGGCGTCATTTCTTCCACGCTCAGGCTGTCCGTCAGCGCATGGGCGCGCGTCTCGTTGTCCAGCCGCCAGTCCTCGTAGGTGTCCAGCTGACCGTTGCGGTTCAAGTCCTTGAACGCATAGCCATCCACCTCAATGATGGACACGCCGGAGGACTTGCTGTACCCCAGCGTCTTGCCGCCCTCATTGGTGACCTGCACCCAGCCGTTGGGGGTGCGCTTTTCCGACCACTTCTTCGCCTCGTCCGCGGAAGCAGCGGAGAGCGTCGCGGTCAGTGCCAAGCTCAGCGCCAGCACCGTGGAAACGATTCTCTTCATACCGATTCTCCTTTCGCTTTTCATTGCCCTTCGCAATGATTGATTATATGGTAAAGCGATGGCCAGATGATTTCAAGATGTGCTGGAGGTTCAGCATTTTTGCAGGGCGGAACAGCAAAAATCCCTTGCGGAAGCGCTCGCAAACGGGGACGAGATGCAGTTCATCCTTGACGAACGACAAAATCCACCGAATCTTCCGCACGAAACAAAGCGCCCCGGCTGCCCGAAGTGCTTGCTGTGTTCACCCGCCCACCAGTGACAGGAATTTCGCCTTGACCTCCCCCGAATGACTGCGCCCGATGGGAATCCGCGTGCCGTCGGACAGAATGATTTCGCCCGGCATGACGCGGTGGATGTACTGGTAGTTGACCAGAAAGCCCTTGTGCACGCGGATGAAGCCCAGCGGCTCGGTCATCTGCTCCAGCTTGTCCATCGTCATTTTGACTTCCATCGGCTCACTCTTGCCATCCAGATACAGCATCTGATAATTGCCGCTGCCCTCAATGTAGCGGATGTTCTTGCTCTTGACCACCGCCACGCCGGAGCGCACCGCCACTTCCAGATTTTCGCCCGCCTCCTCGCGCGAGCAGGTTTTTAGGTACAAATCCACCAAGTCGGTAATGTCATTGAGGAAATTGCTCTTGCGCACAAAGCTCAAGGGCTGCACCTGAAAAGACTCAAACACGCGGCTTTCCGCCTCGGACACGAATACGATTTTCGTGTCGTTGCCCATAGCGCGCAGCTTTTTGCCGACGGCAATGCCATCCATGCGCGGCATTTCAATGTCCAGCAGAATCAGCTGATAGCGTGTCTGCTCCATCGACGCAAGCAGCTTCTCGCCGGAGGTGAACAGCGCCAAATCAATATCCACTCCGCGGTCATGGAACGCCGAACGCGCCGCCCCCGCGATAATCGGCAGCGTTTTGGTGTTGTCATCACACATTGCAACCTTAATTCTCATTTTGCTTCTCCTCCGATGCCATATCCAGCATCACCTGCGCGACAAAGCACGCCCCGTCCAAATGAAAATCGGATACGCCGTTGTATTTTTCCGCCAGCTTCGCGATAATCTGCGTGCCGTAACCGTGCAGTGCTGCGTCCCGCTTCGTCGTGCGCAGACCGCGCTTGTTTCGCTCCAGCGCCGTGCGGTCGGTCGTGTTGCTGCACTGGATGAACAGATAGCTCTGGTGCGGATGAATATCCAGCGTAATATTCGCGTCCGCCGCGCCGTTTTCGTGCAGACGGCGGCACTCCTCTGCCGCGTTGTCAATCAGATTAGAGAGAATCGCGCAGATATCCTCGCTCCGGAAGGGCAGCACCGGCGGCACAGCCAGCTGATGCCGGAACGCGATGCCATCCGCGCGCAGTTTGGCGAACTCCATATTCAGCACGGTATTGACCGTGTGGTTGCCGCAGTCCACCACCTGAAGCGGCGCGGGCAGTTCCTTGAGCAGCTCGGCAAAGTACGTTTCCAGCTCCGCATAGCGCTTTTCGCTGAGCAGAATCTGCATATACGCATACTGATTTTTCAGGTCATGGCGGATGCTGCGCAGGTTGTGCAGCATCGCCTCGGTCATGCGCGCCTGCTCCTGCTCGCTGATGAAGCGCTGCTTTTCCGCCTGCAAATCAATGATGACCTGCTGCCCCTGCATCATGGTATACATCGCGTGAATCGCCAGCAAGCCCATGATGAGCATCGTCAGGTAACCCACGAGCATCGCAATCAGGAAGCCGTTTTCCGACGCAAACGCCAGAATCTCCACCACGTTGAGCAGCAGCACGCATACCATGTCCGCCGCAATCATCACCAGCCCGCTTGACGGCACAGACTGATACTCATCGAAATGATAGTGCCGCAGCCAGAACGCCACGCCAATCAGCGTTGTAAAGATGGCGATGCGTGCAACACCCTCCAGCACACCGCTCTGGATATTCATGCCCACCAGAAAGCTGACCTTCCCCGCCATTGCGAAGATGCTCATGCTCGCCGTCATCATCACCAGCCAGAGCAGGATTTTCGACTGCCTGCGCCCGATGCCGGTGTGCAGCATGTAGCCCAGCGTCACCGCGCCCTGCAGCACGACGCGAATTAACGGAAAGACGCTGTTTTTCGGGATGCTTTTCAGCAGATACGCCGCCAGCAGCGTCACGGCATTCAGGGCGACAAACAGCACTGCAAATTCCGCGCTCGCACGCAGCAGCGCCTTGCCGCCATGCAGTTTCTGCGTGCCCAATATGACCCAGCTGAGCGTCAGAATGGCAAACTCCAGCACCCACGCGAAATCCACCATTGAAAGCGGGTAGCTTGACAGCAGCGAACCCATGCAGCCTTCCTCCTTGAAGCAGCATCCTTTTTCCCGGACAGACCCTGCGCTATTTGTCCTTTTCTGTCCCTTATTATACTGCATTCACTTGCAAAACACAAGGAACAGGAAATGTCATTCGTCCAGAAAAATTGCCGTTCGTCCCGCGAAAAAACGCAATTCAGCCCGCTTAAACGCCTTTTGTCGGCATCCTCTTGTCTCTTTTTGTTCTCATTGGTATGCTAACGATAGGAAAGGAACAGGGGGCTCTCTCCCCTGCTGACAAAGGAGCATGAACATGGATGCATCGCAGCGCAGTATTTTATCATATTTGAAGGATCTGGCATCCCTTCAGCCGGAGAAGCCGCTGCTGGGCAGCGACGCGCACTGGCTGAGCGCGGGCAAGGTGCTGTCACTGGTGGAGCATGTGGCGACGGCGCTTCGGCGGATGAACATCAGCGGCGCGACGGTGGCGGTTCGCTGCACGCGGACGCTGGAGACGGCGATTCTGCTGTTTGGTCTGCGCGCGGCGGGGGCGGTCGCGGTGCTGATTGACCCGCGCGATGATGTGCAGACCGCCCTCCAGCAGACAGACGCGGAAATCCCCGTACAGGCGGTGATTGCACAGACGGGGCAGACAGTCTTCCGCATCACGCGCGGCGAAACATCGGCGGAGCTGGATTTATTCGCCCTGCCGCCGTCTGCCGGGAGTCTTCTGCATTCCAATGCCGATGAGCCCGCGTTCGTCATCTTCACATCCGGGTCAACGGGCAAAAGCAAGGCGGTTGTGCTGACCGAGGGCAATTTGGTCAACAACCTGATTGATTCGCATCCGCTGGGCGATTATCAGCCGGACGACCGCGCCTTGGGGGCGCTGCCGCTGCACCATGTGTTCGGCTTGGTGCTCTTAAGCGGCGCTGCCGTGCTGGGCTACGGCATATTCTTCCCCGAAAAGACGGATATTGCAAGCATCCTGTGCGCCATCGAGGCGCAGCGGCTGACGCGCATGAACGGCGTGCCGTCGCTGTATCTGGCGATGGCGGAGCAGTGCGGCGGGCACGACTTGTCCAGCCTGCGTGCGGGCTTCATCGGCGGCGCACCCATTACGGTGGAGCAGTTTCTGCGCATCGAGCGGACGCTGGACATGACGCTGATTTCCGTCTACGGCATGTCCGAGTGCATCGGCATTGCCTGTTCCGCCGCGAGTGCGCCAGAGCATCAGCGTGCCAAGACGGTCGGGGCGTTCTACCCCATGAATACGGGGAAAATCCTCCGCGCGGACGGCACAGAAGCCGACTTGATGGAGGAAGGCGAAATCTGCGTGACCGGGCCGGCGCGTATGTGGGGCTACTACGGGCATCCCATGCCGCGCGAGGAGCTGCTGCACACGGGCGACCTTGGCTTCCTTGATGCGGACGGCTTGCTGCACCTGACCGGGCGCAAGAAGGACATCATCATCCGCAACGGCAACAACCTTTCGCCGCGCAGAATTGAACAGGCGCTTCTTGCGCTGCCGGGCGTGAAGGAAGCCGTTGTAGTGGGCATTCCCGATGCACGGCAAGGGGAAGTTCCGGCAGCAATGGTGGCGGCGGATGCTGCCCTTGCGCCGCTGCATCCCGCGCTGGCGAAAAACGAGCTGCCCGTCCTCTACCGCTTCGCCGACCACTTGCCGATGACCGCCAGCGGCAAGCCCGACAGGCAGAAGATTCGGGAGGTGCTGATGGCATGTCGGAATGGGTGATGCTGCAAGCGCCGGAAGTGCTGCTGTGCTACGGCGGCGGACTGCTCTGCTTCCTATTAGAAAGGGCATGGCAAGCGTCGCGCGGATGGCTGACGTGGCTGGGCGGCGCACTGGCGGTGATTGCCACGGCACTGCTGATTCTCTCCGGCGGCACGCTGTATGAAGCATCGGCGTGGCTGTGCGGCTTTCTGCTGCTGATGATGGAGGGGCGCGCATGAATTTCAATTCCGGTGCATTCCTGCTCTATCTGCCCGTAACGTTCGCGGTGTACTGGCTCCTGCCGCACCGCTTCCGCTGGATGTGGCTGCTGGCGGCATCGTGGTTCTTCTACATGTACTTCAGCCCCATCCTGATTGTCCTCCTGCTGGCGACAACGCTCGTCTCCTACGGCGCAGCGGTGCTGATGACGCGCTTTCCGCAGCACAAAAAGCTGTGCTTGACCGCGACACTCATCGTCTGTCTGGGGATACTGGGCTACTTCAAATACGCGAATTTCTTTTTATCGAGCATTTATGCCGTCATCGGGCGCGAAAGCCCGACGCTGAACATCCTGCTGCCCGTGGGCATTTCGTTCTACACCTTCCAAACGCTTTCCTACGTCATCGACGTATACCGCGGCGATTATCCGGCGGAAACGCATTTGGGCTACTATGCGCTATTCGTCGTGTTCTTCCCGCAGCTTGTCGCCGGGCCGATTGAATCCCCCCGCGACCTGCTGCCCCAGCTGAAAGCGGAACGCACGCTGAAGAAAAGCGACTTGTCCGCCGGTATCCGTCTGATGCTGTGCGGCTACTTCCGCAAGTGCGTTGTGGCGGATTTGTGCGGCTTGTACGTCAATCGCGTTTTTGCGGATTTAGGGGCTGCCAACGCCCTTGCCGTCGCGGGCGCAGGGGCACTGTTCTGCATCCAAATGTACTGCGATTTCGCCGGATATTCGGAGATTGCCGCCGGGTGTGCTCGTCTGCTGGGCATCCGCCTGACGCGCAATTTCAACCGCCCGTACCTCTCGCAGAGCTACACGGAGTTCTTCCGCCGCTGGCATATCAGCTTGAACCGCTGGTTCACGCAGTATCTGTACATTCCGCTGGGCGGCAATCGGCGCGGACAGGCGGTCAAAATCCGCAACACCATCATCGTGTTCGCACTGTGCGGCTTATGGCACGGTGCAAGCTGGACGTACGTCCTCTGGGGGCTGTACGCGGCGTTCTTCGTGTCGCTGGAGGGCGTAATTCGCAAGCCGGTTCGCCGCTTTGCCGCGCGGCACGGGATCAATCTGCACCATCCGCTGATGGTGCTGGCGCGGCGCATCGGCATGTTCTTCATCTTCATTCCGGCAGCGCTGCTGTTCCGGTCGCAGTCAATCGGGCAGATTGGCGACCTTGCCCGGACGCTCGTTTCCGGCGATTTTGCCCTCTCGCCCGCATTGTCGGCGTTGGGGCTAAACGGCGCTTCGCTGGCGCTGCTCGTGCTGATTCTCTGCGCCATGACGCGCCTGCACGTCTGGGGCGAATTTGACCTTGCGCCCGCCGAAAACGCGACGATTCAGGCACGGCGCGACGTGGGGCTTGTGCTGATGACCATCGCGATTGCCCTGTCTTGGCTGGCGCTCTTGGCGACGCAGGACGCAGCGGGCTTTGCGTATTTCCAATTTTGACGGAGGTGGATTTTTCATGCGTCGGCTGCTTGCGCTGCTGCTCTGCCTGATGCTGCTGCCCTGCACGGCGCTGGCGGCGGATGACACGGTGCTCGTCGTGATTGAGGAATGCAGCGGCTTCACCGTGGCGGAAAACGGGCTGCGCGTCCTGCCGGGCGAAGATGCCGTATTCACCGTGACGATGGAGCGCGGCGTGCTGCTGACCGGGACGGACTACGCGGGCGACACCGCCATCGAGGAATCCGGGCGCACCATCACCCTGACGCTCCGCGCCGTGCAGTACCCGACGCGCGTCCGCCTGTCCATCAGCACCAAATACGCGACCATCACCTATGATGCCAACGGCGGCACGCCCATGCCGGGCGAGGAAGCAGTGGTGCAGAAGCGTGTCAGCATGACGGTGCATCCGCGCCCGAACACCGAAAGCGGCGTGAACCTGTTTCAGCGTGAGGGCTATACGCTGATTTCGTGGAACACGCGCTCCGACGGGCAGGGCACGCGCATCGGCTTGGGCAGCCGCACCACGCCAGTCAACGGGACGCTCCGGCTCTACGCGCAGTGGGCGCAGTGGACGGACGCAAGTTGCTTCGACTGGGCGGGCGAGGACGAAATCACCATCACCGGCTATCATGGGGATGATACGGTTATCGTCATCCCCTCGCGGCTGGGCAATGGCACCGTCACCCGCATTGCCGCAGGAGCATTCACGGACTGCGCGGCGGAGGAAATCATCCTCCCCGACTTCGTTCGCGAGGTGGAGGACGGTGCGTTCACCCGCTGCACCTTGCACACGCTGACGTTTCGGGACAACATCGAAGTGCTCTCCGACCTTGCCTTTGCGTACTGCCCGAACCTGCAGACCCTGCGCATCAACGCCGTCGAAGCCCCGTTCGGTTACGTCTACCGCAAGGAAAGCGTGTATGCGGACAAGGTGGAGCTGCTGCAAAGCGCACAGGGCAAGAAGAAAATCGTCTTTTACGGCGGCTGCTCGATGTGGTACAACCTTGACGCATATCAGGCGGCTCGGACGTTCGGCGACGAGTACGTCATCATCGACATGGGGCTGAACGGCACTTTCTCCTCCGCCGTGCAGCTGCAAATCCTGATGGATTTCCTCGAACCCGGCGACATTCTCTTCCACACGCCGGAATTATCCAGCCGCCAGCAATTGATGTTGCGCTTGGACATGGGCGACAACGACAGCAGCCTGTGGGCGGGCATCGAAAACAACTACGACCTGCTGACGCTGGTGGACAAACGCACCGTGACGAATCTGCTGGACAGCTTCACGCACTATCTGTCCCTCAAAGACCGCCGGACAAGCTATCAGTCCGCCTATGCGGATGATGACGGCAACAGCTACTTCGACGTGTTCGGCACGCTGCCCTTCTTCCGCTCCGGCACACAGGCGAATCTGCCTGACCGCGTGTTTCTTGACCCGGAAATGCTCTCCGGCGATGCGTTGGACACCCTCGCGCAGTACTACGAGCTGCTGACTTCGCGCGGCGTGCGGGTGTATGTGTCCTTCGCGTGCGTGAATGTGGATGCGCTGCCGGAAGGCGATTTGGCGCACGCAGACGCGGTAGAGGCGATTCTCCGCGAGCGCACCGAAGCGCTGGAAAATGTCACCCTGATTTCCAACTTGAGCGACTACTTGTACCACCAAAGCGACTTTTACGACACGAACTACCATCTCTGCACCGTCCCTGCGCGGGAAAACACCGCCCGCTGGCTGCGCGACCTGACGGTGCAGATGGCAGCGGACGGCTTATGGGAGGATGCACCATGAAGAAGCGAATCGCCTGTATTTGCATGCTGCTGCTCCTGCTGCCCGGTATCCTGCTGGGCACAGCGCTGTCGCTGCCCGAACTCTACCAAGACAGCTACTATGCCGAGCTGCCCGCAATGGCGGATTATCTGCATCAGGCGGAGGGCAATCGGCTGATTCTCATTGGCGGGAGCAGCGTGGCATTCGGGGTGAATACTGCCCTGCTGGAGTCGCTGCTGCGCGAGCACGGGCTGGATTACACCGTCTGCCCGTTCGGGTACTACGCCGCTATCGGCACAAGCGCGATGCTGTCACTGGCGCAGGGGGAGCTTCGCGCTGGGGACGTGGTGGTGCTTGCCGTCGAGCCGGTCAGCGAAGCCTTGTCCGACTATTTCGGTGCAACGGCGTTCCTGAAGGCTGCCGAGGGGCGCGCCGACCTTTTGCCCCAGCTCAATGGCAGCCAGCGTACGAACATCATCGGCAACGCGATTCCTTTCCTGCAGGAGAAAGTTGACATTGTCCGCTCCGGGAATCTGCCGCGTGCCGAGGGCGTGTATGCGCGCGCCTCGTTTGATGCGCGCTGCAACATGGTCTATGCGCGTCCGGGCAACACAATGGCGCTGGGCTATGACACCACTTCACCGATTGACCTGCGCAACGTGACGATTTCGGCGGATCTCAGCGAGCAGGTCAGCGCATTCTGCGAAACCGCCCGTCAGCGCGGCGCGCAGGTGCTGCTATCCTTCAGCCCGATGAACCGAAGCGCCCTGACCGACGAAAGCGACGATGTGTTCCTTGCGTTTTATGAGCGGATGCGCGCCGCCCTCCCCTGCCGCGTCATCAGCGACCCGCGGCGGTATGTGCTGGACAGCGGCTGGTTCTATGATTCCAACTTTCACCTGAACAGTGCGGGCGCGGCGTACCGCACGATGCTGCTGGCGGAGGATTTGCTGGCGGAGTTCGGTTGCTATCAGCCACTGGATGCCGAGCTGCCAACAATGCCCGCGCCCGTCGTCCAGTCGGCATCATGGGCGGAGGACACCGGGGATTTCGTATTCGCGGAAACGGCGGACGGGCAGGCGTACTGCATCGCCGGACTGACCGAGCAGGGCAAGGCGAAGGGCACGCTGATGCTGCCCGCGTCGTATCAGGGGAAGCCCGTGATTGCGTTGGATGCGGAGGCGCTGACCGGAGCGGATGCACTGGAAGAGCTGCATGTGCCGGAGCGCATTTTGTCGCTGCCGGACGGCGTGCTGCTGCCATGCAAATCGCTCAAACGGCTGGTGCTGGCGCATACCACTGCACCGTGCGGCATCACCGAGCATTCGCTGGATGGCGCGGAGGATGTGCAGATTCTCGTGCCGTATGCGGCGTACGCGTATTACCGGGACGGCTACGGCTGCGAAGCGAACCGCTGGCAGGGGTATCTGGGGCAAATCAGGACATATTAAGGCTACTCCTCATAATTCCATTCCAATTCACCCTATTGCCTGAGCACTCGAAAATTTTGAGAAAATCAGCATATAAAGCGCACTGTTTCTTTTTCTTTGAAACACCCTACTTCCCGCATCTCCCGAAAGGCATACGAAAAAAGCCTGTCTATTTTTCTTTCTGTTCATCACGTTCAGATGGAAAGTAGACTTGTGAAGGCTGATCGAGAAACATAAAACTTGGTACAGGACGCTTCGCATTAATATAGAAATGTTGTAACGCAAAGTAAGTGATTAGATGGATGCCTGAATCAATTGTATTAGTGTATCATCATTGCTAAAAGCAACGTCGTCGAACTTCTCTATGCTCATCTGGCACTCAGGTTCCCTATTGCGCAGCAATAGATATAACGCATAGCGCACCTGATATAAATACCCCAGCATCTGTTCGGACGCCTGATGATTAGGCACTTATCGTCGCCTCCCCTGCTTCATCGTCTAAGTACACCTTCGCTGCCTACGAAAACGTCAAATTTACTACCTCAGCAAACATTCCGATGGAAAATTGAAATGTTGACGCTTCTATTATAGCACAAAAGAATTAAAATTACAGTATGCTTTTTAGCAATTTTCTAAGAAAATCAAGTTTTTTGAATATCAGTAGCCAAATTCCTGCATTTGTGCTATACTACAAGAAGTCATACCCCTACCGCTATCAGGCATCGCACACTACGGCATCCCGCTTTGCTGGATGGCTGTTCGCATTATCAGGAGGCAGCGCACTTATGAGCAACGAACGATTCTCCACCGTCGGCACGAATATTGCCGAGAAAGCGACGATGATTTGGAACGTCGCAGATTTGCTTCGCGGGCCTTTCAAGCCCCACGAATATGGGCTGGTTATCCTGCCCATGACCGTCGTGAAGCGCTTTCATGACTGTCTGCTGCCAACGCATCAGGCCGTGCTGGACACATGGGAGAAGGTGCAAAAGCTGGCGGTGACGGACGGCTTTCTGCGCCGCGCATCCGGCTACCAGTTTTATAATACCAGCAAGTTCACTTTCGAGCGTTTGCTTTCTGATCCGGAGAATATCGAGAGCAACTTCCGCGATTATCTCAATGGCTTTTCTGCAAATGTGCAGGATGTGCTGGCGAAGTTCGAGTTCGACAGCATCATCAAGCGCATGGTGGAGAGCAACACGCTGTATCTCGTCATCAAGGAATTTGGCAGTCAGAAGGGCTATCTTGGGCCGGATAAGATTAGCGCTGTGGATTGCGGCTATATTTTCGAGGATTTGGTGCGGCGGTTTTCGGAGTCCTTCGGCGAGGAAGCCGGCGCGCACTTCACCAGCCGCGACATTATCTACCTGATGACAGATTTGCTGTTGTCTGGCGCGGACATGAGCAGGCAGGAGAACATCACGGTCTACGACATGACGATGGGCACCAGCCAGATGCTTTCCTGCATGGAGGAGCGCATTCATGACCTGAACCCGGAAATGCAAGTCACCTGCTTCGGGCAGGAGTTCAACCCCTCCACCTTCGCCATTGCCAAGGCGGACATGATGATTCGCGGCGGCAATCCCGACAACATGCGGTTTGGCGATACGCTCAGCGATGACAAATTCCCCGACTACACATTCCGCTACATTATCTCCAACCCGCCGTTCGGCATCGACTGGAAGCGCGAGCAAAAAGCCGTGGAGAAGGAAGCTGAAAAGGGTGACGAAGGGCGATTTGCGCCCGGTCTGCCCAAAATCAGCGACGGACAACAGCTGTTTGTCCTCAACGGCTTGAAAAAGCTGGATGAGCACGGCAAAATGGCGATTATTCAGAACGGTTCGCCGCTTTTCTCCGGCGACGCTGGAAGCGGTCCGTCCGAGATTCGCCGCTATATTCTGGAACACGATTGGCTGGACTGCATCATCCAGCTATCCACCGACATGTTCATGAACACGGGCATCAGCACCTACATTTGGGTACTGAACAAGAACAAGTCTCTTGCCCGTGCGGGCAAGGTGCAGCTGATCGACGCATCCCACTGCTTCACGCCGCGCCGCAAGTCCATCGGCACAAAGCGCAACGATATTGCCGACAGAGACCGTGAGCTGATTGTGTCGGCGTACACGGCTTTTGTGGATGGCGGCATTTACGGCGACAAAGCGGGCGTATACTGCGAAAGCAAGATTTTTGCCACCGAAGAATTTGGCTACAACAAGATTGTTGTCGAACGCCCGGAGCGCGACGCAAACGGCGAGATTGTGCGGAAAAAGGGCAAACCCGTGCCGGATGCGAACCTGCGCGACACGGAGAATGTTCCCCTGACGGAGGACATTGCCACCTACTTTGCCCGCGAAGTGCTTCCGTATGCGCCGGACGCATGGATTGACGAGAAGAAAACCAAGCTGGGCTACGAAATTCCGATGACGCGGTATTTCTACGAGTACAAGCAGCCGGAGAAGAGCGAAGATATTCTGAACCGCATCATCGGTCTGGAGGAGAGCATTTCTGCGTCCCTCAAAAACTTGTTTGGGGAGGGATAAGCATGGCACGGGAAATAAAGGACAGCGGGATTGAGTGGATTGGGGAAATACCGACAGACTGGTCTATTGGATTTGCTTTTCAAATATTCACTCCTGTAAAAAATAGAAATATCGGGCTTCTAGAAACAAATCTGTTATCTCTAAGCTATGGAAAAATAAAGCATAAAAGCATTAACACAACAGAAGGTCTGCTTCCTGAAAGTTTTGATAGCTATAATATCATTGAATGCGATGATATTGTTCTTCGCTTGACTGACTTGCAAAATGACCATAAGAGTTTGCGCGTTGGTCGTTCTATCGAACGTGGCATCATTACTTCTGCCTATCTGACGCTTCGTCCTTCAAATAACAGTTTCTCACAATATATGTATTATTTTCTCTATTCATTTGATATTTGTAAAGGTCTATATGGAATGGGTTCAGGGGTTAGACAAGGACTAAATTGGGACGACATCAAGCATCTGCAGATTTTGTTGCCTACATTAGCCGAACAACAACGCATCGCCGCCTTCCTCGACCGCAAATGTGCCGAAATTGATTCCATCATCGCTGACACGCAGAAAACCATCGAAGAGTATAAGGCACTGAAACAGTCGATTATCACGGAGGCTGTGACAAAGGGCGTGCGCGGCGAAAGGAAGATGAAGGATAGCGGGATTGAGTGGATTGGGGAGGTGCCGGAGGAATGGGAGGTTACAAGGATTAAGAACCTCTTTGCTTACCGAAACGAACGAAACAGTTTACCATTAGAAGATGTTAATCTTATATCCCTTTATACGGATAAAGGAGTAGTTCAACATAGTGACCTTGAAGAAACGACCGGAAACAAGGCATCAAATGCTGATGGCTATAAACTTGTATATGAGAACGATATTGTTGTGAATATTATCCTCTGCTGGATGGGTGCAATTGGTCGTTCTGCATATAACGGAGTGACAAGTCCTGCCTACGATGTTTACGCACCAAAGGCAGGGACATTTTCCCATTTTTATCACTACTATTTTCGCACTCAAGGTTTTTCTGGTGACTGTTATAAAGTCGGTCGTGGTATTATGGCAATGCGTTGGCGTACATATTCTGACCAATTTCGTGCATTGTCGGTAATTTACCCTTCGATTCAGGAACAAATCGAGATTGTAACCTATCTTGACCGCAAGTGCGCTGAAATCGACCGCTTAATTGCCGCCAAGCAGCAGCTTCTCACCGAACTGGAAGCCTACAAAAAGTCTGTGATTTATGAGTATGTTACTGGGAAAAAGGAGGTGCTATAAATGATTCCAAGACTGGTGGCGGATATACAAAAAGCGATCGACAACTCGTGCTACTTTTCAGCGTTAGCACTTGCTCTAACGTTGCCAGACATCTGCGGAAAAGCAGCATATCCCAATGAAAGCCGTGGTAGCAAGCGCTATATTGATTGGTATGAAGAAGTTGTCGGCATTACGGAAAAGCCACCAGATGAAGACGATGAGATGCCATATTTAAGTGGCAGCGTCGTCTATCAACTGCGTTGTGCCTTTCTTCATCAGGGCACACCGAATCCCAATATAGCAAAAAACAAGATTCGAGAAGAATGCTGCCGCACCGATGAATTTTCATTGATACTGAGCAAAGACAATTTTTCAGATTGTTCCAGCGTCAGCAAAAATTCTTTCCAAGACGAGCAGATTGGCGATGCCATTCGCACCTATGAAGTGGATGTTCGCAGATTATGCTTCATCCTATCTGCCTGTGCCAATGGTTACTATAAGGAAAATAAAGAAAAGTTCAATTTTTTCAACTGTACTATTGTCGAACCAGATGAACAGTCTTGAAGCATTGGCAGCAAACAATAAGGCTCTATCGAAGTAAGTTCCTACAAAATAAGAGCCTACATCGAATGCGCCATAATCAAAAAGCCTTTCATCATTCGTTTCTAAAAAGTTAGAAGCCAAGATTGCCAGCCCCTTTACACTTCTTATTATGTTCTGATTCGTCTGAAATGTCAATCACGAAAAAAGTCAGTTTATCTAAGGCAATACTTTTGAACAGAAGGTGAACAAAATGAATTTTTCGATGGATACCACCGAAAAGCGCTTTGAAAGCGACATCGAATCGTTCTTCCTCTCCCCATCCGGCGGATACACCAAGGGCACGGATGCCTACGACGCCAAGTTAGGGCTGTACCCTGATGTCCTCATTCGCTTCGTTCAGGCTACCCAGCCCAAAGCGTGGCAGCGCTTCGTGACCATGAATGCCGCCGACCCGGAACGCAAGTTCTGCGCCGCTTTTGCCAATGCCTGCGAAATGGACGGTGTGCTGACTGTGCTGCGCCACGGCTTCAAGCATCGCGGCATCACCTTCCGCGCCTGCTATTTCAAGCCGGAATCCGCCCTCAACGAAACCGATGCCGCCCACTATCAGCAAAATATCCTCCACTGCATCCGCCAATGGCATTACAGCACTGACAATCGCAATTCCGTGGATATGGTGCTGACCGTCAACGGCATTCCACTGTTCGTCTTTGAGCTGAAAAACCAGTTCACCGGGCAGAGCGTGGAAAATGCCAAACAGCAGTGGATGAACGACCGCGACCCGCGAGAAGTGTGCTTCCAGTTCAATCGCCGCATTCTGGCGTTCTTCTGCGTTGACCTCAGCGAAGTATGGATGACCACCAAACTTGCGGGCGACAAAACGTACTTTCTGCCCTTCAATCAGGGCAGCAACGGTGCTGGCAACGACGGCGGCAAGGGCAATCCGCCCAATCCCAATGGGTATCCGACGGATTATCTGTGGAAACAGGTGTTTCAGGCGGACAGTATGATGGACATCGTGCAGAAGTTCATCAGTTTGCAGGGGGATAAGCTGATCTTCCCGCGCTATCATCAGCTGGACGTGGTGCGCAAGCTGATTGCCCATGTGCGTGCGAATGGCGCGGGGCATAACTACCTGATTCAGCATTCTGCCGGATCGGGCAAGTCCAACTCCATTGCGTGGACAGCGTATCGGCTGGCGTCCCTGCATGACAAGGAGAACAGAGCCGTGTTCTCCAGCGTGATTGTCGTCACCGACCGCACCGTGCTGGATGCGCAGCTGCAAGCGACCATTTCTGGTTTCGACCACACGCTCGGCACAGTCGAAACCATCGGTGAAGGCAAAAATTCGCAGGATTTGAAAAACGCCATCAATAACGGTGCGCGGATTATCGTCACCACGCTGCAAAAATTCCCGGTTATCTACGAAGAAGTGGATGCCGCGAACGGACGCAACTATGCCATCATCTGCGACGAAGCTCATTCTTCCCAAACCGGCAGCAGTGCCCAGAAGCTCAAAACCGCTTTGGCGGATATTCGCGATGCGCTGAAGGAATATGCTGAAATTGAGGGCATTGCCGAAGATAAAGTTGATCCGCAGGACAAATTAGTGCGCGAATTAGTCACCCACGGCAAGCACAAGAATTTGTCTTTCTTCGCTTTCACCGCCACGCCCAAGGACACCACGCTGGAAATGTTCGGCGAACCGATGAGCGACGGCAGCTTTCATCCGTTCCATATTTACAGCATGCACCAAGCCATCGAAGAGGGCTTTATCCTGGATGTGCTGCAAAACTATATGACCTATAAGACCTGCTTCAAGATTGCCAAGAATGCGCCGGATAACCCGGAGGTTCCGGCATCCAGCGCCAGCAAGGTCATCAAAAAATATGAGCAGCTGCACCCGGAGAACATTCGCCAGAAGTCGGAAATCATCGTCGAAACCTTCCGCAGCACAACCCGCATGAAAATCAACGGAAAGGCAAAAATGATGGTCGTTACCGCTTCCCGGCCCGCGGCAGTGCTCTATTATCAGGAAGTGCAGCGCTATGCCGCCGAACAGGGGTATGACGATGTGAAACCCATGGTCGCATTCTCCGGCGAAGTCATCCTGAACGATGAAACCTACACCGAACCGGGGCTGAACGTGCGTCCTGATGGCAGTCATATTCAGGAAAACCAGACCAAGCAGGAATTTCACGACAATTTCAACATTCTGATTGTGGCGGAAAAGTATCAGACCGGATTCGATGAACCCCTGCTGCACACCATGATTGTGGACAAGAAGCTGCGCGGTGTCAAGACCGTGCAGACGCTTAGCCGCCTCAATCGCACCTGTCCCGGCAAAAACGACACCTTCGTGCTGGATTTCGCCAACGAAAAGGACGATGTGCAGGAGGACTTCCAAGCCTTCTATCATCAGACGATTCTGTCCGAAGAAGTCAACACTGACCTCATCTACCGTGTTGAAAAAGAGCTGCGCGCCTATCATATTTACGATGATAGCGACATCAGCCAGTTCTGCAATGTCTACTTCGCCAACGGCTGTCAGGATAGCAGTGCGCAAGGTCTGCTTGTCAGCAAGATGCTGCCTGCCGTGCAGCGCTATCAAGAGAAAGCGCAGGATGAGCAATATCAAATTCGGCGGAGTATGCGCAATTTCTGCAAGTGGTACAAGTACGTTTCGCAGGTTGTGCGCATGTTTGACAAGGAACTGCACCGCGAATTTGTGTACTGCGCTTTTCTGGTGGGGCTTCTCCCGGTGCAAGTGGTTGCCATGGAGAACATTGCAGAGCTGCTGACGCTGGAAATGTACAAGCTGGAAAAGACTTTCGACGGCGACATCAGTCTTGATGATGAAAGCGGCACCTATGGCCAGGCCAAACCCAAGCGTGCCAGCAAGCCGGAATCCAAGGACCCGCTGGACGAAATCATCGAACGCATCAATGAGCGCTACAAAGGCGAATTCACCGAAGCAGACCGCGTAGTCATCGGCGCACTGGCAAACAAGCTTCGCAGCGACACCAAGTTAACCAACATGGCCATTTCTTCTGACCCGAAAATCTTTGCAGAAAGCATCTTCCCACAGGCGTTCAACATTGCTGCACAGGACAGCTATATGGAATCGCAGGAGACATACTCGTCCTTGTTCGAGAATCAGGGAAAGTACCACGCGATTATGAGCACGCTGGCGGATATGCTGTACCGGGAGATGCGAAAGTCGGGGCGGAAGAAGTAATTTGCAAGTTTTTCTTCACGCACAGGACTTCTGATAACCGCAGCGCGTGCGCTGCATTCACAGGGTTTGGGAAATGTGTTCCCAACAAGCAAACTGTCATTTTTAGCAAAATGACCCTGCTTGCTACTACTTCTTCCATCACGGCGAAGAAAATTAGCAAGCAGGGTTTTTGTTTGTCTAAATTTAGAGTGCCTGTTGATGCAATCTTATCAAGCATGGCTATGTGATGCATTAGCGGTGTAGCGCTCCCCCATTTCTTGCCATCAGCAGTTCCAGAAAAAAATTTTGCAATCCGCTTCAAATCGTGTCGCAAAACGGTCTTTTCTTTACAGTTCAAGAGTGAAGAAGGATATAAATTTCCCTTCGCATGAACGGAAAGGAGGTTGCTATCAAGAATGACATGCTCATACTTGCTGCTATGTTTCCACCAAGCGCCCAACGATTCAGGATGAAATGATTTCAATCCGCTTCATCAAAAATTTTTCCTGAATTTTTTGCGAATCGCGTAAAAAACGCCAAATTTTTTGCCAGTTATGGTGGAGAAGCAGTTCTTCTCCATCAGAAGATAAAGGAGGCGATTTCTATGATTTTCAAGCAAGACACTTGAATTAGCCTACACAGATGAATGGCAGCTGTGTAGGCTAATTCAGAAACCTGCGAATCGCTGGATAGCTTTCCACAAGCGTTCCATCCAACGAATCAACACATTTTTGAAACACAAGGAGGTGAACCCGAATGTCCAAGAAGAAATTCCGCTCGTCTGCAAATTTTCCCGCATGGTTCGACGGCACAAATCTCAGCGAGCCGCTATTCTGTACCGCGTTTCTGCAAACCCATCAGCTGATTTTCAGTGAGGGTTCGTTCTTCACGCCAAATGGTCGAATGCAGGACTGCACACCACTGAAAGAAGCCATCTTTCAAGAAATCCACTCCTACATTTGCTCTGGCGTTCCCAACAAAATCAAGAACATCATTGAAGTGCTGAAAATTACCGCGTATGTTCCGGAATTTCCGCCGGCGGAAGATTGCATTCATCTGAAAAATGGCACGCTGTTTCTGGATGGCACATTGGATAGCACTGCTCGTCATGTTGTCCGCACACGACTCCCGGTGGTCTACAATCCTGATGCCCCAACGCCAACAAAGTGGACAGCTTTTCTTGATGAGCTGCTTTACCCAGAGGACATCCCCATGTTCCAAGAGTTCGTCGGTTATCTTCTGCTGCCCACCAACAAAGCCCAGCGCATGATGATTATCAAGGGCAATGGCGGCGAAGGCAAATCGCAAATCGGCACTGTTCTGAAAAAGCTGTTCGGTATCAACGCCAAAGATGGCAGCATCGGCAAGATTTCCGAGAATCAGTTTGCCCGTGCCGATTTGGAACACATTCATCTGCTGATAGATGACGACATGCGTATGGAAGCGCTCAAACAGACGAACTATGTGAAATCATTGGTCACTGCGAAAGGCAAGATGGATTTGGAGAAAAAGGGACAGCAGAGCTATCAGGGGCACATGTTCGCCCGCCTGCTTGCGTTCAGCAACGGCGACTTGCAATCCCTGTATGACCGCAGTGATGGCTTCTATCGCCGTCAGCTCATTCTGACCACAAAAGCTAAAAGTCCCAATCGTGTGGATGACCCAGACCTTGCTGACAAACTTTGTACCGAAATGGAAGGTATCCTGCTATGGGCTTTTGAAGGATTGCAGCGTTTGGTGGCTAACCGATTTCGATTCAGTGAAAGCGAACGTTCCCGCCAGAATCGAGAACTGCTGAAACAGGACGGAAACAATCTGCTGATGTTCCTTGAATCGGAAGATTACATTCAGTTCGATTCAGCCTGCGCTGTAACCTCCAAAGAGCTCATGGCTGTGTACGCTGTTTGGTGTGATGACAACGGCTTCGCGCCGCTGAAATCACGAACGGTTTCGGATTTTCTGATTGCCAATGCCCCCAAGTACCACCTCGAACACACCAACAACATACACAGCGTAGATGGTCGTCGGGTATGGGGCTTCAAAGGCATCCGGCTCATGATTGACGCTGGTGTCCGCAGCCGTGATGGATTGTCGCGAGTCTACGCAAAGGATAATCCATTCACATAATCTGAAAATTTCAGCAAAAACCTATGTACATACATACACCGAAAGATCATCCTGTACGTATGTACATGGCAAATAGCAAAAACGATTATCTTTCTCACGAGGAGACACGATATGATAAAAATGAATCTGAACTTGTTTGGTAAAATTGAGGAAAACGCGCCCAATAATCCGCACTTTCTTCGCGAGCATTCCCAAATGACCCTTACTGTACCCCAGTTGATGAAGGAGTTGAACATTTCCAAGAACATCGCTTATGACCTGACCAGAGAACCGAATTTTCCATGTTTTCGCTTAGGACGGAAGATTCTAATTAACCGTGAGCTTCTTCAAGAATGGTTGAATCGTCGCTGTGCACTCGTTTTCTAAATAATTGCGAGCGAATGTGTTGACAAGGATGGTCAGACTGGATAGAATCAAAGTGCCGAACCTTGACAACTTCAGTCTGACCATTTTCATTGTCAGCTCATTGACCTCAACAGAAAAGGAGCGTACAATGACTGAAATGAAAAATAACATCCGCCAGCGTCCCAACGGAACATGGGAAGGACGCTACTATGACGTGGACGGCAAGCAGCATTCGCTATATGGCCGCACCAAAGCAATCGTCAAGGATAAGCTCGCCAGCAAGCGCGCGGAAATTGTCAGCGGCAACAGCATCACCGAAACTGACCTGACGATCGAGCAATGGGGCTGGGAGTGGATGCAGACATTCAAAGCCGGGAAAATCAAGCACTCAACAATGGACAACTACGAAAGTGACTTTCGCCTTCATGTCGTCCCCTATATCGGGCATGTGAAGCTGAAGGATTTGACAACGCTGATGATTCAGCGCGTGTACATCCTGCTGGAGGAGAAAGGGCTATCCCCCAAAAGCATCCGCAACGTTCATGGCATGCTGCATGGTATGCTGGATAAAGCCATGAAAATGGACTTGATTCGGAAGAATGTCAGCAAAAACTGCGAGCTTCCACCTATCCGCAAAACTGAAATGCACCCGTTGACCAAGGAAGAAATGGGCACTTTTATGACGCTGGCAAAGGATGACGAGTATTATCTGATGATGCGTTTCGACTTTTTCACGGGTCTGCGCGAGAGTGAGTTGATTGGACTCACTTGGGACTGTGTTGACTTTGAGAAGCACACGCTTCGGATTTATCGCCAGTTCGTGCGCATCGCATCCGGCCCCGACAAAGGCAAGATGATGTACACGCCGCTAAAGAACGGCAAAGAGCGCACCATCACCCTGACTGTAACCGCCCTGAATGTTCTTCGCGAAGCCAAGCGTAAGCAGAACGAGATGCATCTGCGCGCCGGAAGCAGCTGGCACAACGAGTACAACATGGTTTTCACCCGCTCGAACGGTATGTTTGTCCGCTTCAAGACGCTGTACGTCCATTTCAAGGCGATTGTGAAACGAATGGGACGCCCGGAAGTTCGCTTCCATGATGTGCGTCATACTTACGCCACACTTTCCCTGCAAAGCCATGTTGACCCCAAGACGCTTTCCGAAGCATTGGGGCACGCAACCGTCGCTTTCACGTTAGACATGTACGGTCATAGCAACGCCGACATGCGTCAGCAAGCCGCAGACCAGTTGGAACAGCTCATCTGCCAGTATTAAAAAACAGCTGTCAAGAGGCAAGGCTACCTCCCTCCCGACAGCTGTCTAAAACGCAACAATGGTACGTTTGATGGTACTTACGGGCAAAAAGAAAGCCGAAACCCTTGCATCTCCAAGGATTTCGGCTCGTGGA
>ERZ791829.451-NODE-451-length-38205-cov-12.486763_pt1 | contig 38205 bp, 36 predicted proteins | sample MGYA00510296_ERZ791829 | MGnify/ENA primary metagenome ERZ791829 (study PRJEB30046, sample SAMN00791973) | human gut metagenome | study: EMG produced TPA metagenomics assembly of the A metagenome-wide association study of gut microbiota in type 2...
AATAATAGACATAAATCAAGAGATATCGGACAAATGGTTTTACACTTGTTTACACGGAAGCCGGATATCTAAACAAATATTTACAAGATTCAGGGCGTGTGTGCGGCCACACATACTGTTTTAGACAAAAGAACAGAAAGACAGGTTTTTCGAATGCAATCTTTTGTTCTTATGTACTTATGTCAAAAATAATAAGTGTATTCTTTTTGTTTTTAGACAAAAGAACAGAAGAACAGATTTTTTGCGGATGTAGACTTTTGTTCTTATGTACTTATGTCATAAAAAAAATTATGAGCGCCTATACTCTCTGTATTTCCTCTTTATCTCTATCCGTTCACCACCGAAATTGATGAGCAAGCCGTGGTCTTTATGAGTAGCCGTCAGATAATTAACTAACTGAGTCTCATGTATGGAAATAAGACGTTGTACCGCTTTAAGCTCGATAATTATTTCCCCCTCCACAATAATATCAGCCCTGAACTCCCCTACAATTTCATTCTTGTAATATACATTTATAGGAGTCTCTGAATCGGCATGAATACCTTTTTCTCTTAACTCTATCAACAATGCCTTTTGATACACTGATTCTAAAAAACCGGCTGCCAGATGCATCCTTACATTGTATGCACACTGAATAATCACCTTAATAAGTTCCTCTGTTGTCATACCCATAACATTACACTCCTAAAAATTCTTTTGTCTTTATGTTCTTATGTCTAAAAAATAATCGTCTTCATGTCTTACAAAAAAAGCCACATTGCTGTGGCTCTTCTTGTAATAATATGTCTCGTTACACGCGCTGGAAGGTGTAATTGCCTTCCTCGGTGTACATTTCCGATTCAAACGTACAGTCATACGAAGCTTGAATCTCCTCCTCCGTATACGACAGAATCACCACCCGTATGTTGCGGCCACGGTTGTCCGACAGCGTCAGCACTCCCTTGCTCAATGACCAGTTGAACGACTCGCCACGGAACGAAGCCGTACCGTCACTTCTTACCGAGAGCGTCTGTCCCACATGGTCATTCCGGTTCGACTCTTCTTCCGAGTTAGTCCAGTCATTCGCCGTCACCTTCCACGTACCGATAATGTCTTCTCTCGACACTTCCACACCCGTCGGGTCTTCCGTGCTACAGCTGGCCATTCCAGCCACCATCAGGATAAAGCTCAAAAAGAGCCATACATTCTTTAGTTTCTTCATTTTCATTTGGTTTTACAGATAATATAACAATTAATATGCGCCTATGCTATTTTTTCACCCGAATGGAATCCACCTTCCGCCGCACGGCCAGCACATTCAGCACCGATACCAGCAGGAAAAGTCCCCCGGCCGTCAGCAATGCCGGCAGCAGGCTGCCTCCCTGAAAATCGGGCACCATCCGCTGCAGCATGTCCAGATACGCTCCCCGGGCCACGCACACCAGCAGCACGCCCATGGCTGCCACTGCCGCGTTCAGCGCCACCGTGAGCACCTGATACGGACGCGCCACCGCTGCCGGACTGAAGCCTATCATCAGCAGGTTCTCCAGCTTCTTCGTGTTCTTCTGCAACAGCAGGTAGATGCTCAGCATCAGCAGGTAGAACGACAGCACACTGATAATCAGTCCCACCGTGAGCACGATGCCTACCACCATCTTCAGGAACCACGTCGTCTTTCCCGCATCCAGCTTGTCGCCTTCCGTCTCATAGCCTTTCTGCTTGAAATACTTCGCGATGCGGTCGTCCGCCGGATTGTCCACCTCCACAATCAGTCGTGAGGGAGCCGTCTGCCCGCCATCACCCAATGTGGCGTTGGCCCATTCCATGAACGCCTGCGGCACCAGAATCGTGTTCAGCCGGTTGGAGAAACCCACGATACGTCCCTTCATGCGCTCCGTCCGTCCCCGTCCGCTCAGCCGCACGTCCAGCGTCATCATCCCCATCACGCCCTCCGAGAGCTGCGGCAGGTTGCGACTCTGTGCAAAGCCGAAGTTATAAAGGTTCAGGTAGTTGCGCGGGATGATGATAGGGATTTCCGTCTGTCCCTCGCGATACGTCCAGCCCTCCAGCCGCACGTCTACAAACTCGTCGGGCACCGACTCAAAGAACATCGCCGTAGAGAGCTGCATGCCCGCCATGCCCATGCCGGCCGACACCTGAAACTGTGCCGGAGTGAACGCTCCCGTCCGCTTGGCAAACGGCTGCGACTCCATGTCGGCTATGTCGGCACGCGAGAACGTACCTCCCTTGCCCACCAGGCTGCCCAGCGTGCTCACCTGCTTGCTCACAATCACGTAGTCCTTCTTCATGAAACTGTCGCCCTGCGTAAACACCGGCAACACGTCCTTGTAAAACTGTATGCCCAACAGCACAATCACCATACCGCACAGGTTGGCAAGGAAGAATCCCGCCAACTGCGCCACACTGATGTGCTGCCTCAATAATTTCCAGATCATATCCGTCTTCGTTTTAATCCCTTACAAACTCAGCACCCTGTCATACTCCAGCGGCAGGTGCTTGCCGATGGACGTCACAATCACTCCCGCACCCTGACGAGCCGCTTCCTCCTTCAGGATACGCGCCATAATCTGCCCGTTGCCGTCGTCCAGGTGGCTCACCGGCTCATCCAGGAAGAAAAAGTCGGCCGGCTGACACAGCATCCGCACGAAAGCCACGCGCTGCTGCTGCCCGTACGACATCCTGGCCGCCTTCACATCCCACTTGTCGGCGATGCCCAGCTGCTCAAACCAGTCCTTCACCTGCTGCTTGCGGCAGAAGCCCGTCAGCCCGTTCTTCAGCTGCACGTTCTCCCATGCCGTCAGTTCCCCAAACAGGCGGAGTTCCTGAAACAGCATGCCCAGCGAGCGCTTGCGGATGTCGGTCCACTGCTTCACCGTGAGTTTCCGCACGTTCTCCCCGTCGAAGGTGATAATCCCCTGGTAGTCCGTACGGTACCCGTAAATAAAACTGCAAAGCGACGACTTGCCTGTGCCCGACGCCGCTTCAATCAGATACATCTTTCCTTTCTGGAAAGCCACCTGCCGGTGCCACACGTCGGACACGATTCCGTCGCGTCCGGCGAATACCTCCGGCAGGGTTTGCTGTAATTCTATTGTGTTCATTTCATTCAATGAATAATTAATAATGAACAATGAAAAACGAGTGAATGCTCTTCGTTATTCATTATTCATTATTCACTATTAATTATTAACTATCTGTACCAGCTGCTTCAGCGCATTCTCCTTGCGGTTCTTCAGCTGCAACACCATGCGCGCCTTGGTCGGTTCATCCGATTCCACGCTCAGGTAGTCCAGCATGCTCACGTATGGCACCTGCGGAAGCACGGCAGCCAGTGCCTGGAAGTTCACGTTCAGGTAGAAATGCTTGTCCTTCACGTCCTTGGCCCAGTCACAGTCTTTCAGCGACAGCCCCTTCACCTCACGGCCAATCAGGTCTTCCTGATTCGTCAGGTAGAAGCGGTCATCTTTCACGCCCAGCCAGAAAGACACCGGTCCGCGAGCCTTGCCCAGCATCGCACCGTTGGCAACCACAAACTGGTAGGCATTTTCACCCTTGTCCACCAGACGCATCTGTCCGTTTGTCATGGCCAGCATCGGTTTCAAGTCTTCAAACGTGCGCATAAAGTCACTGTTCGTCACGTCGGCATACAGGATGAAGCCCGGCTTCATCGACATTTCCGGCATGGCCACTGCCACGTCACCCTTCACCGCCTTGAAGATAGCCTCAAAGTCGAGCGGCATCATCGAGTTATCCAGCTCCTGACGCACCGTCGGGTTCTCGCGCAGCAGTTCGTACGCCTTCTCACCGTTCACGTTGGCAGCCATCCAGCACACCGTATTGGCCGGAAACGTCTTCAGGTACGTACCGTCCAGTTCCCCGCTCACTTCCGCCTGCTTTTGCAGCAACTCCTTGAACTTGCCACCCAGCAGCGCTTCCACTTCCACCACGGCTTTTCCTTCTTCAAAGTCGAGCGTAGTAAACAGTTTCAAATCATTCAGGTTCAAGTCAGCCGGCAGTCCCATGGTCATCGGTCCCCAATAACTCTTCGGCATGGCATCCAGTGCAGTCACCATTGCCACATCCTCGTCGGCATCCTCTAATTTCTTGAATTCCGGAGTGCCCGAATAGCCCTCCCCTTTCTTCTGGCGCAGCCACATCGAAGCCTGATGCTGCAAGTCCTTCGGGTTGCCGTTGCCCGCCAGCATCATGAACGCATCGTCCGTCCAGGCCATCAGTCCGCCGCCACCCACGGTCCAGCGGCAGCCGTCGCCGTCGGCAGGAGCCTCACACGCCTTCTGCTCCTGAAGCATTGCAATCAAATCTTCCAGTTTTCCCTTGTCGGCCATGCGCACCAGCACACCGCCCATCTCCATCAGAGAAGCACCAAAGAAATACACCCGGTCGGTCAGTTTCAGTCCGCTTTCCTCCGGATTCTCCATCAGTTTGTCCACCAGGGCATCCGCATTGCCCTTCAGGCTCGATTTCATCATCTGCCCCATCGACTGCTTTGCCTGATCGCTCAGGTCACACTTCTGTGCCATTTCCATCAGGTCGAACGAGAATACAGCAGCCGCATCTTTCGGCAATGCATTGGTGTACGCATTGTCTTCCCCGCAGGCAGACAACAGGAAAGCCATACCCAAGGCCAGGCCTCCCATCCATTTCCATGTCTTTTTCATAATGATTCTATTTAAAAGTTACACATCAGCTTATTCCGCGTGCGTCAGGTTCATCAGGTGTACGGCCACCAGTGCCGCCGTTTCCGTACGCAGGCGCGACTTGCCCAGACTCACTGCCTGAAAGCCCTTTTCTGCAGCCAGCGCCACTTCCTCCAGACTGAAATCCCCTTCCGGACCAATCAGCACCACGGCGTCCTCGTCCTTGCGGAGCACGTCGCGCAGCAGAGGCTTTTCCCCCTCATAGCAGTGGGCGATAAACTTCTGTCCCGTAAACTCCCGCTCCATAAAGCGGCGGAAATCCGTCATCTCGTTCACCACCGGCTTGCGTGCCTTGAGCGACTGTTTCACGGCCGACACCACGATTTTCTCCACCCGTTCCGTCTTGATGACCTTCCGTTCCGAAAAACGGCAGTTCAGGAAAGTCAGCTCGTCGAAACCGATTTCCGTGGCCTTTTCCGCCAGCCATTCCATGCGGTCCATGTTCTTGGTAGGTGCCAGTGCCAGGTGCAGATGCCCTTTCCAGAAAGGCTCCTGCTCCGTTTTCTCCACCACCTTCACCACACAGCGCTTCTGCGTGGCAGCCGAAATGACCGCCCGATAGAAGCAGCCTTTCCCGTCGGTCAGGGTAATCTCCTCGCCCACTCCCAGGCGCAACACCCGCAGACAGTGTCCGGCCTCTTCCTCCGGCAGCTCCATGGTCTGCGCAATATCCGGTGCATAAAACACGTGCATAGACTTATTCCTTTTCGTTAGCTTCTTCTTCCAGACTGTCGTCTGTTTCCCCTCTCTCCTTACGAGCCTGCATTTCGCGCTTAATCAGCTCTGCATACTCGTAGTTTTCCTCACGGATGGCCTTTTCCATCTCCTTCTCCAGGTAAAACATCGGCAATCCGCGCAACAGCGCTGCCTGCAAGTGCGATACAGACTTCTTGGCAAAATCCGGCACCCGGTTTTCCAGCATCTCCGTTCTGATATAGAACGGTGCCTCTCCCAGGGTAGCAAGTACCAGCGCATCGGCCAGTTTCACGGTCAGTTCCACCACCGTGCCGTCCGCCTTGCGCATATAGACACTGGTCTGCGGTACCTGGTCTTCCTTTCCCCACAGCACAGCCTTTTCCACCGTAGCCCCATAATGCTCCTTCAGCATCTTCAGCATCTGGTAGTGCACCGAAAGGTCCACCGCCTCCGGCGCATCCAGCGACACGTCCAGCAAGTCTGCTTCGTCGGCATTGATGATAGCCATGAACTTGCGGTGCGGCTCTTCCTTCTCTTCCAGCATCATCTTGTAATTGTAGCCGTTTGCCATCAGCATATCCATTTTGTCCGCATCCGTCAGCACCTCATCGAATGTCAGGTCCTTTACCAGTTCTACCGGGTTTATCATCTCTGTAATGTAGCTGACTTTCAGTTCTGTCAGTCCTTCGTTTCCTTTGAATTCCATAGTGAAATCTCATTTAATTGTTATTACTATTATGATTATATTTAAATACCACTGAAAAGACTACGGCCACCACCAGCGCATAAGCCGCAAACACGAACCATGCGTAGCTCCAGCCTTCCACCTGCGGCGCCTGCGAGTTGAAGTCCACAAAGCAGTTCACCACCGCCTGCGCACTCAGCGTACCCACCGTAGCACCGATACCGTTAGTCATGATAATGAACAGTCCCTGCGCGCTCGAGCGGATGGACAAATCCGTCTCCCGATCGACAAACAGCGAACCCGACACGTTGAAGAAGTCGAATGCCACGCCATACACCAGCATGGACAGCACGAACATCCACACCCCGCTGCCCGGGTCACCCAGGCCGAACAGTCCGAAGCGGAGCACCCATGCCACCATGGCAATCAGCATCACCCGCTTGATGCCGAAACGTCCCAGGAAGAACGGAATCAGCAGGATACAGCACGTTTCACTGATTTGCGAGAGCGAAATCAGCAGGTTGGCATGCTGCACGCCAAACGTGTCGGCATATTCCGGAATGGCGCTGAAGCTGGTGATAAACGGATTGGCAAACCCGTTCGTAATCTGCAGCGACACACCCAGCAGCATCGAGAAGATGAAGAACACCGCCATCTTGCGGTTCTTGAACAGCAGAAACGCCTTCAGTCCCAGTGCCTCCACCAGCGACTTGCGTCCTCCCTGCGCACGGCTCACCGGACATTCCGGCAGTGTCTGGGCATATACAGCCAGCACCACGCCCCAGGCCGCACACGTAAAGAACTGCATATAGTTCGACTGGAATCCCAGCAAATCTACCAGCCACATGGAACAGATGAAACCGATGGTGCCAAACGTACGTATCGGCGGAAAAGCCTTGATGGTGTCCAGTCCCGCCTTATCCAGCGCCGTATAGGCCACCGAATTCGACAAAGCCAGCGTAGGCATGTAGAACGCCACGCTCACGGAGTAGAACGAGAACAACGGTGCAAATTCCACCTGCGGTCCCGTAGTCATGGCATAGTAGCCCGCTCCTCCCATAAACAAGGCTGCCAGCAAATGGCTCAGCCCCAACAACCGTTGCGCCGGAACCCAGCGGTCGGCAATGATACCCAGCACAGCCGGCATAAACAGGGACACAATCCCCTGCATGGCGTAAAAAATTCCGATATGTCCACCCAGTCCCACGCCTGCCAGGTACGTACCCATCGAAGTAAGATAGGCCCCCCACACAGCAAACTGCAGGAAGTTCATGACAATCAGTCTCAGTTTCATGTTCATATACCCATAGATTTATTAAAGGTTATTTCATCATCGTAGCCAGTGAAGCCAGCATCGTAGCCAGCGAAGCAAACGAAGTCGCATTCGATACCACAGTGGCAAAGTTGAACTTCTTCGTCTTGTTCGGCACCACGATTTCGCAGCCCGGCTCAATCTGTTTCTTTCCACTGCCCTTCACCTCGGCCACCTGTCCGTTCATGTAAATAATGAACTTCTGGCTCTTCTTGGCATTGGCAGAGTAGCCTCCCGCCTGGCTCAGGTAATACTTCACGCTCTTGCCCTTGGCATACGACACCGTGTTCGGCATCATCACCGCTCCGTTCACCTTCACCGTATTGTTGTATTCCGGCACCGTCAGCACATCGCCCTCGCGCAGCACCAGGTCGGCATCACCGCCCGGGTTGGCCAGCGCCGCTTTCAGGTCAATACCCACCGTGAACGTGCTGTCCACCTTCAGTCCCAGCGAAGTAGCCAGGGTCTCACCGATTTCCCGGCGCACCATCTTCACCACATCTTCCATGCGGCGCAGTTCCTCCTCGTTGGCCACGCGGCGCAACTTGGCTCCCCGCACATACGCATAGCGGCTCACCCCTCCGGCCCGCTGAATCAGGCTGCTCAGGCGTTCGCTCTTCGTACTCAGCGTATACTCACCCCGGTACAGCACCTCGCCGTCCACCGTCACGTTCACCTGCTCGGTGTAGCTCGGGCTGCGGCGCACGAACACCTGGTCGTAAGGTTGCAGTTCAAATCCCGCCTCGCCGTCCACCACGAAGCCGTCCTTCAGGCCGAACGAGAAATTCTGTCCGATCATGTCCGGTTCCGTCGTCCCTTTCGGGTCACGGATGCGCCGCGACACGTCCACACGCACCAGCGAAGCCGATTCCTTCAGTCCGCCCGCCGTAATCACCAGGTCCTCCAGGCTCATGTGGTCGGCATACGTATAGCTTCCCGGCTTGTTCACCTCCCCGCTGATGGTCACCTTGCCCATGTCCTGCAAGTCGTGGATACTCGGAATATACAAAATGTCATTCTTCTGCAAGGCGATGTCGGGCGAAGTTCCCTTCAGAATCCCTTCGATGTCCACCGGCAGCACCTCCTTCGTCAGATTTTCCCGTTCACGATACAGCACCGCGCGTCCCGTAAACGCATCCCCCAGCAGTCCGTCGGCCTTTTCCACCAGCTGGCGCACCGTGTTGAGCGAGCCGCTCAGTTCGAACACACCCGGATGATACACCGCGCCCTTCACCTCCAGACGGTTGTTGAAGCGGTTCAGGATAGAATCCACCGTCACCACATCCCCGTCTATTAATTTAAACGCAGAATAGTCTATATCGTTCACCGTTTTTACGGAAAATTCTTTTCCATCTTTTCGTAACACCCTGATACTCTTCTTGTAAGCATCCGAAGAAAATCCGCCGGCATACTTCAGCAACGTCGCGGCCGACTCCCCGTTCTTCATTTCATAGAACATCGGGCGCTTCACCTTACCCGTAATCTTCACCAGTTCGTCGTAGGTAGGCACAATCACCACATCGCCGTCCTGCAGGCGGATGTCGTCCTGAATCTGCCCCTTCATGATGTACTCGTACACATCCAGCCGGGCAATCGTCTTTCCGCCGCGGGCCACCTGCACGTTACGCAAGCTACCGATGTCGCTCACCCCACCCGACGCATACAAGGCATGAAACACCGTCGAGAGCGACGACAGGGCATACGTACCCGGCGCTCTCACCTCTCCCATCACGTTCACCTGGATGGTGCGGATGTTCCCCAGCGTCACCTGTATGTTATTGGCCGAATCCGCATAAATCTTGCCCAGTTCCTGCTTCAGCAGCTGGCGGGCATCCTTAATGGTCATGTTGTTCAGGTATACCGGACCCAGATTGGTGATGTTCACGTAGCCGTCGGGCGAAATCTCCAGCCGCATGGTATTCTGGCTGGCCCCCCACACGTCGACAATCACCTCGTCGCCCGGTCCCAGCCGGTAGTTCTCCGGAGTAGCCATGTTCAGGTTCGGCTGGAAAGTAAGTTTATCAATGTTGAAAATATTGCGACCGAACACGTCATTCTCGCTGGCCGTCGACACCTTCAGCTCCTGACGTTTCTTCATGGTCTCCTTCATCTCGTCCGTATTCGCACCTTCAAGGGCCGCCTCTCCGTCAGTCGCATTGGCCACCGTCGTCTTCCGCGCCCTCGTACCGGTGTCTTGTACCGCACCGCCTTCTCCCGCCTGAGAAGAAGAGCCCGAAGTGGAAGTGCCCGAATACTGAGACTTCAAGCGCAACAACTGTTCCTGAGTAGCCCCCTTTGAAAGCAGTTCCATGGCAATGGTCTGCTGGTCTTTCCCCTGCTGAAGTGCTTGCTGCACATATTCTATCACCTGGCTGTCGGTCATTCCGCTTTGGGCATACACAGCCGGCCCTCCCAGCAGAAACAACCACAGCACAACTCTAGCGAACTGTTTTCTCATTTTATTGTCTACGTTTTTGGTTTTAATGACAAAGATACATGAAAAAAAATAACCACCAAGCCCCCAGGGAAAGGAATTACGGCATGGGAACCGAAAAAATAGTAAAATCAGACTGTTCCCGCGGTCAATTTACAGGAAACATTCGGGCTTCAAAATATAAATAAAGTTAACAAGGTGCATTTTTCTGTGCATTTTATATGTTACATAACATAAAAACCCTTACCTTTGCATTGTGTTTTTCATGGTATTAGATTTAAGGTTAATGAAGATTGGGAGTCTGGGAAGATTCCCTTTTTTTATTTTTGTCTTTTAGACAAAAGAACAGAAGAACATATTGAGTTAAAAGTTAAATCTGTCTTTTTGTTCTTATGTCTAAAAAAATCACCCCCGCTTCTTTTTGATCACCTGGTTAAACCACTGGTGAAGCAGCGTCCACACCACCACGTCAATCACGAACACCAGCGTATTGTTCATATACTGTATGGCCGTGATGGTAAACGCACAGAAGCAGGCCGACATCAGCTGGATAGTCACCATCGCCTTGCGGGGCGAGAAACCCATCTCCAGAAACTTATGATGAATATGTGTCTTGTCGGGCATGAACAGCGGCCGTCTGTTGCGCGCACGGCGCAGCACCACACGCACCACGTCCAGACACGGCACCATCAGCACGCTGAACGACACCAGCACCGGACTGCTCTTCACCCTCAGCAGCATATCCGGCTCGTACATGCAGTATTTGATGACAAAAAAGCTCAAAATAAATCCCAGCGTCAAGCTGCCCGTATCCCCCATGAAAATCTTGCGCCCCATGTCGGCATTCCCGAACACGTTGTACGAGAAGAACGGGATGATCACCCCCACCGTCACGAACGCCAGCATGGCATAGCTCCACATCTGGAAATGCACGAACAGCACCCCGAACACCAGCAGCGCCACCATGCTCAGCCCCGACGCCAGTCCGTCGATACCGTCAATCAGGTTGATGGCATTGGTGATGAACACCACCAGCAGCATGGTCAGCGGAATGCCCACCGCCTCCGGAATGAGGTAGATGCCGAAAAGCCCGTAGAAATTGTTGATGTACAGGCCCGCCAGCGGAAACATGGCCGCCGAGATAATCTGCACCAGGAACTTCCGGCGATAGCGCACCCCCACCAGGTCGTCACCGATACCTATAATATATAATAAGGTCATTCCGCCCATCAGGAAAAGAAACTCAGACACCTGCGTCTCCGCCTCCCTCTCCTGCGGTCCGATGCCCAGCACCAGCCGCAAGGCCGTAAACACACAGACTGAAAAAAGAATCACCGGGAAAAACGTCACTCCGCCCAGGCGGGGCACCGGACGCTTGTGTACCTTCCGTTCATCGGGCACGTCGAACAGACGCTTCCGCATGGAAATAATCAATACGTTCGGAATGATGATACGGCCCAGAATCACCGCCGAGATAAAGGCCAGGATAACGATATACAGATTTTCCATAACAATCTTGGTTGAATATTGAATATTATTGCAAAGTTACATTTTTATTTCATATCTGCAACAGAATCGCTTCCCGGCGTACACAAAAAAAACGGGAGTCAAAGCTCCCGTTTCACCTCAAAGCAAGGACACGCCTTGGTCCACTCATCCGGTTCCACCACCCCGTCGCCGTCCAGGTCCGGACTCAGGTCGCGGTGGCCCACCACCTGCGTGATGCCTGGAAAATCCGCCTTCAGCACCCTCACCAGAATCCGCAGCGAACGCTTCTGCAGCTCCGTGCGCGTATCTGCCGGGCGGCCCTGCTCATCCAGTCCCCCTTCGTACGCGATGCCGATACTCCGCTCGTTGTAGCCCCGTGCATGCGCCCCGGCCCGTTCCACCGGACGCATGGTGCAGATTTCTCCGTCCGTGCGCACATAGTAATGATAACCGCAGCACTTGAAGCCCCGTTTCCGGTGCATCCTGGTCAGTTCAGCAGGCGAGAGCGGACTATCCGCCCTCGTTGCTGTACAATGAATCACAATCATGTCAATCTTTCTCATCACAATCCGGTTTTCTCCCGGTCAGGAGACAGAGAATACACTTCAGCACCCTGACCACAATCCATTTTACCCTCGTCATTTCTCACTGCACCTCATTAAGATTAAGCCCCCAGACCTTCGTCGGTTTCTTCTTCCTTCTTATACTTCACCGGCACCTTTTCGAAAGCCAGGTTGCCGATGGCTTCCTGCATCACCGTACCCGGGCGGAACAACACACGCACCTTGTCAATCAGCGCGTCCGTGTAAGTCTCTTCCGTGTCCGAACCGCCGCCGCTCAAGCTCAGCTGCAACGAGCCCAGTTCGCCCAGTCGCACGATTTCACCGCCCTGCAAGCCTTCCGACACGATGTCTTCCAGTGCCGTCAGCACCGCCATCACGTCGGCACGGGTCACGGTACACATCTGGTGGATACGTTCCGCAATTTCACGGATGCCCATCTCGCCGCGAGCCTGCGACTGTGCATAATACTTCACTTCACCGCTTTCACGGTCTGCCGGGTTCACACGTCCTACTACTGAATAAGTCACTGTCTTTTTCATAAGTCAAACAATTTAAATAATTAATAATTAAAAATTAAAAGTCAAAAACGAAGAACCAATGAATGAAAAATTAAGAACGAAGACTGATGATTTCAGGAAACGCGCGCCAATCTCTCATTATTCATTATTCATTTTTCATTCTTCATTATTCATTGTTTTTCGTTTACAAAGGCAAAGATACGACGCGCCGTTCCCGCCGTGTAGACTTATGAAGACATACGAAGACTTTTGAAGAAATTATTTTTTCACTCCCCCGCTCAGGGCTCTCCCAGGAAGTGCACAATCAGTTCCACCTCCGGCTTCAGGAAAAACTTCCGGTTCTTGTCGTAGCCCGCCGCTGCGAGCGCCTCTTCCAGTTCCCTGCACCGCTTGATCCACCGTGCCAGCCCCTGCAGTGCCGACTTCTTGTCCAACTCCGGAAAATACAGCCGGGCCAGCTCATTCTTGCGATACACCCTCAGACAGAACCGTCCGTCTCCTCCGGGCGTTCCCCGCCCTTCCCTCGTATTCAGTTGCATGTATTCCATCTTCCTTTCGTTTAAATTACGAATATAAATATACTCATTTTCAGCCGGATATGCAAATCTTTTCCATTCTGTTTCCATGGCCGGACGCCACTTTTTTTCCTCGCACACCGCCCCGCCAGACTCCTCCCGCGTTATTTGTTCAAACATCAATATTCAGCCCTTCACGCCCAAAAATACCCCAAATCATTGCACAGATTTGAAATAAATCGTAATTTTGCATAATTTACAGAAGCAGAGAGACTAATCTTCCGTTTTTCCGGACGGAAGAAGCAAAGTGACACCACGGAAAAAAACAACTGAAAAAACAAAATATGAAGATTAAAGCGTTATCACTTCTCGTTTTTATGGCCTGCTCCCCGCTGCTGATGGCACAATCGAGCATGACCGACCAGCAAGTTCTAGAGTATGTAAAACAAGGCATGTCCGAAGGTAAGGACCAGCGCCAGATGGCCACTGAGCTGGCTCGCCGTGGCGTGACCCGCGAACAGGCCGAACGTGTCAAGAAGCTGTACGAACAGGAACAGGGAGTCAGCACTTCCAAAATGAGCGGCACCGAGCTGAACGAAGCCCGCCTGCGCGAAGCCACTCAGGAAGAAAGCACCACCTCCGTACTGGAGAATCCGCAGCCTGACAGCCGCGAACTGGCACAGGAAAATCAGGTATTCGGACGCAACATCTTCAATACCCGCAACCTTACTTTCGAGCCCAGCGTCAACATCGCTACTCCTCCCAACTACCGTCTCGGTCCGGGTGATGAAGTGATTATCGACATCTGGGGAACCAGCCAGAACACCATCCGTCAGCAGATTTCGCCCGACGGTACCATCAATATCGAAAAAATCGGTCCGGTCAGCCTGAGCGGCATGACCGTGAGCGAAGCCAACGGCTACCTGAAGCGTGTGCTGGGCAAGACCTACAGCGGACTGGACGCCCCCGACGGAACCCTTGAAATCCGCCTGACCCTGGGCAACACCCGCACCATCCAGATTAACGTGATGGGCGAAGTAGTGCAGCCGGGCACCTACGCCCTGTCATCCTTCTCCACCGTGTTCCACGCCCTTTACCGCGCCGGTGGTGTAAGCGACATCGGTAGCTTGCGTAACGTGCAGGTAACCCGTAACGGCAAGACCGTGGCCAAGGTCGATGTGTACGACTTTATCATGAAAGGCAAGACACAGGACGACATCCGCCTGCAGGAAGGCGACGTGATTATCGTGCCTGCCTACGAAGCCCTGGTACAGATCAGCGGCAACGTAAAGCGCCCCATGAAGTTCGAAATGAAGAAAAACGAAACCCTCGCCACCCTGATCAACTATGCCGGCGGTTTCTCGGCCGATGCCTACACCCGCTCCCTGCGCGTAGTGCGCCAGAACGGCGAAGAATATGAAATCAACACGGTGAAAGAAATAGACTACTCCGCCTACCCCATGCGTAACGGCGACGTGGTGACAGCCGAAGCCATCCTGAACCGCTTCACCAACAAGCTGGAAGTGCGCGGTGCCGTGTACCGCCCGGGCATCTACCAGCTCAACGGCGAAATCAATACCGTGCGTGCCCTGGTGAACGAAGCCAAGGGCCTGACGGGCGACGCCTTTACCAACCGTGCCGTATTGCAGCGCGAGCGTGAAGACCTCACCACCGAAATCATCAGTGTAGACGTGCGCAGCATCATGGCCGGCACCAGCCCCGACATCCCCTTGCAGAAGAACGACATTCTCTATATCCCCAGCATCCACGACCTGGAAGACCGCGGCGATGTGGCCATCTTCGGCGAAGTGGCCAAGCCCGACTCGTATTCCTATTCGGACAACATGACGCTGGAAGACCTCATCATCCGCGCCGGCGGATTGCGTGAATCGGCCTCTACCGTACGTGTGGACGTATCCCGCCGTATCAAGGACCCCAAGAGCACCCACTCTACCGACAGCATCGGCCAGATGTTCACCTTTGCCCTGAAAGACGGTTTCGTAATCGACGGTGAACAAGGCTTCACCCTCCAGCCCTACGACCAGGTGTTCGTACGCCGCAGCCCGGGTTACCAGGCACAGCAGAACGTACGAGTAACCGGTGAAGTCATTTTCGGCGGCACCTACGCCATGACCACCACCGAAGAACGCCTGTCCGACCTCGTCAAGAAAGCCGGCGGTGCTACTCCGAAGGCCTACCTGCGCGGTGCCAAGCTGATCCGCGTGGCGAACGACGAAGAAAAGAAACGCATGCGCGACGTCATCAACCTGATGAACCGCCAGTTTGGCGAAGCCATGATGGACTCCCTGGGCATCCGTGTGGAAGACACCTTCAGCGTAGGTATCGACTTGGAAAAAGCCATGGCCAAACCCGGCAGTGAATACGACCTGGTATTGCGCGAAGGCGACGTACTGGATGTACCGAAAATGAACAACACCGTGAAAGTGAACGGTGCCGTCATGATGCCGAACACCGTGGGTTACCTCAGCGATAAAAACGCCAACTACTACCTCGACCAGGCTGGCGGTTATGCCCTCAATGCCAAGAAGAGCAAGAAGTTTGTTATTTACATGAACGGACAGGTAGCCCGTATCAAAGGCCGCAGCAAAGACAAGATTGAGCCGGGCTGCGAAATCATCGTACCGAGCAAGAAGAACAAGAAAGTCAATGTAGGCGAAATCCTGGGCTATGCCTCTTCCTTCGGTTCATTGGCCACCATGTTCGCTACCATCTCTAACCTGATTAAGAATTAAAGCCATGGAAGAAAACAAGCAATATACTGAACCGGCTCGTCAGCCGGCTACAGAAGACGACGATGAACTCCAGATAGACTGGATGGGCATTCTCCGCCAGGTTCTTGCCATCCGCAAGAAGCTCTACATAGCAGCCGCAGTGGGCGTTGTTTTAGGTATTCTTATTGCGCTGGGTACCCCCAAGCAATATACCGTCAGCATCACCCTTTCCCCTGAAATGGGAAGCGGTAAATCCGGCAGTGGTCTGGCCAGTATGGCGGCCTCCTTTTTGGGCGGAAGCGTAGGCTCAGATAGCCCCGATGCCCTGAATGCCACCCTGGCTCCGGACATTGTGGCCTCCACTCCTTTCCTGTTGGAACTTTTCGATGCCCGTGTGGTAAGTCAGGACAAACAGATAGATACCACTTTTACAGCTTATTTGGATGAACAGAAATCTTCCTGGATAAGCTATGCTTTGGGGATTCCAAGTATGGCTATCGGTGGCATCAAATCTTTATTCAGTAATGAAAAACAAGAAAAGACAGAGACGATACAGAACGGAGCTATAGAACTGAACGAAGAGGAAGCAGCCAAGCTTAAGATCCTGCGCCAGCAGATTACAACTGAGGTAGACAAAAAAACATCTATTACAACCCTCACTGTTACCCTGCAGGACCCCAAAGTAACTGCCACCATAGCGGACAGCGTAGTATCCAAATTGCAGCAGTATATCACCACTTATCGCACCAGCAAGGCCAAGGAAGACTGCCAGTATCTGGAAAAGCTTTACAAAGAACGCCAGCAGGAATACTACGATGCCCAGCAGCGTTACGCCCGCTATGTGGATGCCAACAGCAACGTGGTGTTCCAGAGCACACTGGCAGAACGTGAACGCCTGCAGAACGACATGAACCTGGCCTACCAGGTGTACAGCCAGGTGGCCCAGCAATTGCAGGTGGCCCGCGCCAAGGTACAGGAAGAAAAACCGGTATTTGCGGTAGTCGAACCGGCGGTGGTTCCCCTGAACCCCTCAGGCACCAGCCGGAAAGTCATTGTACTAGGCTTCATCTTCCTGGCTGTAGCCTTTACCGGCGCCTGGGAACTGCTGGGCAAAAAATACTGGCAGCTGCTCAAGGAAGGTCTGAAGCAGAAAAACTGATGTATCAGGCAGTTTCGGTGAACCGGGCCATCGCCTGACGGTTACGGTTCACTTCCTCATACGTGTACATCACGACGCGGTATCCCCTCTTTCCCGCCACGCGGAGCTGTTCGAATCCTGCCTTGCGCAGGGCCAGCCCCACCTTGACGGCACTGAGGGGATTCTTCATGCCCCCACTGATGTGCGAAAGAATTTCCCCCACCGTCAGAAAAAGACATTCCTCGCCGGGCAGCGGTACCCGGAAAAAGGCCAGCAGCAGGTCCGTTTCCAGACTGGCCGTTTCAAAGCGCTCGTTGCGCGCATTCACCTGCGCTATCTCCTTTTCGTCGAACCAGTAGCGGAATCCCTCCTGCCACAACCCCAGGGCCTGTCCGTACACCCCCTCGTAATCCACGGGATGCGTGTAGGGGTCGTCTATGTGTACCACCGTGAAGGGCAGCCAGCGCCGGCTTCCCGTGGGGTCATTCAGAAATTCCGGCTGGTTGGTCGTACCGCAGAAACTCGCAATGTGCGGCCGGTTCTCCTTATAGTGCCCGTAGGCCCTCCGCTCGTTTACCGCCGGCAGCGTCACCATCGCCTTGAGCTGGTTGATGTCCTCCAGACGCATCTCGTCGATTTCCTCCAAGCAAATCAGTGCAAACTCCGAGAGCGCCAGGTTGTCGTCCTTCGTCACCCGCCCGCGGTTGGAACGAACCGAAAAATACCGCTGCAGCTCCGGCGGGAGCAGACGCGCCAGCCAGGTCGTCTTGTAACAGCCCTGCCGCCCCACAAACATCAGAATTTCATGATTCGTCACCTCCTTCACCATCAGCGAAGCTACCGTGGCCACCAGCCACTTGCGGAAACACGTGTCGAACAGGGCCGCATCGCCCTCCACCTGCACCGTGGCCGCCAGCCGCCCGATGTGGTCGGTCACCCCGTCCCATTTCGGCAGCGAACGGAAATACTGTGTAAAGGGATTGAATTCCGGCACAAACTCCGATTCCAGTACCGAGCGCACATCGCACAGCCGTACTGCATGCCCCTCCTTGGTCATTCGACTCCAGAGCGAGTTCACCATACGGTCGGTCAGGTCGACAAACTCGTCGGCATCGGGATGCCGTATCTCCTCTTTTCCGGTGATGACATTTTTCCGGAACTCCGCCTGCGTCGTAAGAAAGTCCTCAATCATATCGGGTGTAGCCAGGCGCATACGAGCGTCTGCCGCGCGTCCGTTTCCCCCACCGCGCAGCTCGGCCGCCCGCTTTCCGTGCGACTCCGTATCGGCATAACACGAGCGGAAAATGGCAGCCACATCCCCGTCGTATTCCGGAAAACGTCCGTCTGCCCAGCCGATGGCCTGCTCCAGCGGCAGACCGAATTCGTTCATCAGATAACCCATGCGCATGATATAGTCGTTGTGATGGTGCGCGGCATACACCACCCCCTGCCAGTCCAGTTCCTTGCGGATGCGGGCCACCACCCGCTCTACACGCCCCACACGCGGGGCAGCCGGTTTCGTCAGCCGTTCCGGATCAAAACGGAAAGGCTCGGCATCAGGCCGGAAAAACACCTTCTCGTCGTGCGCCAGTCCACTCAGTCGCGTGGCATTCTTGCAGGCCGGGTCGAAACTGCACCCCGTCAGCTGCCCATAATGCTCGTTCACCCCACGGAACACCCGGGTGTAGCACGCCGCCCGGTCGGTGTCGGCCGTCTCATCCTCCAGACAGTAACGGCACACCACCCTTACCCCTTCTCCGCTGACGGTGGTATAAGCCAGCAGCGTATGCGGATCGGCACATACCCGGCTGAAGAGTTCCTCCACCCGTCCTTCGGGCACATGGTCAAAGTCCACCATCGAGAGTCCCGTCCATCCGCTGATGTCGGCTTTCCGCTTGCCTTTCTCAAAGCGCACCGCCACGGCAAAGCACGGACAGGCAGCCTTCTCACGGCTGGCCACCGTTTTCTGTCCCCTCGAACGGTAGTAGCGGTATTTTTCGGTACGGTCGGCCAGCACTTTGTCCTCCTTTATCAGGCGGACCACTTCGTTGAGAGACACCGGCACCGGAATCGTGTCGGAATAGCCTTTAAAAAGGCTGAGCATCATTCTGTTCATTTTCTCGTATTTTATTTTATGATTTATTAAATTTGCAAATCGTTTAGTTTTAATTTGCGGTTTCTCTTTTTCGGAACCCCAAGACGAATGTAACAGAAGTTTGTTAAATCGACAAATTTGCATTGCACGCATACGTGCAATGTTTTAACTAATAATTTGCTATAATTTTATTTTTTAAACAAAAATCATTATGAAACAAGCAAAATTGATTGAATTAGGACAGATGTTGGAAGCGTGGCGTCATCAGGTATTGCCGCATGGCCGTACCCTTACCGAACACGAACTCTGTCAGCTGGCTCCCATGAGTCCGCACACGTATCAAAAAGTAAAAAAGGGCTCCTGACGGATCTTACCCTCCTGGGACGCATACTGGCAGTGTATTGCCGCCTACTTGCCGACGACACAGCACAACAGGATGAACTGCTGCGCGATTTTGTCCGGTCGCTGACCGCCGACCTGGAGCGTCTGGAGGCACAACGCACTTCCGGAAAGCCGCGCGCGCAACCCAAATCTTGACAGGTTGACGGGTTGTCACCGACTTTTCAAACTTTTTATATACAGGTGTGGAAAAAAGTCAGTCTACTATTTTTCCACACCTTTTCTATAGAAGTTTTGTAAAATGCCTGCCAACCCCGACAAGTGTACATGCGTTCCAGTCCAAACGTACTTGCATTCTAAGACAATCGCACTTGTGTTTCAAGCCAAACACACTTGCGTTTGAGAACAAATGCACTTGCGTTTGCCTGTGTACGCACCCGCATTTTGTCGAACTATAAAAAAGCCCTCAAAAAGGGCATAAAACCCTGCAAAAGATTGCACAGGTATCAAATAAACGCTAATTTTGTATCGTCTTATACCGATACGTTACGTTTATCATTTCTGGTGAATAGACTGGGAGTGGTAACGGCGAAGCGTGCTTAAGGCCAAACAAACTTGTCTCAAAAAACTAAAAGCAACAAATAACCAAATTTAAATGATAAACATCACAGATAAATCACAATGCTGCGGTTGTAATGCCTGTGGAGATATTTGCCCCAAAGATGCAATTACATTTAAAACTGATAATGAAGGTTTTTGGTATCCTGAGGTTAATAAAGATAAATGTATAGATTGTGGATTATGCGAAAAAGCATGCCCTATTATCAACGTTAAGGAGTTAAAGAAAAATGACTTTAAGACTCCGATATGTTATGCCGCACATCATAAAAACTTAGAAATAAGATTTGACAGCACATCGGGGGGAGCATTTTCAGCCATGGCTGAGGAAGTCTACAAAAAAGGAGGTTATGTAGGCGGAGCCATCTATAATGAAGATTGGTCAGCAAGTCATTTTATATCCAATAACAAAGAAGATTTAAAACGTCTCCGTAGTTCTAAATATCTTCAAAGTAATGCTGAAGGATTCTATACCAGAGTAAAAGAAGTCGTCACATCTGGAGTACCAGTATTAGTATGTGGAACTCCTTGCCAAATGGCTGCACTCAGAAGATTCCTAAAAAAAGATTATGAAAATCTTATCATTGTAGACTTCATTTGTCATAGCATAGCCTCACCCAAAGCACATCGTAAATATTTTGATTATTTAGAAGAACGTGAAGGTTCTAAAGTCGTATATTTTAAAGCTAAAAATAAAGAATTAGGATGGCGTAGCCTTACAAAGAAATCAACGTTTGCCAATGGAAAATCCTATTATGGAGTAAAAGGAAAAGATTTATACAGCCGTGCCTATCATTCCAACATGATAGACCGCCCATCCTGCTATCATTGCCAATTTAAAGGATACCCACGTATAGCAGATATTACTTTAGCTGATTTTTGGGGAGTAGAAAAAGTTGCAAAACAACTGGATAATAATACAGGAACATCTGCTATTCTTGTCAACTCAAAGAAAGGAGCTGATTTTATTCAGAAGGTTAGCAAACGATTAATTACTCAAGAAGTAAAAATCGAAGATATTCAACCTTTTAATCGAGCACTAGTCCAACCGTCCATTCGCCCAAACTATAATCGTGATGATTTCTTTAAGGATCTTGAGACTATGCCATTTGACAAACTAGGTGATAAATATTTCCCAATCAAAGAGCCCTCACACAAGCTTTTACGCACGGTAAAATCTATTGTAGGAAATGTAAAACGAATGACCCAATTAAAGCCCAAACCTTTGTGGCAATTTATTTACCTAAACTTTTTACACCCTGCAATTCACACAAACTGGAAAGAGGGCCATCTATTATACCCTTCCCCTTATTGTGTTTTCGAAATAGCCCGTAATGCAAATATACAAGTACATGGAGTTGTATTATGCGGGAATAAAAAATTTAAGAAATCTAAACTTGAAAGTCGTTTTCTATTTGATCAAGGCTCAAAGGTAACATTTAAAGGCAATTTCCGATTTGGTTATGGCTGTGACATTGAAGTATTCCCCCATGCAGAATTAATATTAGGAAGCAACAGTGGAGGTAATCTAGGCTTAACATTAATATGTGGCAAAAAAATAGAGATTGGCAATCACACCTTTTACGGAAGAGAAGTTTCTATTCGAGATCATAATGGAGGACATATAATTGCCCAACAAGGATTTAAAGATACCAATCCAGTAACAATCGGTGATATGTGCTGGATATGTTCTGAAGCTAAAATCATGCCTGGAGTAAAGATTGGTGATGGCACTATAGTTGGTTCTAACTCAATTGTAATATCCCCATTGCCTCCCCGCGTATTAGTATCAGGATCACCTGCAAAAATTATAGATACAGATATTAGTTGGAAACATTAATAAAAATGATTATGAACGAACAAGAATTTCTACTTTTCTTTGAAAGTTTATTTGATGGTCTGTCGGAGACTATTGATATGGAAACAGAATTCCGTTATTTAGATGAATGGAGTTCTTTAACCGGCCTAGCTTTTCTCACAGATATGGCAGAGAAATACAAAACAACAATTAGTATCCCTGAGCTTAAATCTGCAGAAACAATAGGAGAGCTGTATCAATTATATCGAAGTAAACAATGAGTAATACTGCAGAAAACAATAAGAGAATAGCCAAAAACTCTTTACTGCTCTATTTCAGAATGTTTATCGTGATGTGTATTCAGTTATACACATCACGTATTATACTTCAAACACTAGGAGTAGTAGATTTCGGTATTTATGGAGTGGTTGGTGGAATTGTGACAATGTTTACATTTATCAATGGTGCACTAGGTGCCGCTACTTCACGCTACTTTACATTTGAACTAGGAAAAGGAAATTCTGAAAAATTGAGAAAAGTTTTCTGTTTATCTGTAGTCAATCATATCATTATTGCCCTTATTGTACTTTTACTATCAGAAACAATAGGATTATGGTTTCTTTACGAGAAAATGGTTATACCCACAGAACGTATGTATGCCGCCTTATGGGTGTTCCATATTTCCGTATTAACAGCTTGTTTCAGCTTAACTCAAGTGCCTTATACAGCGGCAATTATAGCACATGAGAAAATGGGGATTTATGCTTATGTAGGACTCATAGAAGTTATTTTAAAACTTGCCATAGTTTATGCTATTATTTATTCCCCTATAGATAAACTTATATTTTATGCTATATCCCTTTTCATTCTTCAGGTAACAGTCATGATGATATATAGATATTACTGTGTCCACTCATATAAAGAATGTCATTTTAGACTATATAAGGATAAGCAATTATGTAAGGAGATGATACAATACGCATCATACGATCTTATAGGTAATATCTCAGTTATGGCTCAAGGACAAGGATTAAATATAGTTCTGAATATGTTCGCAGGACCAGTTGCTAATGCTGCACGCGCTATAGCGTTTCAGGTTCAAGGTGCTGCAACACAATTCTCCAACAATTTTATGACAGCTGTACGCCCTCAAATCATAAAATATTATGCACAAAACAATATCGAAAGCATGATGAAACTTGTATATCAGAGTTCCATTTTCTGTTATGCACTATTATTAATAATTATACTACCATTATCCTTACGAATAGATTATATTTTAAGATTATGGCTAGGCTCCTATCCCAATTATACACCGTCTTTTACTATACTCGTTTTAATAAATACTTTAATTAGTGCATTCAGAAATCCACGTACAACTATATTCCATGCTTCAGGAAATATAAAACTATCCAATATCATCACAGGAGGTATTCTATGTTGCTCATTCCCTTTAGGATACTTTTTAATGCGTTGGGAGTTTCATCCTAATTATATATTTGTAGGAATGCTATTAACAACAATAATAGCAGATATAAGCAATTTATTACTCCTTAAAAAATACATAAGATACTCGATTAGAAACTTCCTTGTAAAAGTACACATTCCATGCTTAGCAATCACAGTATTAAGTATAATACCCATATTTATTTGTCATCAATTATTAAGTGAAACATTTATAAACCTAATAATTTTGATACTAATAACAATCATAACTATATCTTTTTTTACTTTTTATTTAGGATTAACAAAAGAAGTACGCCAAAAATATATTGCAATAATAAAAGATAGAATATGGAAAAGTTCACATTAAATAATGGAGTACAACTACCAGTATTATCTATTGGAACAAATAGAATGAAGAAAGAAAAACTGGAAAGCATACTAAGCGCTGCAATTGATGCTGGAATAACCTTTTTTGACACAGCCAGAGATTATGGTAATGAAAAAGTTGTCGGACAAGCAATAAAAAAAGTATGTGACTTAAAATCGATAAAACGGGAAGACATATTCATTACGACTAAAGTAGGTAATTCCCAACAACTCCGTAAAAATATGCTTTTTGAGATTGAAGAATCTTTAAATAATCTCAAAACCGAATATATAGATTTATGGTTACTACATTGGCCATATCCTGATTTCTATATCGACAATTATCTTCAAATGGAGAAAATATTAGACTCTGGTAAAGTTAGAGCTATAGGTATAGCTAATTGTCAAGAGCGTCATTTACAGAAACTGCTTGATAGCCCTATAAAATATATACCGATGGTTATACAGATTGAACACCATCCACTTAGAGTATCTCATGATTTACTACAATATTGTAAGAAATTAGGAATCATAATCGAAGCATATTCTCCTTTTTGTTTCATGATTGATAAAATCCGCAAAAATGAACTTTTAATATCACTAGCAGAAAAATATCATAAAACAGTAGGCCAAATAATTTTAAGATGGCACTATCAGCATCAAATACTTCCAGTTTTCAGAAGTGAAAATCCAAATCGCTTTAAAGAGAATGCAAATATCTTCGATTTTTCTATATCATATGAAGATATGAATAAAATAAATTCATTAGATGAAGATTTTAAATTCATCCCAGAATCATTACATTGCCCAGGTTATTAAAAATATGAAAAAAAGAATTCTAATATTAAGTTATATATTCCTAACAATACTGTTAGGCTGTATCCACTATCTAATATCAGCATTATTAATTCTAGCACCATTCTTATTACTTTATATAAATAAAATGGTAAAAAGAACGAATTGGTGGAACAATCGCTATTTATACACACAGCAATATTTACCTGCTCCTCTTTTTAGAAAGAATTTAACTAGAAATTATGATTTAATAAATCTAGGTTCACAATCTTCTTTATTTGCCTTTGATTATAAAAATATATGTAAAGGACTTAATTTATCTAGTGGTATACAATCACTTCCGCAGGATTTTGAATTATTAAAATATTATCATAGTTATCTTAAAAAGCATGGTACAGTAATAATCCCCATCGGTCCATTCAGCTCGGTATTCAAAACAAATTATGATACAGAGTACTACACGCGTTTTATAAAAGATTTTCCTCAAACGGAAAAGAAAATATACGGAGATTATTATGTCAACGTAATACATTATTTATCTCCAACGCAAATTCCTAATTATAGTTCAGTTTTAAAACATGTAAAATATCCCATTATATATACTACTAAGTCCGCTATTAAATCACTAATAAAGGACTCTCCCCTTGATTCAAGGCTATCATTTGATAGACAAGTGCTTACCAAGGAACAATTAGAGAAAGATGCCGTCAAATGGATTAAAGGATGGAAATCTCAGTTTAATCTTGAGAACTTGGACAGTCCACTTCCAGATCATATTAAAGAAGGCAGGAAAAAGCGTGTAGAAATATTAAAACAAATGATAGAATTCTGTAATGAAAGGGGATATAAAACAATCATCATACTTCCTCCTGTAACTAAACACCTTTCTAACAAAATGTCAGAAGCATTCAGACGTAATTATATATATAGTTTTCTTGAAGAGGTAAACCTGTGTAATACTCCATTTTTGAATTATTTAGATGATAATAGATTTCAAGATGAAGATTTCTTTAATTCTTTCTTCTTAAATAGAAATGGAGCAAAAAAATTCACACAAATTGTATATAATGAAATAATTAAAACCCATTCTAACAACCTTAACATTTAAATCCTTCCAGAAACTCTGAACTATCCCACATAAAAACAAACAGTAAGCAAAGAATTAGTTAATTCAGCTACATATTCCCAATTAATGTTTTATCTGTAAAATATTTAAACAATGAAAATAGGCATACTCACACTTCCCTTGCATATAAATTATGGTGGTATTTTACAAGCTTATGCTTTACAAACTATATTGAAAAGAATGGGACATGAGGTCTCTATTATAGAAGAAATTGAGAAACCTATTACTATACCTTTACAAAGAGCCCCATTAGTCTATGGCAAAAGATTGATAAAAAACATCTTAGGAGACAAATTCCCCATATTTTATGAGCAAAAGCTGAATAAAGAATGGCCTATTATTAGACAATTAACTGACAAATTTATAGATAAATATATTCATCTTGCGAAATACAAATCATTTAAATGTATTAAAGAAGCCGAATATGATGCTATTATAGTTGGTAGTGACCAGATATGGCGACCTAAATATTTTGGAGAAAAAAAAATTTATAATGCTTATTTATTATTTACAGAAAAATGGAAGATAAAACGTATCGCATACGCTGCATCATTTGGTACAGATAACTGGGAATATACCCTTGCACAAACTAAACATTGTAAAGAACTAGTCAAATTATTTGATGCAGTCTCAGTTCGGGAGGACAGCGGAGTTTTTTTATGTAAAAAATACTTTGGGATAAATGCAACACATGTACTAGATCCAACTCTTCTATTAACACAAGAAGACTATACCAGCCTATTAAAAAATACGACAACACCTGAAAATAAAGGTAAGATATTAAATTACATATTAGACGAATCTCCATACAAAGAAACACTATCTAATAGTATAGCAAAGAAAAGAGGGTTAACATCCTTTCGGATTAATCCCAATGCAACTAATCCTCATTTACCTTTAGAAGAGCGTATTCAACCATCTGTAGAACAATGGCTAAGAGGATTTAATGATGCCGAACTTGTTATAACAGATTCTTTTCATGCTTGCGTTTTCTCAATATTATTTAAAAAACAATTTGTTGTATTTGGAAATAAAAAAAGAGGTATGTCTAGATTTACTTCTCTTTTAAAACTCTTTAATCTAGAAGATAGAATGATAGAAAGTATAGAACAATTTGAAAAATTACAAACTATTGACTATAATTCTGTACACATAAAACTAGAGCAATTAAGGCAAGATTCACTTAACTATTTAAAAAATATATAATAACCATCCTTTGGTAAAAGTTGTATCTAATATTTAAATAAATAATAAAACGTCATTGTAAACTATAAAATTCACTATGAAACATAAACTAATAATATTGTCAAATTGGACAACTCCAATAGAAAAGACATGGTCTGGAACAACATACTCTCTTACGAAAGCATTATCTCTATATTATGATATAGAAATAAAAGATTTATCTATTGGAAAGTTTCTTAAAACACTAGAAAAGCTTTCTCATATTCAGGGTCTTGGAATTGTTTTTGGCATGATGTATGACTTATTCCTTCGAATAAAAGCTAATTATATACTTAGAAAAAATAAAGATATTCCTGTATTTGAAATATGCCAAGATATCAAAATCAAAAACCCATACTTTACATATCAAGATATGAGCTACAAAGTGGGCCTTGATATAAAAAGGCTAAAAGAGAAATATGATTATATTTATCCGGCTGCAGGAATTAATGTGTACTCAAAAAATGAATTAGAACGCAGAATTCATAGACAATATAAAGAATATAGTCAAGCTAAAGCAGTATTTTTTATGAGTTACTGGGTGAAAGATTTAATGTGCCAGCATTACCCAGAATTAGCAGATAAAATAGTACATATAGGGGGAGGATCCAATATTGATGAAACAAAAATTAATTACAGTAAAAAAGAAGGAAATAAATTTCTATTTATAGGCCGTGACTTTAACAGAAAAGCTGGTGATTTAGTTATAGAAGCTTTTAAAATTCTCAAATCTCAGACTATGCCTAATGCGGAACTACATATGGCAGGATGTAAACCTATGGAAACGTATAAAGATATTTACTACCATGGAGATGTTAATTATGATAAGATAAGCGAATTACTAAACATGTGTGATGTGTTCTGCATGCCATCACGGTTTGAAGCCTACGGACTTGTTTTTATCGAATCTCTAATATATGGATTACCATGTATTGGTAGAGATTTTTTTGAAATGCCCTATTTCATAAATAAAGAAAATGAAGGAGAACTTATAAAAGATGATAATCCAGAAACACTAGCTAAGAAAATGTTTGCCGTAATTTCTAATAAAAATATAATAAACCAAGTACAATCCAATAAGAAATTATATTTAGCAAAATATAGTTGGGATAGCGTAGCTAAAAGAGCAAAAATAGTAATAGATAGTACATTAGGTTGGATATAACTATACCATAACTAAGCAATCATATAATTAATCATTTAAAATGAACTTTTGACACATAAACATAATTATCTTATAGTAACAAGATAATTATGTTTATTCTAAATTTATTTTGCGCATAATAAAAAATAAAAGCAAAGACATTACAATTATATGAATGATTACAAACGTGAAGTAAGCATATCTTTAAAGACATAAAAATAGCCAAAGCGGAAAAAATGATTCTCATACGAGCAATGAATTCGAATACTATAAGTTCGATTACCGAATAATAGCACCATATATCACTCATTTTAAGGATAGGTTTACTGATAAGGAAATTAACAGTAGCTTCCAAAAGCTTACCTAAAGGATAAAAAATAGTAGTCTCATTATCTAATTATAAAATTCCAACTAACAAAGAAACAATACAACCTTTGTAAAGCATCCAAGCATATGATATGAGATAAAAAAAATAAATAAGTATTAATAAAAACCATAAAAGATGAAAAAATTATTGTCAATAGTTGTGCCAACGTATAATATGGAGAAACTCCTAAATAGATGCCTCGATTCATTAATACTACCATCTAAATTAATAGATTTAATTGAAATTATAGTTGTCATTGATGGAGCCACAGACCATTCATCTGAAATAGCACATTCTTATAATAAAAAGTATCCAAACTCATTTATAGTAATCGATAAAGAGAATGGAAATTACGGTTCTTGCATAAATGAAGGTCTTTCCAGAGCTACAGGAAAATATTTCCGAATACTAGATGCAGATGATGAATTTAATACAGAAGAATTTATAAAATTTATAGAAGCTATAGAGAATTTTAAAAGTAACGTAGACATAATAATCACAAATTATAGTATTTTATTCGACAAAAGTAATAAAATCAAATATATAAAAAATAACAATTTAAAGTATAGTACAATAATGGCTTTTGACTCTATAGACTTATGGAAAAGTGGAAACTCCTCAATGGCCGTTATGCATGCTATAACTTATCGAACAGAATTATTAAAAGAAATAGATTTCAAACAACAGACTGGAATTAGCTACACAGATACAGAATATGTTTTTATTCCAATGCTATACGCACAATCTATTGTATTGTTTGATATTTCCCTGTACATATACCATATGGGACGTGAAGGACAAACGGTAACAATGACGCCCAATAAAAAAAGGACCTCACAGTATTATCAGGTTGCATTACGATTACTAAACTTATATGTACAACATTATAATAGATTAAATATTAATATAAGACATAATCTACTTTGTAGCTTAAAAAACGTGGTGAGATCTTATTTCTTTTATAGTTTAATTTTTCTACCCCAAGAAGAAGATACAGAAAACAATTTAAAAAGGCTGAAAAATTTAATTCTCTCAGTGGATAATGAATTTTGGTCCTACTTATTAAACATCAAACAATATGGAATAAAATACATCCATCTTTGGGATTCTAAGAATAAATACCTTTCTGAAAATAAAATATTCAGCCTACTTCTAAATCTGTATCATTCATTAAAAAAAGATTAACATGATTCTGTGTATTTATCTGATTATTGTTTGCATAACCTGTCACTATTACAATATCCGTAAATATACTGAGTTTATAGTTTCATCCTTTGCAATATGTAGCAATGTTTTCGGAATTATACCAGATCCTGAGCCATTAAAAGTAACAGACTTTTTTTCACTAATTATATTTTTTTGTTTTGTTAGAGATGGCTTCAAAATTAAGAATGATAAAATAGGAAGAATATTATTAATTATCTTCCTATATGAACTTATAATTGGCTGCATATCTATAGCAACAGGAGCAGAATCGTTAACATATTCAATAATGGTGTTAAGATTTGAGATTTATTATTTCATATATTTTATCTTCAAAAGAATACCATATAAATTTATAGGAAAGAGCTTTAGAATTTTATATATAGTTACCATAATAACGGGTATTTTTTACTATTTACAATTCATTGGAATAACTGGGATTTTACAAATTAATACAGATGTAGATAGTGAAACTTTATACAACAGAATTAATAATAAACCACTCTTGGCAAGTATAATGTTTTTTTATACCGTCTTTTATAGAGGAAAAATAAAATACAGATGGATAATGGCATTATTCTTTTGCGGCATGATTATTCTTTCACAAAATCGAGGAGAAATAATAGCAATCATATTTTCAGTTTTGATAGCCATTGCATTCTTTGGATATAGCAACCTAATAAAGAAACTTATTGTTCCAGGGCTTCTATTTTCCATTTTATTTGTACCAGTTATAGCGTATAGATTTTCTTCACAAGGAAGTGTAGGAACAGGTGCCACATCTGAAATATCCACATCAATGGATATTTTAGCAAATAATACAGCTATGAATTTCGGATCAAGGAATGATGTTATTTATAATGAAGGTACAGCTGTTTATAGAGCTCTAGTAGCTAAAGAAAGAATTGACTACCTGTCACAATCAACGTATTATACGCTTTTAGGAGCAGGAACTGTACACGAATATTCTAAAAATGGGAGAAAATTAAATTTCTATTATGGAAATATTAATAGAGGCGAGGTTACCAATATAGACACCACAGATATTGCTTTTCTTTCTCATGTTTTTAGATATGGATTAATTTATTTGTTTTTATATTCCATATTTATTTATTTCTCATTTAAATACCTATGGAGAAATAGAAAAAATGAATTTGCGCTCTGCTGCCTATTAGTACTTATTTGCAAAATAATACAGATTCCAACAGGTGATTATTTCTCAGGCATAAATAATATGTTTTTTATGCTTCTAATATTATCACAAATAAATATTAAATCTCAGAAAAATGAACATCAGAAAAAGACTATTTACCCTGCATGAACATTACATGCAATATAACTCAATTACTCACAGAATTATCAGATTTTTTTTACGATATGTCATTAATATACTTAATGTTATTGTATGCCTTTTTAGATTTCATATTATAAATAAGAAATTGGAGTATGATAAAGAGAATTGTAAATATATAATATCCTTTACTTCATTTCCTTCAAGAATGAATAAATTATGGTTAGTAATAGAAAGCATGATAAATCAAAAGAATGTATCAGACGATTATATGCTAATACTATATTTATCTGAGAAGCAATTTCCACAAAAAATAAACAACCTACCTGCAAAAATAAAAAAACAAATAGGAAGAGGACTTATTGTCAAATTTATGCCTGATGATTTGAGATCACATAAAAAATACATTTATTCCTTTCATGAGTATTCGGACAGATGCATTATCACAATAGATGATGATCTTTTATACCTAGATGATTTTTTAAGTGGATTAATCAAAGCACATGAAAAATATCCTGAAATGGTAATAGCCAATAGAGGCAGAATCATAGAACAAGAGGAAACATATTTAAAATGGCCTTTAATCTATAAAAAGCAAATTCTTTTAGATAATATTTTAACGACTAATGGGGGCGGCACATTATTCCCTCCCAATAGTTATGATTCCCAATTAGTGGATGAGGAATTAGTAAAAAAAATATGTTTTACTGCAGATGACCTTTGGTTAAGCTTTATTTGTAGATTAAAATCACCATATGTCTTCTATGTAGGAGAAAATGTTGAATGTATTGACTTAGAACTTTATCAAAAAGAGTCTCTAAAAAGTATTAATAATGATACTCAAATCAATGCAAATGACAAGCAAATAAAGGCCATAACAGAATGGGCTTTAAGAAATTTAAATACAGACTTTTATCTTAATAATTATGAGTATAGAAAAAATTAAAAGACAATTTCTCCGATTTCTAGGGAAAGAAGCTTATCCAAGCATAAAAGAATATAGAGAACTTGGTATTAAAATAGGTACAAATTGCGATATTATACGGAGTTATCTTGATCCATTATTTCCTCAACTACTGACTATTGGTAATAATGTAACCATAACAAATGCAACAATATTAACTCATGATGCCTCAACCTATAAGCATCTAGGATATACCAAATTTGGCGAGGTTGTTATTGGCGATAATGTTTTTATAGGATTTAATGCAATAGTTCTTCCCAACGTTCACATTGGAAATGACATAATTATAGGTGCTGGAAGCGTAGTATCTAGAGATATTCCTGATAATTCTGTAGTTTTAGGAAATCCTATGAAAATAGTCTGTACATATACTGATTATATGAAAAAATATGAGAAAGAAATCAACGAAGCAGAAGTATATAATTTTCATCCTAAATATATTAACGAATCTACAAGGAGACAATGTCTCAAACAAATACAAAAAGAAAGAAAATATTTATTCTTTAAATAGAGCCATACTCATTTACAACATTTTACCATAGTATTTAAAAATATATCTACATTATTAAATAAGAAATAAATACATTAGGTTGTATGATATCTAATACCCAGCAACTTTCTATTCCGCTAATAAGAGATATTGGACACAAAAGAAAATTTTAACTTATCATTTCTAAACAATATCACACATATGGAATATGCAGAGAATAATAAACTCAAGGTATCATTATTTAATAAACGTCCACTAAATAATTTGAGTCACATACCTTACACCCCAATAAAGGAAGCATACAGAAATATAGACTATTGTAACAATATTAGAAAAAATTTATCTATTACCATCAATTCCTACCCTATAGAAATAAAAGAATATCAGAGATAGAAAACACTAATTCAGTTTGGATATTTAGAGAAATTATCATCAAAAGGAATATCAAAAACTTACAGTTCAAATAGTTTTACAAGAAGAATTTATTCAGAATAAAGCAACAAAATTAAATATGAAATTATTGTTTATATCGAAATACAGTCAATTATATGGAGCAAATCGTTCCTTACTAACCTTAGTAGAATATTTTAAAGCCCAAGGTGATGATGTTTGTGTCATGTTACCACAGAAAGGTAATATGGGGGAATCTTTAAATGCAAAGAATATTACGCAGATTAACTTTCCATATTTTTCACAGATATTGTATTACAAACATTCATTAAAATTTCTCTTACTACCAATTTTAATTTTATATGATATTATAATATTCCCATTACTACTTTACAAAATAAAAAAATATAATCCTGATTTAATATATTCCAACGCTGCAGCGGAAAATTTAGGATTTTTTTTAGCTAAGTGTTTAAATAAAAAACATATTTCCCACATACGTGAATTTATGGATTTGGATTTTAAAGCGACATTCCTTCTAGGTAATAAAATCAGAGAAAAATTCCTCAATCTAAGCGATGGACTAATCTTTGTATCAAAATCCGTTCAAGAGCATGTCATGAACCATCATACTAATTCGGAAAAACAAACAGTCATCTATAATGGTATTGACTTTCCCAATATCAAATTTGAGAATAAAGATTTAACAGAAAATCTTAACTTGGGATTAGTTGGCATACTAGATATCGCAAAAAGGCAAGATTTAGCTATAATTTATTTCAATGAATTGTTAAAATTATATCCTAATATAAAATTACATATATGGGGAGATAAAGAATCATCCTACAAAAAAAAGATATTACGACTTATAAAAAATTTAAAAATAGAGAAAAATATAATCTTTCATGGATTTGAAAAAGATTCTAACAAAATATATAATTCTATGGACATCTTATTAATGTTTTCATATGCAGAAGGATTTGGAAGAGTCACTATTGAAGCAATGTCTTATGGAGTACCTGTAATAGGTTTTAATAACGCTGGAACTTCTGAAATAATACAAGATAAAAAAGATGGTTACTTATTTAAAACAAAAGAAGAGTTCATTTCTTGCTTTATTGATTTGATATCAACTCAAGACCATTATAATAGAATTCGTCAAAATGCTTTTATCTCATCTAGAAAAAATTTTAATAAAGAATTATACACCAAGCAAGTATACTCATTTACCAAAAAAATTCTTTCATAATGTCACTAAAAGTTTCTATAATAACCTCATGCTTCAATCGTGAAGCAACAATAGGTCAGGCAATAGAGAGTGTTCTTAATCAAGACTATCTAGATATTGAGTACATTATAATAGATGGCGCCAGCACAGACAACTCATTAGAAATAATCAAAAAATATAAAGATAACGTAACAAAAATAGTATCTGAACCAGACAAAGGGATGTACGAAGCTCTAAATAAAGGCATCCGCCTTGCTTCTGGTGATATAATAGGTTTGGTACATAGCGACGATTTCTTATACGCTCCAAATACTATAAGTAAGATTGTTACAACATTCCAAAAAACCAATGCTGATTTTATTTATGGGAACGGACTTTTTGTAGACCCGGAAAAGACAGACAAGGTAATCCGTAATTGGGAAAGTGGTAAATATAGCAAATGGAAAGTAAAACATGGCTGGCTGCCACTACACCCAACCTGCTATATCAAGAAATCATGCATAGATAAATTGGGGCTGTATGATGAAAGCTATAAAATAGCTGCTGATTCTGATTTTTTAGTGCGCTATCTGTATGAAGCAAACCTAAAAGTATATTATCTCAATGAATACATTGTACGTATGCGTATGGGAGGATTATCCACAGATAAAAAACGTAGAAAAAAAATGTGGGAAGAAGACATTCGCATGTATAGAAGCCATGGATTTAACCCTACGCTAACTAAAATACAGAAAATGGCATGGAAGGTACCTCAATTCATTACAGCAAAATTTAAATCTTATTAAAATATGGGAACAAGTAAATCTAATATTGCCGTAGCAGGAACAGGCTATGTAGGCTTATCCATCGCTACCCTGCTTGCACAACATCACCAAGTGATTGCAGTAGACGTGATTCCTGAAAAGGTAGAGAAAATCAACAACCGCATCAGCCCGATTCAGGATGAATACATCGAAAAGTATCTGGCAGAAAAGGAACTGAACCTGACTGCTACTTTGGACGGGGCTTCGGCTTACAAAAGTGCAGATTTCGTAGTCATTGCAGCTCCTACAAACTATGATCCGGTAAAGAACTATTTCGATACCAGCCATGTGGAAGAAGTAATAGATTTAGTTCTTGAAGTAAATCCAGACGCGGTAATGGTAATCAAGAGTACCATTCCAGTGGGTTACTGCCGCAGCTTGTACGTGAAATATGCCGAAAAGTTCCGTAACACTCCTGCCCTGGCTGGAAAGAAATTCAACTTACTGTTCTCGCCGGAGTTCTTGCGTGAAAGCAAGGCACTGTATGACAACCTCTACCCTAGCCGTATCATCGTAGGCTTCCCGAAATTCATTGACGGACGAGACAAAGAAAACGAAGCTATCAAAGCCATTGCAGGAGAACATCTGGAGGAAAAAGCAAAAGAATTTGCCGCACTGCTGCAGGAAGGTGCCATCAAGGAAAACATCGATACACTGTTTATGGGATTGAAGGAAGCAGAAGCAGTGAAATTGTTTGCCAATACTTACCTGGCACTGCGCGTAAGCTACTTCAATGAACTGGATACGTATGCAGAAGTAAAGGGACTGGATACACAGGCCATCATCCAGGGTATCTGTCTGGACCCGCGTATCGGTACGCACTATAACAATCCGTCATTTGGATACGGAGGTTACTGTCTGCCGAAAGATACCAAACAGCTGCTGGCCAACTATGCGGATGTACCAGAAAATCTGATTCATGCGATTGTAGAAAGTAACCGTACACGCAAGGACTTCATTGCCGACCAGGTGTTGAAGAAAGCCGGATATTATGATTATTACAACCGTGGAGACTTCAATCCGGAAACTGAAAAGCAATGTGTGATTGGCGTATACAGATTGACCATGAAATCGAACAGTGACAATTTCCGTCAGAGTTCAATTCAGGGGGTTATGAAGCGTATCAAGGCCAAAGGAGCTACGGTAATCATCTATGAACCGACACTGGAAAACGGAAGTACCTTCTTCGGTTCGAAAGTGGTAAACAATCTGGATGAATTCAAAGCTACCAGCAATGCCATCATTGCCAACCGTTACGATGCGTGTCTGGATGATGTGAAAGATAAAGTGTACACTCGCGATATTTTCAGAAGAGACTAAATAAACACACCTTACAAAATTATGTAACCATTATGGCTTCACATTCTATGTAATCTAACATTTATTTATGCAACATTACGATTATCTCATAGTAGGAGCAGGACTATTCGGTTCTGTATTCGCCTACAAAGCAAAGCAACAAGGCAAGAAGTGCCTGGTAATTGACCGCCGTACTCACTTAGGAGGAAATATCTATTGTGAAAAAATGGAAGGGATTAATGTACATAAATATGGGGCTCATATTTTCCACACTTCCAACAAGACGGTATGGGATTTTGTGAACTCCATCGTGGAGTTCAACCGCTATACGAATTCACCCGTAGCAAACTACAAAGGCAAATTGTATAATCTGCCTTTCAACATGAATACGTTCTATCAGATGTGGGGAGTAACTACTCCTGCTGAAGCCACTGCTAAAATTGAAGAACAAAAAGCAGAAGCGGTAGCACGTATGAAAGAGCAGGGAGTGACTGAGCCTCGCAACCTGGAGGAACAGGCACAGCTGCTTATCGGGAAAGATATTTACGAAGCGCTGATAAAAGGATATACCGAAAAACAGTGGGGACGTAAATGTACGGAACTACCTGCCTTCATCATCAAGCGTCTGCCAGTACGTTTGGTATTCGATAACAATTACTTCAACGATAAATATCAAGGTATTCCTATCGGTGGATATAATGTACTGATTGAGCGTCTGCTGGAAGGTGTGGAAACTCGCCTGAACTGCGATTTTTTTGCGAACCGTGAAGAATTTTCTGCTATAGCCGACAAAATTGTGTTTACGGGAGCTATCGATGAGTTTTATAATTACCAGTTTGGTAAGTTAGAGTATCGTACGGTAAATTTTGAAACTGAAGTTTTGGATATGTATAACTACCAAGGCAATGCTGTAGTAAACTATACAGAAAAGGAAGTGCCCTACACACGTGTGATTGAACACAAACATTTCGAAATGTTCGGAGCGGATATAGAAGCTTGCCCCAAAACAGTGATTTCGAAAGAGTATAGTTCAGAATGGACTGAAGGCAGTGAGCCGTATTATCCGGTGAACGATGAAAAGAACAATTCGTTATATCTGAAATACAAGGAACTGGCAGATAAGGAAACGAACGTAATATTTGGTGGTCGCCTGGCTGAATATAAGTATTACGACATGCACCATATCGTAGAAAAAGCACTGAATTATTTTGCATAGTATCAGCATAAAATTATTTTAAACGCTCTCTATATTTGAATTTCAATATTACATGGAAAGAAAAACAGCCTTAATCACAGGTATTACAGGACAGGACGGTTCGTTTCTGGCCGAATTCTTATTGGAAAAAGGATATGACGTGCACGGCACGATTCGTCGTTCATCAGTAGACTTCCGCGAACGTATCGCGCACCTGGAAGGAAAACCGAACTTTCACTTGCATTATGCAGACTTGGGTGACTCGATGAGTATCTTGCAGGTAGTGAGCAAAGTGCGTCCTACAGAGATTTATAACCTGGCTGCACAGAGCCATGTACAGGTGAGCTTTGACTCGCCGGAATTTACAGCCGACGTGGATGCTACGGGTGTGCTCCGCGTGCTGGAAGCGGTGCGTCTGTGCGGTCTGAAAGATACCTGCCGCATCTATCAGGCTTCTACTTCGGAACTCTACGGAAAGGTGGAAGAAGTGCCGCAGAACGAGAACACGCCGTTCCATCCTTACAGTCCGTATGCAGTGGCTAAACTGTATGGTTACTGGATTGTGAAGGAGTACCGCGAGGCGTACAACATGTTCTGCTGCTCGGGCATCCTGTTCAATCATGAGTCAGAACGCCGCGGAGAAACATTCGTAACGCGTAAGATTACGCTGGCTGCGGCCCGCATCGCACAGGGCAAGCAGGAGAAGCTGTACCTGGGTAACCTGGACTCGCTGCGCGACTGGGGGTATGCCAAGGATTACGTGGAATGTATGTGGCTGATTCTGCAGCATGAAACGCCGGAAGATTTTGTGATTGCTACGGGGGTACAGCACAGTGTACGTGAATTCTGCTACCTGGCATTCAAGTATGCGGGTATCGAACTGGAATTCAAGGGTGAGGGTATCAACGAAAAGGGATATGACAAGGCTACCGGGAAATGCCTGGTGGAGGTCAGCGAGGATTTCTATCGCCCGACAGACGTGGTGAACCTCTGGGGTGACCCGACGAAGGCGAAAGCAAAACTGGGCTGGAACCCGTCGAAAACTACTTTCGAGGAACTGGTGAAGATTATGGTGGATGCGGATATGGCAAAAGTGGCCGTGGAAAAGGCGGGAGAACAGATCCGTACAAACCTGGCAGAGTATCTGGAAAAGGGAATCGTGAAGTAGTTAACGGAGGTTTATTATGTTGGACAAATCGGCTAAGATATATGTAGCGGGACACCA
>ERZ791829.459-NODE-459-length-37892-cov-20.104263_pt1 | contig 37892 bp, 51 predicted proteins | sample MGYA00510296_ERZ791829 | MGnify/ENA primary metagenome ERZ791829 (study PRJEB30046, sample SAMN00791973) | human gut metagenome | study: EMG produced TPA metagenomics assembly of the A metagenome-wide association study of gut microbiota in type 2...
TAGTCCTCCCACAACTGATGCGAGGTCTTCTTTGCTGATTAAAATTGGGTTGCCGGAAGCATCTAATGCACGTACCCATTTTGCGTCACTTTTCTGTGGTAACTGGTTTTCGAATTGATCTGCCATAATTGTAATTTTTTTAAATGGTTATTAAATGATATTTTATAATTCCTGCATAGCTTCTACCATCTGAGGAGAGCAATGTCCAGATACAAAACTCTGTAAATATGTGAACTCATCATCTGAAAGTTCTATATCTCCATCAGAATGGTAAATACGAAGGGCTAAATCCATCCCTCGTATATCACCATACCGATATATCAGATTGGCCAAGTCAAGCCGAACATCCTGTTCCAGCTTTTGAGTATGGTCGATACCAGACCAGAATCGCATTTTTTTAAAGTTTACTTTCTTCATATAGCTGATATTAAAAATTATGATTAACCACAGGTATATTGAACCCAATATCCCTGATCATCCCGTACAAAAAATCTGGATACATCATCATTTATAACCAGAGAGCTTGCACCTCCGGAATTATTGGGATTGCGGAATGAACCGGATAAGGTTATAGCACCACTGCCTGAAACTCTCTTCATGTAGAGAATTTTCCCAGCAGGTGAAGCAGATGTACTCGGCATGGTGACTGTGATATTCCCAGAGTTACCAAAAATGAGAAAGTCATCGTTCGCATTGATGGTTGCAGATGATGTTATTCGTCGTGTGTTGACAACAACACCATTAATTCTGGTTTTTTCCGTACTTCTAGCCAAAAGCGAGACATTTCCATAGGCCTGAATAGCCTGCCCATATCCGGATGCATTACAGAGTGCCTTGATCGCAATAGAATCAGATGAACCGTAAGTTTCAGCACTGATACAGATTCCACTATCGTGTCGTACCTGAAGCATTGCACTTGTCCCCCGGTTAACTGAAAATAATTTGGTTGAACTGTTGTTATAGTTACCAATGCTGAGAGACACATCTGCAGCCAGATTACTCAGACTCTTTGCACCGATTGAGAATCCTCCGATAGTTCCGGAGTCTGCGGATATATTACCTATAAATTTACCTGTAATCTCGGCATTGACACAATGGAAATACCCGGTATTCCCATTCAGGATCATGTTTGCAACTCCATTTGTTGACTGTTGTGATTTCATCACACCACCACTAAACATAAACCCTGCGACATTGGCTCCGTCAGAAAACAATGTATCGGTGGCAATATTCACCAGCTTGTTCATTGCTTCCCAGTTATCATCGCCGTTAGCTGATGTCGGCGCATCCGTAACCGTCGAGCCTTGAGTACGAACAAGGAAGTTATAATAAACCCCGTTAAAAGGATGTATTACCTTGTCACGATAGTCTGCACTCCACTCGTATGATTCTCCCGAACGCCATGGGCCACGATCACGTGGGAAAGCTCCCGTAGCCCCGGTAGCACCAGCTTCCGCTACTCCGATTCCTATTTCTGCCACATAATTGTCTGACCAGGCATTAGCTTCCGAGGATGACCAATAAGCACGGACTGCAAACTGTGTGCAGCCGGAAGCCGCCGGAACAGAGATGGAAGCCGACTGCACCGGACCGGCATGAGAGCGCCAGGAACCGTCATATTTTCTTGCAACCAACCACAGTTCGGCACACTTACCAACAACTCCGTTACGGTTTTTCTTGCAACTGACGGTAAAAGCTGACGGAGACATACTGCCAGTCGATGTATAAGCTATTGAACTGCATGAACTATCCAACCAGTATAATGTCGGTGGCTCAATATTAGTGAGTCGCTGCCAGTCGGGATGCAGTGTGTTTGTTGATGGAGTTCCAGCCAGCAGATATCCCTGAGGCGTACGGACAAAACTGCCGTTTTTGAATTTCGCAACAGCAAACGGTGGCGCACTGGTATCACGCAGTGCTACAAAAGCATTCTCAGCAAATTCTACCGCTGAGTTTTTCTTGTAAGGGACATTGCCTGAAATCCATGCTCCGCATGGGATAAAGCTGGCACCGGGAGTACCATTCTGTCCGGGTGTACCTTGAGGACCTTGGGGACCTTGAGGCCCCTGCGGACCTGTTGCACCGGTATTCCCCTTATCTCCCTTGTCACCTTTGGAACCGCTCACACATACTGCGTTTGTTGTGGTTTTGGAGTTATCCGTATAAGTGATAACGGAACGTGTCCACATGTATTTCCCACTTTGCCATGCCGGAACTGTTGTTGACCAGCTTCCTCCTGTTGTCGAGGACGAAGAAGCAGACAGATAATATTCTTCAACAATCGATTTCACTCCTTTGCCTGCCGCACCTGTATTGCCGGTTGCTCCTGTATTACCCTTCGCTCCGGTTATACATACGGGAGCTGTTTCCTTTGTCGTTTCATCCGTATATGTGACCTTTGTCTTCGACCACATGTATTTGCCGTTAACCCATTCCGGGGAAGTTGTCTGCCAGCTACCACCTGACAATGAAGTTGCTGATGTGGACATATAATACAGAACATCTACTGATTTAACGCCTACACCGGCAGATCCGGTATCTCCTTTGTCACCTTTATCTCCCTTAACCTTAGTCCATGTGTAAGAAGAAACACTGCTGCTATCAGCCTGTGTAAAATCTACATACTGCCCGATATAAGCACCGGGAGTTTCTCCGTTGTTGGCTGTAAAACTCTTGCCGCCATCATTGGAATATTTAATGTGCAGATAAGAAGTTTTACCATTGGCTCCCGCAGGTCCTTGAATACCCTGATCACCCTTAGGCCCTTGTGCACCCTGAAATCTTGCCCATTTGTAGGAAGTGTAAGATGTAGGTGCTGTGGAACTTTGTGTTACAGCCGTACCTATATAGGTGTTCGGAGTATCACTCATCGGATTACCATTTGAGTTTGCCGAATACTTTACATGGAAATATGATGATGTACCGGGAATGCCTTGGGAGCCGGTAGGCCCCGTATCACCTTTATCCCCTTTGGCGCCCTGAGGTCCCGTGTCTCCTTTATCACCCTTGATTCTACTCCAGGAATACTTCTTGTAATCGTTACTATCTGCCTGTGTAAAATCTGTATATTGGCCGATATAGAGTTTATTGGTTGAATCGCTGGTACTGAAGCCCGAAGAACCATCTGCAGAGTTGGCATAAGCGATGTGCAAATAAGATGTCTGGCCATTCGTCCCGTTTGTTCCCGGAATACCCTGGTCACCTTTTGCACCCTGTGCACCTTTTGTCTTCATCCATTTATATGCAGAAACACTGCCACTGTCGGATTGTGTAAAATCGACATATGTACCCATCCAGTCTCCTACATCCTCACCGTTATTACCGGTAAAGGTCTTACCCCCGTCATTAGAATATTTAATATGGAAATAAGAGGTTTTACCAGCTGCTCCTGTAGCCCCGGTTTCACCTTTTGGCCCCGGGATACCCTGTTCGCCCTTTTCACCCTGAAGTCCCTGTAAACCACGCTGACCTTCTGCAACCTGCTTCAGCCAATCCGGATTATTATCAGCAGGTTCTGACTCTGTACCTTCCGGGTTGATGCATAGCCATAATGAACCATTATGGGATACTCTATCAAAATAAGCATGTGGCCCAGCCTCCCATGCCCCTTTGTCAAGAGGAACCCGAATCGGCTGACCGGTAATGGTATCCGTCTGGAATATAAGACCGGTCATCAGGATATTTTGTAGTACAGCCGAATAGTTGTCACAGTCAAACCCCTGTACTTTCATTCCTTTCTTTTTCCCCAGCCAGCTTTTCATCTGTGCCGGTTCCGGGTCCCAGGTATTGGCGTTATCAAAGAAAGTAATACAATTGTTCCCGTTCAGAGTATCAAACAGAATGTATGTTTGACGGTCTAGGTCTGTAAAGTTCCCCGTTTGTGCCAGTATCATTTCCTCACCCGGTTCGTAGTTGTTCCCGGGCCGATTTACTATTTTGAATGTTTTTGCATCATAGTCGGCTTCTGTCACGCGAAACTGCATTTGCGCAAAACCAGTAAGTTTTCCTTCTTCATTTTTTGTTGTAAAGAAAGCAGACAGAATGTCATCAACAAACTGGCTCAGTCCGTCCGCTTCTGTCAAGTCTGGTATAACCGTAAAACTTCCATCATCATTCTTTATATATGACTTTACTTTGCAACCGCCCCCGGGAGATATAACAGCACGTCCTTTGAAATATGTAATGCGATTATAAGCTATTTCCGGAACAAATAATCGTTTACGAAAATAGCCTGATCCCATTTCCATATTCCCTTCATCGTCTATCATACCACCAGAAACACCTGTAATGAAATTACCGAATTTTGCTGTTCCTTTTACAACAATACCTTTCAAAAATGTCATTACATATTTTACCTGCTCTGCCACATCTTTCCTCAAAAACATGCCTATTGCTTTCAGGGCAGAAAATACATTATAGTCTGACGGGGTCTTGTTATCCGTTGTTTTGATAATGTCGATAACTTCCTGCTCTTGCTTTTGAGATAATACATACTGCAAATTATTCAGCCGGTTATCCACAGACGATTTCCATCCGGTACCAACCTCATCCGAACAGGTGATCGTAGCCTGGCACAGATCATTCAACTTGCGTTGCACCTTGATGATACGTGTATCCTTGTATCCTCCGGTGTTTGCAAAATACTGTTCTGACAATAAACGCACATTCCATCCCAGTTTTAGGGGTGTGCCGTTTTTCTCGACAAAATTCCGGTCGGTGGTTCCGGTGTATTTATTCGGATCGAAGCTGTAGGTCGCCAGATAATCATCCACTGCCTGCTTGTATTCCTGTTCTGCCGCGGTAATGTATTCCTGCGGCAGGGCAAAGTTCCATGGAATATACTGATCGCCCGGTTTTGGAACAATGGCACCGCCGGGAATCTGAGTCGTATCATCCGGATAAACATTGATGATTTCCCATTCTTTGGTATCCTCATGCCATGCTGCCTGGAAAGAACCGTCAGTTCCGCGCCCCGCCAATTCCCCTGTCTGGAACTCTAGCATGTAATCCAGATCCGGAATCTTGTAGTCATTCGGATTCCAGTTCATGCCGTTGTCCTTGAAGTAATATACGGTGTACTTCCGTCCTTCCTCACTGGTCTTTTCTTCGGTGCGTACAGAAGATACTGTACCCACATACTGAGGGTATATCTCAGAGAATGCAGCTTCTTCCGTTTCTTCCTTCACTCCATACAGGTCTACGTTTTTATCTACATATAGAGAGCGGTCAGGAAGTTGCAAACGGGAATATCCGTACTTGGTTGCATCTATGTTTCTCGTAGAACCAAGCGGAAACAGCCGCGTAAAGAATTTCACTTCTCCGTTGTCTTCCTGTGCCAGATTAGTAAGGCCATGGAGATATCCCAATTCCACAGTTTCTCCACGTTCAGCCTTGCAGAGGTTAATCACATAACCGTCTGCCCACATTTCCGTTTCGAATGTAGCGGCGATTCCGTTGCTTCCGAAAGCCGCATCCCAGCACTTCACATTGCGGTAATCAATCGTCTTGTTATCGGCTGTAATCACCGTTCCGATGCTCCACAAGTTACCACCGGCACGCCGGTTCATGTTGTCAATCCATAACTGCAGATGCTCCCGCGGACCACCGTCATAAGAAAATTCAGAAGTTGTTCCTCCTTCCTGAAACAACATCAGCGTATCTTCGGCATCGTGTAGCGGAGCATAGAATTTTACACTGTATTCGTAAGTCTGTGTATTTTTTTGTTTCGGGCGATAACGGGACTTAATTTTAAAACGAACACCTTCCAGATCGATATAGTCATCCACATCCAGCGGAACGTATGCGGTATGGGTGAAGGATGCAGATACACTGCACTCTCCTCCTATCTCCTCCGTGACGGTAGAAGAAGAGTTCGGACTGGCTGTCAGTCGAAGGTTGTTGGCTTTATCGTATATTTTCAGTTCCATTTTATCGTCATTTAATCTGTGTTTAATTAATTCCTAAACGGATGGCTGCGGTTCCAGAAACTTGACGGAAAACAGCACATAAAACCGGTCTCTTTCGTAGCTTTCGTACCAGTCCGGTTCTGCCGGCATGTCCTGATACACCATATTGTAAGTCCGGTAATTCTTTACATTTATCGTAAGCATTCCGGACGTAATCAGCGTCATCATGCGCTGGTATTTGTCCAGGCGGTCGGCTGCGGAGCTTCCACGAAGCCAGAACTGCAAGGTACGTTCGATGCTGCCCAGCTTCACGTTTGGGTTCTGAGGAAGCTCTACCCCGTTCCGTTCCCGGAAGTCTACGGTAGTAATATCCTTTGCCTTGGGCATGCGAAGCAAGGCATCCATGTTCACGTGTCCACCTTCTTCAGTCTCGCCCAGAAAGGCACCGTATTCCGTCCATACGTCTGTTCCGTTTATTGTAAGGTATCCTGTAAGGTCCATTTCTTTCAATTGATAATTAATAATTGACAATTGATAATTATTTAAGCTGTATTCCGTTCATTTTCATATCACTCAATATCTCGTGTATCTCCACCAGATGTGCCGTGTGTCCAGCTATGGTGGCCAGCGTCTGGCTGTCCTGCTTCTGTGTGTTTCGGATTTCCTGCACAAACTTGTCCGTATTGGCCAGATGTGTCTGCATGTTACGCCCTATGCCCTCGAAGGTGGATATGCTTTCCTGGCTCATTGTTGTAAGTGCACCACTGCCGGGCGACTGGCTGCTTCCCGATCCGGATGCAGACCATCCGAAAGTATTCATCAGCTCTTCCCGGTCTTTTATCATCTGATCCACCATTGCCTGATTCTGTTCCCTCAGACTATCCACTTCATCCCTGGTCAGTCCGTCTTCGCCTAATTTTACCCAGTTGTCGTATAAGGCTTTAATCTGGCTGTTGTATTTATTCGCAATAAGCGAGCGGAAGAAAGCATTCTGGAGATTCTTTTCCAGATTGTCTGCCAGGTCTTCGTTGGTGGATTCCAGATCAGATATAAGGTCAAAGTATCCATCCTTAAACGCATCAAATCCGATTCCGGTAATGGCTTCCTGTTCCTTGTTGGCTATTTCTTCCAGTTGATCCGCGTAAGAACCGATATTTTGTATGTAATCGATGAATTCAGAATTTACATCCGTCAGTACGGAAACAAACTTCTCATCCTGAAGCACATTCCCGATAATACCTGCATCCAGCCCCAGTACATCACCCAGACTTCCGACCTGCTCTCCGACCAGTCCGGACAATCGCTGCCAGTCCTGTGACGACATCCGGTCATTCACCCGATATCCCAGGGAGTGGGATCCGATACTTGCACCGCTACCCGCCAGCATATTGGCCAGCTGCCTCTGCCGTTCAATCTGCACGTTTACCAGTTTTTTTGCTTCCTCTGCTGCCTTCTGCGCTTCTGCTCCGTAGTTGATGTCGATGTATTCCTGCTTCTTTGAAATAAGATCATCCCATATATCAATCAGCCCTTCATACTTTGATTTCAGATTTTCATATCCGGAATAATCTGCACCGCCGAAGCCAAACAGTCCGGCGATTGTATTGCCTACTCCAGTCAGAACCTTAGTTACACCGGATATGGCTGAGAATGGATTTGTAAGGTCAATGCTTTCCAGTCCACTCATTACCTGTCCCAATCCGTTCAATGTTTCACTGACTGCTTCCGGAACTTTTACGCCAAGGTTACCCAGCATGTCTACGATATCATTTCCGGCATCAACAATGGCCATTCCTTTCTGTCCGATAGAATTGGCCGCTTCTGTCAGATTCTTCTGGGCACTGTATCGTTTATCCTGAGCAGCACGAAGTCTTTCCTCCGCTTCGGCCTGTGTGACCAGCTTGCGGGTAAGGGTTCCAGTTGCTTCGTCATATTCTTCCACGATGACACTTCCACCCATCTGAGCCTGTTGCAGCAGGTTCTGAGCAGTACGTACCTCTTCCATGGCGGACTTGTAGTCCTCGTATCCCTTCTTCATTGCCTCGAACGGGGAACGGTCGGCCAGCTCGGAGTCTATATCCTTGAAAGCATCCATTACTTCCTTGAAGGATTCCGGACTGATGTCATCACCGATTCCTTCCAGGTATTCCTTCAGCTTCTTGCGAAGGCTTTCCAGCGTATCGGTCGACACACGGTCCAGGTCACCGAAGATCTTATCCCAGTCCATCCCTTTCTTCATTTCCTCGAAGTCCAGGCTGGCCAGCTTGTCGTCACGTTCACGAGTCAATACGTCAGCTTCACCTTCTGTTTCCGCAGCGGCAATCTTCCGCGCGTAATCCATCGCGATGGCCAGACGCTTCTCCTGATACGTGCCGTATTGTTTATTGTAGTCGATAAGGCTCTGTGTAGCCTTGTCGCGGTATTCCTGCTCAATCTGATAGATCTGTTCATTATACACCTGTTCTGCCAGCACACGGTTGTTTTTAGCCGATTCCTTTACGGCATCATATTGGCTCTGCGGAATGTTGTCACCCTGCTTGCGTGCCTGATCCATCTTTGCCAGCGTGTCCCGTTCCTGCTTGTCAATGTCAGCCACAGACTCATCGTATTCCTGCTTGGCCAGTGCCATACGCTTGGCAATACCTTCCTGCATAATCTGGATGCGGAGTTTCTCCGTGGTCTGCTGCGCACGAATACGTGCATCGGCAAGCTGGGAGGCGTAGTCGGTCTTTCCGGAACCTGTACCGGTTTCGCCACCTCCTCCGTTTGATTCAAAAAGAAGGTCTTCTATGTTTACCTGATCAGCCAGACTCTTATTGAATTTGGTCAAATCATAAATCTTCCTTCTCCATTCGGTAATCTTTTCCTCGCTCTCTTTAAACTTTCGGTCATAATTACGGTTGGTTGCATCGATCACATCGTTACTAACAGGAAGAAATGTTTGTTTTTGTCCTTCTTTCAGCTTACCTACAGCCTCAGTCCTTTTAATTTCATTCAGTTCCTGCTTCTTGTATTCTTCCGTTATTTTTGTTTCCAGATCAAGGATCTCCTTGCTGTTTTTTATCAATGTTTCTTTGGCTGCCTGCGCTTTTGCTGAAGCCATAATAGCCGTAGCCAGTTCGTTATATTTGTCAGCAGCCTTTCCCACTAAGATCTCTTCATCCGAAAGATTCTTAAAGTATTGAGGATATTCTTTTTTCAGTTCCTTTACAGCTGAAATACGTTCATTCATACCTTTGGAACTGTCTACTGCAGCCTTATATAGTAAATTGAGCTGTACTGTTTCATTCTGTGCAGTCTGCTGAGACTCAAGCATGGCCTTTTTATAGTTTTCCAGAGCCTCTTTGTTGTTGTCAATAGCTTTTTTCCCGTTGATAAGCTCTTTTACCCAGCTTGCAATATCCTTTACAAAAACAACACCTAGTGAAATAGCTGCCACAAGTGCTGTCTGAGTGCTGAATAAGGAGCTTGCCAATTGTTTCCATACCGGCACACCCTTTTTTCCGGATGCAGCCAGAAGCTCGTTCTGTTTCCGCACATCAGATATTGCATCCGCCAGCATAGGAAGGTTGTTGGAAATAGCGAGGATAAACATCTGCGGCCCCATGGCCAAAGATGGCAGTTCCCTTGCTACCTGGCTGAACTGCATCTTCAGGTTGTTTGTCTTACGGGTTACAGCTTCGGTGTCGATGTCAATATATCCGGGGTTATTGGATATATCTTGTTGCACTTTTTTATACTCTCTCAATCCTACTTCAAGCCTATTTATTCTTCCTGTCAATGCTTGTATTCTAGCTAAATCCTGAGAATAATTTTTGCCCGAATGAATATTATCTTGCATTATTTTTTGTTGTTCAGCACGTACTTTTCTTAATGCAGAGATAAGTTGCAGAGTCTGATTTTCCACATCATCCACATTCTTACCCACGCTCTGTAGTCCGGCTTTGGTAAGGTCTTTCATGAATATTTCAAGCTGTACAGGTACTGCCATATCCTTAATCTTTTACTGCGTATTTTGTGAAGAAATCCATCGGGTTCATCCCCTTTGTCGTGTTCTTGTTATCTGTTTGTTTGTGACTGTTTCTTTGTTTCTCCCGTTCCTCCATTTCACGGATCTGTTGCATCATATCGGGCTTCTGCGGAGGAACCCAGTGCGGCATGTCTGCCATCATCATTTGCAGGGTTACTACATTCACTTTGTCCAGAATGTAGTCAATGCTCCAGCCTGTTTCCGTGGCCAGCTGACCTACTACGCCGAAAAGGCTATGCGAAGGTTCCGTATGTCCCTTCTTTAACTCCTCGTTTCGTTTTCGCTCTCGTTCCGGCTCGCTAAGGGCTGCATCTTGTTCAGTGCTGCTGCCGATGCGATAATAATCCCGAAAGACGTGGTAGATGTACTGTTCAGTATTTGTCGCCAGGCGGATGAAAGTTCGTCGGGCGTCATCAGTTCCCGAAGCATCCATGCCACCGGGCGGTTTAGTAACCTTCCCAGTACCGGGCCTCGAACAATTCCGTATGCCACCATCCGGCTGATATCCTTCCCATGCAGGAAGATAAACCGGATGCGCTGGTCCAGATTGTATGCATCATATTCTTCCGGAGTCAGCCCGATTCGGAGATAACGCTTGCTGATACGGATCAGGCTGCGTGTAGTAGGTGTCTTCATCGTGATGCGGAACGGACGTTTCCGCAGTACCGTATGAAGCGGCAGGCTGATTCCCCCGTCACTGAGGGAGACGCCTGCCAGCAGTTCTATATCCTGTGCCTTCATACTTATCCTGCTGCGTCTGCGGTTGAGTCTGCGGTATCAGGTTTCACTCCGGGAGGATAAGTACGATAGCGTCTTTCCTTTCCGTCTGTAGGTTTCAGCATGTCCACACGGATTCCCATTGCCAGCACATTCTGCATATTGATTCCGTTCTGAAAGCCGTTACGGCTCAGACGGGCATTGAATATGCGGAAGCTGTGTCCGGAATGCATGGATATTGTCAGCACACCGTTTGCTACAAACTTAACCGGAGGAGTATAAGAATCATCCGTTTCTTTCTTTCCACCGAATATATCGACCATACTTTGCGCATCCAGCTTAATGAGGTTCATCGTGAATGCATCGCTTCCCGGATTGGTCATTATGCTGTCTACCGGTCCGTCTGTTACCTGTGCGGCCATCACATCCATAAAGGTAGGAGCATTCCCTGCCGGCTGCATCCCGTTTTCATCCAGCCAGCCCAACGTCTTTTCCTCGCCTTCCGGTGTCTTGAACTTTACGGCGGCCACACCATACATCAGTCCGTTGCTTGTATCTGCCATAATCTTGTCGTTTTTAATGTTTGCTTAAATAATATTTAATCAGTTGCCAGATAAGGAAAATCCCCAGCAGGGTCAGGGCTGTTCCTGTCAGCCATCCCTGCACTCCAGGGCGTGTTTCCTTCAATTCATTGCTCACAGTTTCATCGCGTATGCGGTGGTCGGTTTCCGTACGTGTTATGGTTACCTGTCTTCCTGTACTGTCGGCTGTCGCCGTGACGTTCACGCCACCTTCTCCGTCTGATTGTATGTCAATATTCAGACCGTCGTTCCGATAGTTCAGCCCGAATCCGGCAGGAAGTTTACTCAGATTCTGCCACTGCTCCGCACTCACCGAGCAGGTCGCCGTCCTCTTCGGGACCGGCTCGTAAGTTGTTTGCTCGGTTACGCTCGTTCGGAGGCTGTCCGAGCGGACGGTTTCCGAGCTGGCCTTTCTGCTGCTGGCGCAGGAAGATAATGACAGGACAACGGTCAGCATACTTGCAAGTATGTAATTTGCGTAAAGCCGTTTCATGATTGATATTCCGTTCGTTTTGTTTTCGTAATTGTTTGCTTATATCCAACACCGTGGCACTGAGGTCATCGTAAAGAGTCTTGTAAGTACCTTCGGTTTCTTTTACCGCACGGACTTGATACACCTTCCTGTCACGCCACCAGGCAATGGCAGTAGCCAGCCATCCGGCAGGAAGAAGCCAGTCCCATAGTGACTGTAACAGGGTCCAATCCATAAAGCTCTACTCTTTTTTAAACAATGCTCCGATAGCCTTAATCACATCATAGAATCCGCATCCGCTCAATCCGGCCGCCAGTCCGTAAATCAGAACCTGCCACCAGATATAGCCTGTAAGTAACGGAGTGAGTTGCAAAAGCCATGCAATAATACATACTACCATGCCCACACCGCATGAAATCAAAATTTTGGCCAGCTTGCTTGCGGAAATAGCCGGAACAACTTTCAGAATCTGTGTCACCAAGGTAGAAACCAGGGCTACGATTCCCGTAAAGCTTCCCAAATCGATAAGGAACGATGTTTCAGGTTCTGCAGCCGGAAGTACGGTCTGTGCAAATGAAGCCAGTGTTGTAATCAGACACAGGCAGAAAAATAAGATAATCCGTTTCATTTTGTTGTGCTTTATTGGCGTAGCATTTGGCGTACTACGCCATGGTTATAGTTTCAATATCTGTTTTCTGTTGTTTCCGTCGCGCTTGTAAGACACATGCACCCAGGAAAAATTCTTTTCGTCAATCAGCTGGTCGAAAGGCAGATTCTCACGGATGTACTCAAAGAGTTTCCGGTTCTCTTCCCTGCTTCCTGCCGTAATGTCGGCAGCCTCCCCTTTCAGATGCTGGCTGCTTGCCGCACCTCCTACCAGCCGGTTCAGTTGCGGACAACGGTACCCGGAGTTGACGGATATCGGTTTCCCGTACCATTCGCGGAGCGGGTCAAGCACGTTGTCGGCCAGGGCTTTCAGATTACCCGCCTCCTGAAGAGGCGGTGTATTCTTGATTCCATGAGCGTCGGCGGTGGTGCTGGCACAAAGTTCACCCATTGTAAAGTGTTTCATCCTTCAGTCCTCCTTATGCCTGCTCTTTGGTTGTCGTTTCCACTGTGCCCACTACCTGCACTTGCTGAGGAGATACCTGCGTAATCTTTACGTCTACCTCTTTGGCATCAAACCAGGACTTTCCGCTGTAGTAGATTTTCTTGGTAGCACCAGCAGCAACTTCAATCGAGTTGACCGTAAGTTTGTTGCTTGCATGAGTATTCGTAATTTCCAGCATGGCACCCATCAGAATGTCATCTCCTGAAATAGTATATGCCTTACTGTCTGAATCCGGTTCAATCGAAACCTTGCTTGCCTGAGCTGTCAGCGTAATGCTGGTTCCTGAAGCTGATACAGTAGCAGCTTCACGCACATCCAGCAATACTACTTCTTCTCCGAAAGCCACGTTGGTATCTGCCATCATAAGCATCTTGAAGAAATACTTTTCACCGGCGTTGGTCACCTTGTCAATCTGGATCACGTTGAAATCGTCTACCAGGTTCACTGCACCCCAAGTGTTGGAGTCCTCATCCGGAGTAGCTACGGTACCGATAATCACGCCGTCCGGAATGGCGGCCAGCGGAACAATGTTCGTGCCTTTAAAGCGTACGGCGTTCGTATCCGTCCAGTTGGCACCCTTGGCATCACGTTGTGTCAGTTCGTCATCGTAACGGTCTGCATCGTCTACAGACATCATATAAACGAAATTCGGGTTGTTGCGAAGCACCTGAGGAGTAGCCTTGCGCACTTTCTGCAAACGGGTAATCATTGACTCAGCAGAAGAAGACTTCACGTGAATCACTTCACTGTCGGCCATAATCTGAGTCAGGATACCGTTGAACAGATGATCATCGTCTTCGTCATCGTCTTTATAAATACCGTTAACGAAGTGGTACCCCAGCTCGAAGTTAACCTGACGGGACATCGCATCCAGCAACTGGTTCTGCACTTCAGGAGGAAGCTGGTCGAACACCATGTTTCCTTTCGGCTGATATTTGCGCCAGATTTCATCAAAAGCTCTCGGGTTAAATTCCGTATAAGCCATAAAGTCATGCGGAACAAGAGCTTTCTCCGAATAATTGAAATCACCCTTAGAATCCTTCGATTCAGGCATTTCCTTGCGTTTCTGCAACATGGTTCCCGTCTTCACTCGGGGAATGGAGTATTTCTTGCGGATATTCGGAACAAGCTTGATCAGTCCTTTCTGTACAAGTTCATTTCCGGTAGCCGCCTTGGTGAGCAGTCTTTCAAGAACCTCACCGTCATAGGCTGTGTTTTGAATCAGAATTGCCATGTTTTGTTTTGATTAATTGTTATTTACTACTTCTTTCCGTAACGTCTTTCACGGATGTTTTCCTGTTCCTTTTCCCATGCACCTTTGTTTTCGGGGTCGTTCTTGTCCAGTCCGTCGGAAATCATCTTTTTCCGGGGCAAACCTTCCAGAATCTTCGATGCATTTTCAAAGTCCTTCTCCAGCAAGGTACGATATGTGTCCTTGTCTGCCGGACGGATGCGTTCCTCCTTTACCGCGTTTTCCAGCATCGTGTCGATTTCTTTCCTTCGTGCTTCCGCAGCCGCATCCTCAAAACCTTTCAGCTTCTGTCGCAGTGTGTCGTTTTCCGCCTTCAGGGTGTCATATTTCCCTGCTTTGTTTTCCAGTGTCCCGATTACGGCCAGTGCAGAGGCAGAATCTGCACAGTTGGCAAACAAGGGACGTTTCTTCAGTTCCTCAAACATTTGTTTATCGTTGTTTAATGGGTTATTATTCATTCTGTTCATAAAGAGTCTGTACACGTTGTCCGGACTTTCCACGTCCTGGCGTTCTGCTTCTTCCACGTCGTAGATTCCGTCCACGAATCCCATATCCTTTGCCTCCTTGGCCGTAAGCCAGTGGTCTTTACCGTCGAAGTAAGTCTTCTTTATTTCTTCTCGGTCTGTTCCGGTCTTCGAAGAATAGATGTCTGCCAGTGTCTCCTCCAGCTGCTCAATGTGTTCCATTGTCTGCTTCAGTTCCTCCTTGTTACCCCAGCATCCTCCCTGCACATTGTGAATCATCAGACGTGCGTACTGGCTCATGTACACCGGCTTTCCGCACATGGCAATCACGCTTGCAATGCTGGCGGCCACCCCATCCACGTAAATGGTAATATCTGCCTTGCTTTCACGAAGCGCGTTGAAGATTGCGATTCCGGCATATACGCTTCCCCCAATGCTGTTGATGCGCACATCAATCTTACCGTACAATGATTCATAGTCGCGAAGCTCACGAACAATGTCCGCATCGGTCACGCCGTCCCACTTGTCGCCTACTTCTCCATACAGAAGAATACACGCCACATCGGGCGAAGGTATCATATTGAAAAATCGTTTGTTCATTTTGCTTTTATTGCTGTTCTGATGCAAAGTTGGGAAGAAAAAGAAGTCGTGTCAAGACGGATATTTTATGATGATATTTTAAAACGTCATCATGAGGATTTAATACGTTATCATAAAAATAACGTATTGTGAATGATGTATTTATAGGCGAAATTTGCAAAACACAAAATAAGATATAAAAGACATGGCAGAATTGACAAACACGCAAAAAAAGGAATATGCACGCATGCTTTACCTGAAAGAGAACCTTACTCAGCAGGAAATAGCAGAAAAGACAGGCGTTTCACGCCAGACACTTTCCCGATGGATCAACTCGGAAAAATGGGAGGAGATGAAGATTGGCATGACGCTGACACGCGAACAGCAGATTTCCGCACTTCACCGGCAGGTGGCCGAAATAAACAAGGCCATACAGAGCCGTGAAGAAGGAAAGCGATATGCCACTCCGTCTGAAGCCGACACGCTGGGAAAACTGGCAGCCACCATCAAGAAGCTGGAAAGCGATGTGGGCATCAGTGACATTATCAGTGTGGGAATGCGGTTTTCCGACTGGCTCCGCCCACAGGACCCGGATATGACAAAGACGTTTATCCGATTGTTTGACCAGTTTATCAAGGATAATCTATGAAACAGCAGGACAGAGAAGCACTCCGTATCTGGGAAGATTACAAGCAGGATTCTCTCAGAAAGGGAGTCGTAATAGTAAACAAGAGCCGGGCCGAAATAGAACGACACAAGGCATGGCTCGAAAAGCGTCCGCTGGAGTGGATACGTTTCTTCTTCCCGGAGTTCTGCAAGTTCGACTTTGCCCCGTTCCAGATTAAGGCCATCATGCGCTGCATCGAACACGATGAATGGTTTGAGGTACTTTCGTGGGCGCGTTCGCTGGCCAAGAGTACCTGCGTGATGTTCATTGTCATGTTCCTGGTGCTTACGGGAAGAAAACGGAATGTCATCATGGCATCGGCCACGAAAGACAGTGCCGTCCGTCTGCTTGACCCATACCGGAAGCAGTTTGAACGGAACGGACTTATCAAGGCTTATTACGGCACACAGCTGAACCTTGGAAACTGGAGTGAAGAGGAGTTCATTACGAAAGGAGGATGTGCGTTTCGTGCCGTAGGTGCAGGAAGTGCCCCGCGTGGTAGCCGTAACGAGGCCGACCGACCCGACGTGTTGCTGGTGGATGACTTCGATACGGACGAAGCATGCCGTAATCCTGATACGGTTAACAAGATGTGGGGATGGTGGGAAGAAGCATTGTACGGAACACGTGACACGGCCATACCCACACTGATAATCTTCTGCGGAAACATCATTGCACGCGACTGCTGCATCACCCGTGCCGGAAAGCAGGCCGACCACTGGGACGTGATTAACATACGCGACAAGGAAGGACATTCCACGTGGCCAGCCAAGAACAGTGAGGAACAGATTGACCAGGTGCTGGCCAAAATCAGCACAAAGGCACAGCAGAAGGAGTATTTCAACAACCCGCTCACCGGAGGAAGCGTATTTACCAAGCTGGCTTTCGGTAAGGTTCCTCCTCTGCGTAAATTCAAATTCCTCATGGTGTATGGCGACCCTGCTCCAGGCGAAAGCAAGAAAAAAGGTGCCAGCTTCAAGGCCGTATGGCTGCTTGGCAAAATTCAGGGCGTGCTTTATGTCATTAAAGGTTTTCTGGACCATACCACAAACGAAGAATTCATCAACTGGTTCTTCCTGTTGAATGAATATGTAGGCGGAAAGACCAACCTTTACTGCATGGTAGAGAACAACAAGCTTCAGGACCCGTTTTTCCAGCAGGTACTGAAACGACACCTGGCACGAATCCGCAGAAAGAGGAACGAACAGCTTTCCATCAAGCCGGATGAAGACAAGAAGACCGACAAGGCTACTCGTATAGAAGCCGACCTGGAACCACTGGATCGTGAAGGAATGCTGATATTCAATGAGGCTGAAAAAGACAATCCGCACATGAAGGAACTGATCAACCAGTTTGACCTCTTTGAAATGACGCTTCCTTATCCTGCCGACGGCCCGGACTGCATACAGGGAGGAAACCGGGCCATCGACCGCAAGAATGCATCCTTACAAAAAACAATAACCGTAAGCCGGACGACCATCCGGCAAAAAAACAAATACAGAACATGAGCCAGTTTATCAACCCGGAAGATTACGACGCATCCATACACCGTGAAATACTCGATGCGCTCATACGTGAAGACGAATCACTTCTTGAAGTATGCGAAGACCAGGCCATCGCCGAAATGCGCGGATACCTGTCTTCACGGTTTGACTGCGACAAGATTTTTGCAGCCACCGGTTCCGAACGCCACCCGCTTGTACTGATGTACGCCAAAGACATCACGCTGTATCACGTATTCTGCATACACAATCCGCAGAAGATTTCCAAAATACGGATAGACCGTTACGAGCGAAGCCTGGAATGGCTGAAAGGCGTGTCAAAATTTGAGATAAGTGTGGAAGGACTACCGGCACTCGACGAAGATTCCACTAAGTTAAATTCCGCATTCCAGATGCGAAGTTATCCACGAAGAAACACCCGATACTGATATGAGCAAGAAGAAAAAAATAACCATAGGCGGAAACATCAATCCGCAGGGAAGTCCGGCACGAACGGTCATCATTACCCAGCCGCAACGTTTTTTCCTCGACATGCAGAAATACATGAGCGGCATACGCGGGGCCGAAAACGTAGACTTCACCAACCGCGTACGCCTGTACGACATGTACGAAGACATCCTGATTGACGGGCACCTGAGCAGTGTGCGCGACAAGCGAATCGCTTCGGCACGAAACATTCAGATAGAGTTCCGACGTGGCGGGAAACCGGACGAGGAAATCAACGTGATGCTGCGTTCACCCTGGTTTTTCCATTTCATCGAAGACCTGGTAGACTCCGTATTCTGGGGCTTCTCTCTTTTCCAGTTCTACCGCGACAAAAGCGGATGGATTAATTACGAACTGATACCCAGAAAGAATGTTGATCCGGTTCGCGGGCTTATTCTTCACCGTCAGAGCGATATTGCCGGAACTCCCTGGACTGACTTCCGCGATGTGCTTTTTGTGGGGAAGCCGCGTGCATTGGGAAAACTGGCCAACGCTGCACCCTACGTCATCTTCAAGCGTAACGACATGGCCGACTGGGCACAGTTCTGTGAAATATTCGGAATGCCCATACGCGAATATACCTACGATGCGGAAGATGAAGAGGCACGCCTGCAAATTCTTGACGACATGAACGAGCAGGGAGCAGCCGCATGCTTCATCCACCCGAAAGGCAGTGAGCTGAAGCTGCTGGAAAGTGCCGGTAAAAGCGGTTCATCCGACCTGTATGACAAGCTGTATGAGCGGTGCAACAATGAGATAAGCAAAATATTTCTGGGCAATACGCTTACCACCGAAGCCTCCGAACGTGGAACCCAGTCGCTGGGAACCGTGCAGGAGAAAGGAGAAAAGAAAATCAATGAATCCGACCGCCAGCTTATCCTGAACGTGCTGAACTACGACATGACGGACATCTTCGAAAGCATGGGATACAACACACGCGGAGGAGAATTCGTGTACGTAGAACCGAAAGAAACAAACATCACGGTCATTGCCGACGTGATAACCAAGATGCGAAACGCAGGAACACCCGTATCCGACGACACGTTCTATGAGCTTACCGGAATACCCAAGCCTGAGAATTACGACTTGCTGAAAGCCGAACAGCAGGAAAAACGGAATGCCGTAGTACCTGATAAGAAAGACACGCCTGACAGCAAAACTGCACAAAGAAAAGAAGAGAAATGGAAGGATTTAAACGATTCTCAAACGGAAAGTAAAAACTATTTAACCAGATTCTACAACCACATCCGCCGTTTTTTCGTCCGCGCCCCGAAAAGCGGGGCTTTAAGATGGTAATGAATGATCTGTACGGACAGACTTGTTCCTGCTGTCATTCCGTCCATCCCAGGAATGAAGCATCCGTTTCTGCCTCATTCACTCCGGAACTGATGGCACGTCTGCTGGCCGACATTTACGCGAAAACGTTCAATGTAGAGGAAGACATCTATCCGGAACTGTATGAAGCCGCACGCGACACCTTTGAACGTGCGCTTCAGGAGGGATACCCCATAGAGGATGTAGATGATGCCGACACCCTTTTCCGTCAGGCACTGAAAGACGATGCCGACGTGTTTGCCGCCTTCCGCACACACCGCATGCAGAACGACATCGCTTCGCAGCTGCTTGATGAAAACGGAAAGCTGAAGGAGTTTCGGCGCTTCCAGGAAGATGCTGAGTCTGTCATCGGCACCTACAACAACCACTGGCTACGTACAGAATACGACACAGCCGTACTCCGTGCCCGCTATGCCGCCGACTGGAAACGTTTCTCACGTAATGCCGACATCCTGCCCAACCTGAAATGGATGCCCACTACGAGTGCTGATCCTGACGTATTCCACATGGAATACTGGCGAATCGGGCTGACGCTTCCAAAGACACACCCCTTCTGGAAAAACCACCATCCGCACGACCGGTGGGGATGCAAGTGTGATCTGGAGGAGACGGACGACCCCGTCACGGGAATCATCCCTGAGGTGGACTACAAGCCTTCGCCCGGACTGGAGAACAACCCGGGACTGGATCCGGAACTGTTCAGCCATACTCATCCGTACTACGAAAATACTTATCCGGGAGCAGAGAAAGCGGTGGAAAAGATGATACACTATACGGTTATTCCCACCAGATCTGGAAAACTTCGGATACATGACGGACACGGAAAGCATGAGCGCGACGAGAACATCCGCATCGGAACCTACCTTGCCGAAAAGCATGATTACGAAATAGACTTGCTGGACAATCCGCAGAACCGGAAAAGTGCCGACAGTTATAACCGCACGCTGGAGGTGGAGCAGGAATACAAGATGAATGTCACCCCTACAAAAAGTTCTATTGACAACCTGCTGAGAGATGCGAAGAAGCAGGCTGATGATATTGTGCTGTGGATTGATTCAGACATATCGCTGGAAAACCTGGCCGCAGCCATACGTTCCCGTGTGAAACGTTCGCAAAACATATCCCACATCACTATAGTAAGAGATGGAAAGGATATACGTCTCAGCCGTGAGGAGATTTTGGGCAACGGATTTAAAATACGACCGGCAGACCTGAAATGAATCAGACCTGCCGGAAGGGGGTCCAAACCCGAGGGCGAACCATCTGGGAATGAACCAATGCAAATATAGCTATTTTAAATTTATTGTCAAACGAATATAAGACTAATTGTAATGAATACTTCCGATTTTAAAAAGATACTGAAACTGCTGGAGCAAGACTTGCAGAAAACCATCAGCGACACGCTTCCACGGAAGGCGGGAGTGCTGGCCGTAAACCATACACGCCAGAACTTCCGTGACGGAGGTTTCCGCAACGGAGGACTCCAGCCATGGAAGCCGACCCGACGGCAGCAGTCGGGAAGCAAGAAAGCTTCCGACCGTTACGGCCCTCTGCTTAGCGGACGAAAGAGACTTATGGGAGCCAATGACTTTCGAACGGAAAAAGGGAAAGTGACCATATTTAACCCCGTAGAATACGCCGCAATACACAATGAAGGAGGAACCGTCAGCACCCATCCACGCATCACGCCAAAACTCCGGAAAATGGCATGGGCACGGTATTTCAAGGCGGCAGGCATACGGCGTGGAACTTCCTCGAAAACCCGGAAGAAGAAAGACGCTTCGGCACCTCCTGAAGCCCGTATGTGGAAAGCCATTGCCCTGAGCAAGAAGTCAAGGCTCAACGTAACCGCACAAATACCACAGCGAAGGTTCCTCGGACAAAGCAAGGAACTGACCGAAAAGCTACAGGAAGAAGCCGAAAAGGAACTGCTCAAAGTAATGGAAACAAGGCTCGGAAGCCTGAAGTGATTTTAATTATTAACTATTAATTATTCATTGAATTACATGGAAACTTTATTCAACCAGATACAGCAGCTTGTGGCAGACAAGATTGAATGGCTCGACAGAAACGTAGACGAAGACTACGGACAGCTTGATATGCTTTACCGCGACGACGAAGACTCCGACACCTATCCGCTCACCTTCCCTCTTGTGCTGATAGACATACCTGAAACCTCATGGACTACCATGGGAGGAGCTTTCAGTAAAGTACAGTCGGGCACGGTAACCGTCAACGTGAAACTGGCAATGGACTGTTACGACGATACGCATTTCACCAGCGGAACAGCCGACAAGGCTCAGGAACGTGCGGACAAGGTGCACGAGCTTCATTCACTGCTACAGGGATGGATGCCCATGCATTCATCTTCACCGCTCGACCGCAAGACCAGCCGTAGCCAGACGATGACAAAGGGAATAAAAGTGTATGAATTGAACTATGAGTGCCGCATGATAGACGACGCTACTCAGGTATGACAGACACACGCTTGCCGTATTTCACACCGGCCTGCCGTCCGCGCTTTCTCTTGGAAGGCATGGGCGGTTTCTCTTCCATGTTTTTACCCGAACGGTATTCGCGATCCAGTTCCTGGAGAAATTCGTAATTCTGGTTCACGATAGTACGGATGCGTTCCTCGCTAATAAAAAATTCTCTGGTAGACAACTGATGAAAGGTATCGTCAAAGCGCAGACGTTTTATCTCCGTCCAGTAGTAATATCTGCGGAGCAATTCTTCATTTCGCATCGCTATTAATTCTGAGTCCCTTCCTTTAGGCATGTCAATATCCATTTATATATTCGCAAAGATACAAAAAACCGCACAAAAATCAACACTTTATGCCTTGAATCACCTCTTCCGGTACTTTGGACGACAGGACTGCCGCTGCCTGCCGTAATTTTACAGCGTCATGACAGAAACAACTGATTTATCAACCCTCAAAAACATTACTGACTATGGCTATCAATTACAGCATTGCACAGATGAAAAACCCCAATGACAAGGGGGCACCGGCAAAGTATTATGCGAAGGCACAGGCATCCGGAAGTGTTGACATCAACGAACTGGCCGAAGAAATCTCGTACTCCACTACCCTCACCGACGGAGACGTGCTGAACGTGATCCGTGCCCTGGTGAAACAGATCAACAAGCATATTTCCAAGGGTGAAATTGTGAAACTGGAGAATCTGGGCAGCTTCCAGGCGCAAATTTCCAGCGATGGCGCAGAAGCTGAAGAAGAATTCAGCACCGCCAACATCCGGAAGGTGTCGCTTCAGTTCCGTCCCGGTATCGGTCTTCGCGGCCAGCTCAGCCTTGACAACCTGACGTTTCACAAAGTGAAGCCGCTGAATGCTCCGGCTGCGGAAGAGGAAGAAGGCGGTCTGGGAGCCTGATCACCGACTACCCGGCAGTGACTGCGACATTACTGCCAGGTAGTGATCCAACTACCCTGCGGTAATTAATAATTTACTACGGGGTAGTTTTTTCATTTGAATTTAGTAACTTTATAGTCGATTCATTAACTCTTAAAAACAACACAAGCGACCCATGAATGCCATTTACCTGACCGATCTGGCCCTGCTCTATTTTCCTCACAGTACCCCGCGAAGTGCCGTTTCCCAACTTCGCCGCTGGATCAATCTGAATTCTGAATTACGCGAAAGGCTGTCTGACCTGCATTATAAGAAAGGTCAGCGGGCTTTGACTCCATTACAACATGCTGCTTTCATACAATACTTGGGAGAACCAGGAGAATAAACGAATCCCCGGCATCCGGATGCAGGTGCCGGGGATTGTTCTGTCAGTCTTCAATGTAGAAGTCCAGTTCAAGCAGTTCTTTCATGTAACGGTTTCTTTCCGCTTTCGATTTAAAATCGCTTCGTAGTGTTACCCATGAATCAGGATGATCCAGATTCTTACACTTGATAATCGGTTTCCCGTTTCTTTCTTCGGCTCTGATCACCACAAAACCAGAATCACATACTTTCTTTTGGTCTTTTGCGTTCATGATCAATCTTCTTTTAAATAAACAAATTCTCCTGCCAATAACAGCACTGGCTCACCAACACCCATTACCCATTCACCACGCTTATTATTTTTCCCTATTGGCGGTGGAACTATGTCATGTTTACTACCTGGAGTAATATTCGCAAACTGATCGCCAAAAGCCTTACAGTCTGTAACCATAATGCGCTTGAATGTGTTTGCCTGTTTTGGACAACACTTCTGCATCTTCTTAATATCAGATTCTCTGATAGAAATTGTACCTAATCTGTAAGATTTACCTGTGATGCCGCATTTCCTACATTTATACACATCGTACATTCTCTTGACTCCTTGAGTTATCAGATTCTGTTTATCCCAATCGTGACCGCCGGTATTAATATCAAATGTTTTCATATATCAGTCCTCCTTACTTTTTCGAAGTTCCTTAATAAGAATATCAGCTTGTTCTACACTAACTTTTGCTGCATCCTCTAGAGTTATTTCATTACGCATAAGTACAGCGACACACTCCTTTGCAATCTCATATCTGCGTTGCTCCCAATTAATGTATGGCTCATAGTCAATTATCTCTAATATATTATCGTTAATTACATGCTGTGTACCTGCGTAATCATTTCCACCAATATACATCTGCTCGTTATCTGGCAATATACAGCCATAGTAGTAACCATCGCAACCACACCAACCATTAGTTATTTCTACTTCTGCACCTGCTATAAGTGTGTGATTTAAATCTATTTTATAATTATCTTTAAGTCTCGCTTTCATAGTCAGTCCTCCACTTTTACAAATATTACATCAGTCATATCTTCCCTAAATAATCTGTTACAAAATCCTAACCTTTCACTCATATTTTCTCTTATACAAATTAGATCTAGATCTATGCAAGATATGTTATTTTGGAAAAAGCAACCTACACATTGTCCTTTTGTGGCTTTTACACATTTCAGATGAAATGTTCCACAATGAAATGTTTCTCCAATTTTATGTTCTTTTTTTTGCATAATCACTTAACTCTAAATTTACATTCTAATATAATTTCACGTATAATTCCGTTTGTTGGTGATGTGATAGTATCTCTCATTGTTTTAGATATATCATTTTCCCAATACCCTGAATTAATTACAGAGCATATTCTTTTATATGCTTCATCAAACAGAGATTTATTGTGCTTATATCGTTTATCAGTTCTATCTTTGATTAAATTTTTCGCTTCTGATAAACTTGTTGGTATTCTTAACGTTATCATAGTCACTACTCCATATTAGGTAATAAATCCTCCACGTATGCCCATTTCTTCAAGCGGAAATCTTCCACTGTATCCGTCCAATCAAAATTAAAAGGTCCGCAAATAATCGGAGAATATTTACTTCTCAAAGCAACAATCATTGCTCCGTTTTTCGGCTTTTCGCTAGTATTATGCCAAACTGAATTAACTCTCCATTTAGCACCGGCTTCAAAAGCTTTTTGTACGTCATATTGTTCCTTAACTGAAGAATACGTTAAACTATCTTCGTATTCTTCTGCTGCTTTCTCAATATCTTCTTTTTTCATAATTCATCAAATTGTTTTAAAAGTGCATCTATTTTACTATCCAAAGCATTCATATAGTTTTCAAAGAAATCATTACCTCCGTATAATTCTTTTTTTAATGATACATCATTGTGCATGCTATTATATGTAAAAATAAGTCCGCCACCATATCGTATCATTGAATTTTCAAGTGCTATCTTATGTGATTTAAGCTCTTCTATTTCTTTGTTGAGTTCTATTGCTTTTTCAAATTTATCTTTCTCCATAATTACTTCACTTATAAATCAATAATTTCAACACCCAGTTCTCGGTTTAATTCCCGCATCATGTCAGCGGTATCATTGTTCTCGACATCGAAGCAGATACCCAGTAATTCCGGGTTCTGCTGTGATCGTTGCACCTTCAGATCGCAGGGGCGGTTCCACTTCACCCAGATGAACATAAACTGGCTGATCATGCTGTAATGAATCTTTGCCGCCACTCTGCGAGGTCTGAACAGATTAAGGTTCTGGTTCTGCATAGGGTTCTATGTTTTTAACAACCTGTCCACTCAACCAGATCCGTCCGCTGCCCTGGCATTGCGGACACACTTTCTGCTGGGGATATTCCCGGCGCACATCTTTCTCTGCATACACGGTTACTGAGCCGGTTCCTCCGCACTGGCGGCAAAGGCATACACGGCGATGGATATAAGTCTTTTCTGTTTTCATCTCTTATCTGCATTTTTAAATTCAGGTTCTACATCGGGTTCTGCTTCGTATGGGTACACATCCATGATGGCGGTTTCTGATACGGAAGCTATCACGTAATCAGCCATAGTATCTTTCATTCCTTCGTCCAGCTTCTTGATGGCATCACGCAGATCGGAAGCTTGTACAAGTACGTTGAATACTGTACGCTTTTCTGCTCCGGTCTTTTCATCCAGTGTAATAAACCAGAGTTTACATTTGAACCAGCGGTCGGCTGCTCCTTCTTCGGACGGGAACAGTTCATTGTAATTAGCTTTAGCCACTCCTACAACTTCAAATTCCCCACTCATAAACGGTGTCATTTCTTCGATGATACGGCTTTCGGCTTCGGTGAAGCTGAGCGCGTCTATCAGATAAAGTTCAGTTACTTTCTTATTCATTCCGTTTTCCAATGTCTTTTCGAAACGGATTTTGCATGTAAACCAATTGTGCATCATAATTTTTCTGTTTTTGTTGAGTTTTTAAATATTACGTTAGTGTGGTCTTCTCTTGAATCATCCATACAGTTAAGTCCGTTGCCGTAGCAGCTTATGGTGTGTTCAAAAAACCAGCATCCGCTGCAAGGGTCTTCCGGATCTTCCACTTCGGCTACTTCGAGTGTATGTCCGTTCCAGGTGAACGTTTCACCCAGTTTGTTTTCTTTTGTCAATTTTTCCATGCCAGTTTGATTTTATCTTTCAGCTTATTCCAGTCCCTAACCGCCATACGTGGTTCCATCCAGCAGAGCCAGCCCAGGATTCCCAGCAGATCTCCAAGGATCCGGAACAGGAATCCCAGGATGATCAGCGGCCCGATGACAAGGGAAAAGGCTGTGAACAGCATGATTTGTGTACGTTTGTTCATTATTCGATGAAATAAGATATTACTACCAGATTGCTTCGCATTACTATCAGGGACATCCGGTTATCGTCTTCTCCCAGCCATACGTGGATCAACGCCCGGCGTGTGTGTCCCTCATTTTTCAGGTTCTCGATACATCCTTCGATGATCACTTTCAGACGAAGGTATTCTTCACGGGTTGGCTCCAGTTCCCGGTTTTGAGTTACACGGGTCATGTATCCGTGCAGCTTCTTCATCCAGCGCGGCCACTTGTCGCGCCGGATGTTGGTTTTAAAGGTTAATTCAGCCATATCAATCAGGTTTATATCTATTCACAAGCCACCATTTTACTTTTTCTACCCTTTCAACCAGTAATTCAAATGGAAGCTTTAAAAAGTAAGCAAACATAGCCACAATTAACAATGGAATAATCAATATGCAGTATACAGTCCATATTGCATACCATTTGCATTTAGACTTTCTTTTCATTTTTCCATCCATTAAGTTCATAAACCTTATCCCGTGCTTCCTCTTTGGATCGGCACTCCGCGACGGGAGTGCCTGTGCATGTGGACTGAGTGTATTCATTCCGATATACGATCCATAGATTTCCACGGCGGGAATAACTGTACTTAGGCCGTCTGGACTGCATCGCTTTCCTTTTTTGGTTCTACGTAGAAAGATTCATCCTGCACCACCTGTACACCGATGTTTGCGAACTGTTCCGCAATTTCAGGAATGTCACGGTCGGCCAGCAGCTTGTCTTTAGCCAGTTCCTCGGTTGTGCGGATATACTGTGGAAGGAACTCTTTGCAGAGGTTTGTCACAGCTGCCCAGGTGAAGCCTTTCATGTTCTTCAGCTTCGGGTTGCCGGTGCGGAAACCAATGATGCCGTGTGCCGATTCCAGACTCTTTTTCTTAGAGAAAAGCGTGTCCTTGTTTTCAGTTGCATAGGTCTGCATCACTTCAAAGGTGCGGTCTTTCGTTTCGTTCAGTTCGGCCAGCTGGTCGGCGTACTTCTCGCGGATCTTAGTCATCTCCTGATCCATATTTGCGGTAAGTGACTGGGCCTTTGCATCGGCCATCGCAAATTCGGCAAATGCCTGTTCGTACTGTTCGCGGCTTACTCCGCTGATTACTGTTTTCTTGGTTCTTTTTGTTGCCATAATTAATCGGTTTTTAAATGTTGGTTAAATAGCTTTCATTCAATTTTCTTTGTATGTTCTTCTGCTTCCGTATCAGGCCTGTGAGGTTCCTGACGGCCTTGTACATGAATGTACGCGGATTGGCGATAATACGGTCTCTCTTGTCAAGGGTACGGAGTAACGTGTCTACTGCCTCACTGAATATGTCTTTACGGACTTCAGGGTCGCACAGTCGCAGGCTCTTTACCATATATACCGTCAGTTCGCCCTCCATTCGGTAAAGCAGGGCGGTAAGACTTTCCCCGTTGCCGGTGCGGTAATACTCCATCACCATGTCCATGAACCTCATGCATTCCGCAAAACGTTCCTTCAGCTCCTCCATGGTAACGGGCACGTCCCTGTACGAGGGCATGGTCTGTATCGAGCGGATGCGCTCTCTTAATGTCTCCACCTTGAATGCTCCATCCTGAATGGAGATGAAAAGTCCCTTGCGCTCCAGCTTGCGCGGGTCTATCTGCCTCACGGCACAGAAGTAGAACCGTACCCATGTCAAGGTATGCCGGACTTTATCTTCATCGAACACTGATACCGCCCCGTCACGCCCCCGTAGCTTCAGCAGGATATCCCTGTTTCTTTTCAGACTGCGTATCTCCCGGTTTCCGTTCACCTTATAGCCGGGAAAACCCGGAACAGTGATCCATTCTTTTCTTTCCATATTTCAATTCTCAATTGTCAATTAGTTCGTCCTCCATTGCTGCCATGTCATATTCCATCTTCAGAGCTTCGTCGGCCTGCTGTCCGCAGAAGTTTTCCAGTTCACGGAGTATCGTTACACGGTCGCCGAAGTCAAACTGCTGCATGCGGTTCATAATGTCATTCTGGATTTGTTCGATTGCCTGTTCCATAGCTATTCCTTGTTTGATTTACTATCCTTGTAGTCTCTCACGACAGAACTTCCGAGCAACTCACGCCTGCTGTAGTATACGTTATATCCTTTTTGATAGCGGGTAATGAGTCCTTTATTAGCCCATTGCTTGATGGTGGTCTTTGCACATCCAATCAGGCGGCACGCATCGGCCTGACCTATCAGTTCATCAGGGGCTTCCGAAATGTCTTTACGCGGTGCAGGAGCTACATCGCCCACTCTCAGACCTAACCTGCGTTCCACCCTATCCAGGCGAAGAAGCAGCTTTTTGTACTCCGAAAGACTCAGTGTAATGGTTTCTTCCAACTCCTGCTCTTCTTCCGGTCCGTCTTCCAGATCCGGACAGATGGAACTGATACCAATCTTTCCTGCAAGGAACTGGGCTGCATCGCGTGCGGCATAGAAAAGAGTTTCGTTGCGTTCGTCTTCCGGAACGTCGCGCACATACCGATTGAATACCCATGATTCACTGCGCTTCGTCTCCAGCACTTCCAACTGTATTCGGCTCACATTATCGTTGCAAGCTTTCAAGTGCTCGATGGCACGGTTTATTTCTGACTGCTTTCTCATATTGAATTAAACTTTTAACTGTTAACTTTTAATTATTCACTCTTTGCGTGCCATTGCCTCAAATTGTCTTTTTACTTCCTTCAGCTCTTCCAGGGACATCTCAGTAATATTCTTGCGGAACTTGCTGCGTGTACGGCAGAACTGGTTTATCTTCGCTTTGTTCATTTCAAAATCCGCTTCCGTTTCGTTCGTGTAATTCTTGTTCAGACAGGAGATATGAAACGAAAGGGAAAAAATCTGTTTCACTACTTTGCGTGCCTCACGATGGATGCGGTCAGCTTCCTCACGGTTGAACCGTGTTAGCAACAGTCCGGCTTCTTCTTTGGTCAGTCCGGCGGTGCTGTCGGTTCTTCCTTCCGTGAACTGACTGATAAAACCATGGCGGTCATCATCATCAAATCCCATTTTCCGGAACTGAGCGTGCAGTGCCTTCACCTGCTGCGGTGTGATTGGACGGTCTTTCATCATTGTTCTCATGTATTCTGATTATGAATTGTAAATTGAAAAGATTATTCTTCTCCGTAATATTGCCGGGCTTTCTCCGGCACGATATCGTAATGTCCTACGGGACCGATAAAGCGTCCTTTTGAAAAGGCCCTGAAGCCTTCCACGTAGATCTTCAGCGAGGCATCGTACATCACTCCTTTGGCGGCACGTCCGTTGGGTAACTGGCCTTCGGCGTGGCTGATGAAGATGAGCAGCTTCCGCTTATGTTGTTCCTTAAAGTCAATGTACTGACGGTACGTCATTCGTGTGTACTGGAAGGAATCGATAACCACGATGTCCGGGCTTTTCTGCCGGCGGAGTCGTATGCTGAGTTCATCCATATTCTCGTTGTCGATCAGCAGGAACTTCTTGTTTACTTCCATCATCCCGGTTCGGCGGATGGCATCCTGCATGGTGCGGCAGGCACCTTCCTCCATGCTGTCGTATGCCACACGGCCAAAACGGCACAAATACTTGCAGAGCTGGAGGGCAAAACTGGTCTTTCCGCTACCGGAGTTTCCCCAGATGATCCAGACTCCACGGCGTTCCGGAGTGCCAAATGCATCGTACCAGGTACCATCGAAATCCATCACGTCAAACTTCATGGAAAGAAGCTCACGGACACCTTTTGCGTTGCGGTCGAAGGTGAATTTCTTTTTCTGTGGGGGCGGTGTGGTATCCTCTTTATTCATTGCTTCCTCCTTTCCTTCTTGCTTCGATAATACGTTTCTGACGGTGGATGCATCGTTTCACGCGGCGAAGGTCGTTGTCGCTTCGCCTGGCATCTTTCAGCACCTCTTCGATATCGGCGCGGTCGGTCAGGTTATTAGCCTGACAGATGGCGTAGATGTCATTCTGTTCTGTGGGAGATACATCGAAGAAACGACGTCCGATGCGGCTGTTTATTTCCTTGTAACCTTTCTTGTTGTAGCGAAGACCGGCTTCCATACGGCGCTTGATGTAATCCGTACTGAGAAACACGATACCTGAGTGTCCTTCCAGACGGTTGTAAATGCTGATGAAATAGTTGAATACGCTGTCAGTAAGCTTGTCACCTTCATCGAAGACAAGCAGCGGGTTGCTCAGAAAAGAAATCATGCTGATGGCGTTTTCCAGCATGTCACGCAGATTGCTGGAGTCCGTCGGTGCTCCTACCTGTTTGGCTATCTCACGAACGAAGTCTGAGCGTCGCATATCTTCCGAACAGAGGATGTAGAACACGTTGCGGTGTGTGCGTCTGTATTCGATGGCCGCTGTGGTCTTTCCGCATCCGGCATCACCCACAATCCATGTTACGTTCTTGTAAGCCTGTGCATCGCTCAGCGTAAAAGTGATTTCCTTGAAGGTCTTTCCTTCGTGAAGGTTCCATGAGTCAAAGGCAAAGCCTATCTGCGTGGCGATACGTACAAACATTTCATCGCTGATCAGTTCATACTTCCCGTTGCAGAGCTGGCTCACGGTGGCCGAGCTTACGCCCTGCAAGCTTTCTGCGGCACGGTTCAACGTAGGGTAATTGGAACGGTAGGCAATCAATGCGCTACGCACCTGTTCTTTCATTTCTGTTGTTAATCCTTTCATTGTTTTAATAGGTATTTAAGTATTGTTTAATCAAATCGTTAGAATTTTCCCAAGCTGTCAAGTTCATCGAACGTAATGTTCGATACTTTCTTTGTCCAGTCTCCTGATGAGGCAAAGGTCAGCGGTTCATCTGCCAGTACAGGCTCTTCCGGAATATCCGTTTCGGGCATCGGTACCGGAGCTTCCAGTGTGCCACGCTTCATTTCTTCGCGGTATCCGTCAAGCTGCTTTTCGCTCACGGCCACCGGACGCGGTATCCGAAGTTGGGTGTATGCTTCGCCCATGGCTTCCTCCATGAAAAGGTCTTCCTGGGCGATGTGCATGGCTGCACGAGTGCGACGGTTGGCATCCAGTTGGGCAAACAGATAAGCGTTTTCCTCTTCGGTGCGTTCCTGAGTGGCACGATGGATCGTGACTTTCGGTGTAGCGATGGCCGCATACTTGGCTCCCGTGTCAGTCACCGCCCAAAGTTCGATGCGGGTCATGTCTTCCGGATCGTAGCGGTAGAGGAACTGACGGCCTACGTTCTGCAGGTGGAAGTTCATATCTATCAGCCCGTCGTCGCCATACACCATGTAGCTGTATTCCTGCTTGTTCATGCGGAAATTGAAACCTTCCCTGGTGTATTGCACCGGAGCCTGAGAGAACAGCATGAAGATTTCGTGTGCTTCGTAATCATCCAGCGGTTGAGCTTTCGGATTCTCGATGGCGGTGTACATTTCCAGTCGGGTCATGCCGGTGAGGCTGGTAGGATGCTGCATCGAGTTCCATTCTTCGCGGCAGTCGGCATACTGTTGTTTCAGTTCCTCCAGCGTGGGAAGAAGGTCGATGTTTGCCATTACCAGGTCGATATTCGCGCGGCTGGATAACTTCTTGGCCGTAATGTTCTGACCTGTGAAGTTGTAAAGCTTGTGAAGAACCTGCTGCTGGAACCGTCCGAAAGCGGACTCGATGGATTTGGACTGGCCGTTGTGCGGCATCGTGGTTTTGTGAAGATGACAGAGTTTCTTGAAGAATCCCTGCGAAGCCAGCTTCTTGTGTCCTCCCTGGTTATCGGTTACTATCTCGTAAGGCTTCACCTTCCATGTCTGGAGTGCCATCCGGTACGCCATGTACTGGTTGTAGAAGTTTTCACCGTCACCGATAAAGTAGCCGAGGAACAGTTCCGTGCAGGCATCCATCACCTCGTACACATCCGTGGTTCGTGCCACCCATCGCTTCTGTCTGTCATCGTACGCACGGTAGTAAAGGTTTATCTTCGTACCGTCTGAATACCACAGCGAGTTAGGCATGGACGGCATTACCGTATCGAAGGTTGGCATATATTTGTTCTTGAATTCCCTTTCGCCATTTACTGCGGCATACCACCACACCATCACCGCCGGATCGTTCAAGTAACTGTGCATCGTTGTAGGACTCTTGATGGTCTTCAAGCCGCGAATTACTGCCTGACGGTTGTACTCCTCAAAGAGCTGCATATCGGTGTAAACCGGGAACTTGCTCCGGCGGAGCTTCAGCAGAAGAGCACCTTCAGCATTTCCGATGCGGCGTGCGGCCATATTTCCTGTATTCTTGTTAACCAGTGCCACATAACTTTCGCGCTTGTACTGGTTAAACTTCTCACGAAGGCGGGCCGGATTCTTCGGCAGTGTGTGTCCTGTGATTTCTCGAAGACGCTCACAGCAAATCTGCACGCTGCTCCATGTTTCCGCACGGCGGGCAAAACCTCCTTTGGCGTGTTCCACACTGCGTGCCTTCTCCGTACGCACCATCTCGTTCATCACCTGGGCGTTCAGGATGTATTCCAGTTGTCTGGCAGGCTCGATACGCGGCTCAAATTCCTTGAAGAACCGTACCGCTTCGGCATCGAACCGAATCTGTGTGTTGATGTACTTTTCCTGCTCACGCTGTTTCATTTCCTCGTATGCATTCTTGAATGTGTCATCGTATGCTGCACGGAGCCGTTCCGGCATGGAGCGGTAGGCAATCAGGGCCTCGCGTCCGTTACCTCCCCGCTGGAGGAGGGTAAGCTTGCCTTCACGTACATACTTGTCGTAAGTGGGCTTACTGATAATGCCACCACGAACAAGCTCCGTAAAGCTGACGCATAATGTGTTTCCGTACATTTCCATGATTAATTCGTTAAGATTGTAGTCCGGCCCCGGGACTTGAACCCGGACGGCAGCCACCTTAATAAGTTCTGCAAGCCGTGTGTGATTCATTCCTTTTTCTGTGCTCTCTTATCCTCTATGTCCAAACGTATTGCTGCAGGTATAAGTGCCAGGCAAAGGGTAACGGTTATAATCAAGTTCATTGTTCCATCTGTCAGTCGGTTCAGTATGGCTGCTGCCAGTATCAGCAGCAGATAGCGTGTAGTAGTATTGATTCGTTTCATGATTCTATGGTTTTGAGTTAGGAGCCATCCCTATTCTCGCGAACCGGAATGGCAATGATTCATCACTTATGCAGTTGGTTGTAAATTACAGTTGAATAACTTCCGCATACGGGTTTTCCAATTTCTTCAGCTCGTAGAGTTCCGCTCCGTGATTCAATGCATACGAACGGATAAGTCTTGCTGTAGGGCTTTTAGTGTCGTATGCCAGAGCGGCATCCACTGTACGGGTTGTAACATTCAGTTTCCGGGCGATTTCTTCTTTCAGTTCCCGGCTTGCTTTAATGAGTTTTCTTGTTTCTGCCATTTCGTTATTGTTTTTATCGTTATTATTCGGTTAAAATTCCGTCCCTATCCCTCACGAACCGGAACGGTTTTGCTACATTTGTAGCGATGCTAAACAAACTAACTTTATTTTGATTATGAGTACTGTATATGTTTATGAGTCTTTTTACTCTGTCGTAGTTGAGTCTAACAGGCATGATACCTGTCTTATCGAATCCAATCGGATTAAATCGCTTGCTAAAGCTTTTAATGCATCCATTGTGAAGGAAGCTAAATCTGCAAGGAAAGGAGATGTGCTCTCCCGAAATATCATGATCAGTTTTAAAGCCCATTCTCATGAAACCATTATTTTTAGAGAAGCACTGGACATTATAATCGGTAGTATCAACATCTGGAATCCGGGATTGAAAGCATATATCTATGACAGTTCAGTGGAGCGGACAGATGCATCTTTCGGCCTCACTGACTAAATTCCACATCTCCTCTATGCTGTTGTCGCACAATGTAACCAAATCCGGGTGTTCTTTCCGACATTCGGATTTGGCTGTTTGTGCGTGTGCTATCATCTCGTCCAATATCCTTTCCAGCTCTTTATAATCAATCTTATGCTCTTTCATAGCTTCATTCCTCCCACGTGATGCAAAGTTGTTCGTAAGCTGGTTTCTTCTCCGGATAGGTACGTCCTTCCTGACGGTTCTTCTTCGCGAGGTACTGGATGCACTTTGCCACAGGATAACTCATCGCAGTTCCGGCATACACCTTTTGCACATGCCCCAGCGTGACACGCTGCTTCTCGGCTGTAAGGCAAAGCTCCGCACGGCTGATGTAGGGCTTCACGTTTTCTTTCCACTGGCCGAAGTACGGACGGAACTTGGGAAGAGGAAGACGTTTCGTGCTTTCCGGACGATTGTTGCTTACCGAGTAGCTTCCGGTTCGCCGGATGCTGGGGAGCACTGTTCCGGTTACCCATCGACGGATGGCTTTCGCTTCCGGCTTGCGGCTGATGAAGATAAGGTGATATAGTCCGGATTCGTTGATGATTGTAAGTTCCTGATTTCCACCAAGGGTGTAACCATTAGTTACCCCCTTTTCGTCTTCATCCAAGGCCTGCAATGATTTTCTGCTGTTAACAAGGCCTAATAAGTCACATACATCTTTCCCTACAAACCAAGGCTCGCCATCAATAACCTTTGTTCTTACACTTACGTTTTCATTCTCATTGTAGAATACTTGCAGGCCCGCAGCTTGCTTTGTTAAATTTGCGTTCATTATAAACAGTATTTAAATGGTTTTTACTTCTTGATATGGATTCTCCTTTTCCTCGAACAATATCCCTCCGTGATTCAATGCCCATGAACGAATTAGCATTGCCAAAGGGCTTTGAGTATGAAATTTCAATGCCGCATAAACTGTTACTATAGACACATTCTTAATCTCTGCAATTTCTTTTACCTTTTCTTTGTCAAGTCTGATGTACTTCTGTTTTTTCTCCATATTCTTTTGATTTACGAGTTGTTATTTCTATCTTTGGTGCTATCTTAATTAGTTAAGATGCTGCAAATATAGTAGCTTATTTTCTATTATAAAAATATTTGATAGAATATTTTCAATTAAATAATTATGGGCATACGTGAAAGATTGAGGAAATTCATTGATTACAAAGGAATTAGCCGATATAAGTTTTATAAGGATTTAGGACTGTCTAATGGATTTTTAGATAAAGAAGGAAATATTGGGAGCGATAAATGTGAGAAAATTATCTACCAATATCCTGATTTGAATATAATCTGGCTTATAACAGGAGAAGGAGATATGTTATATAACTCCACAAAGAATCACAATGTAAATCAATCAATTATCGGTAATAATAATATTTCTACAGGATATGGAAGTATTGAAGTATCTGGTGAGAAATTAGAAGAAAAGCTAATATTGTCTCAGCAATTAGAAGAAAAAAATAACCAAATAAAAGATTTATTGATAGAACAAAAAAAATTACAGAATACTATAAGCAAACTACAAAAGCAAGTAGATATACTTATCAACAAACTTAAATAACTATGAAAGTAAAACAAAAGTTAGAAGGAAATAATAATGTTCAAGTTGGCATTAATTATGGAGAAGTAGTTCATACAGAAAAACTTATAAGAAGAGTTGAAGTTATACATGACTCAAACTTACATATTTCAGATGCAGAGGCAAAACTATTAAAAGATAAAGTTGACGAAATTGTTGAATTGCGTTCCCAAACAGAAGGGAAAGAAAAATCATATTGCTATAAACGCGTTTACACTGAATTATATAACCACTTTAATATAACATCATATAAATTATTACCTAAAAATCAATTTGATGAAGCAATAAAATGGTTTGATAAACAAAAAGCATATCGTTATCGTCCTAAATTAAGAAAAGTCAATAATGAAGAATACAGAAAACAGCTATATAAATCTATTCATGCAAAAGCAAACCAATTAGGATGGGATAACGAAACCTTATATGAATTTATAAATGTTTTTTTGCAACCTAAAGTATATATCACATCATTGAAGGATATGAGTGATACCAGACTCAAAAAAGTATATAACAAACTATTTTCCAGGTAATATAAAACACAAAAATAGGGTCATTCAACAACCCTATTTTTGCTCATCAAACTTTCCTTCAGCTACTTCATTTCTCAAAATCATCAGGAACTGCACCACATCATCTGTGGTCTTATTTTCCGGATCAAGTTTTATAATCTCTCCAATCCAACAGCTAAGCCTTTCAGCCATTCCTCTTTTTCCGGTGTGCTTTACATTTAAGCTGATGTGATTACTTGGTAAAACTAATTCCTCATTCATAAGAATAAATTTTTACTGTTTGTTGTTTCTGTTTGCTTCCAATATTGGCAGATTAGCTTCAGTGGGAATGTAGATTACGGTTTTGTCACTGAGGCTTCCCTGTTGGCGTACCCATAAATATTGTATATATTCAGGAGTTATGCTGCCGTTTTCAATTCTTATAGCTTCGGCTGCTCCTTTGGCTCTCTCAATTTCGCCCTGAGCGTTAAGCTTTTCTGCTTCAAGATTGGCTTTAGCCTCTTCAATCTTAATTCTTCTGTTCTGTTCGGCTTCGGCAAACTGTGCCTTACCTTTCTGCTCGGCACTCCATACCCTGTATTTAGGTATGCCATACATACCGCAAAAAATAGAACCAATCAGTAGAACTGCAACAACAAGAATCTCTTTAATCATAGCTTTATTTTTTAATGAGTAATAACAAGATTAAAAATAAGCTCCCGGACTTTCACCGGGAGCGTTCACCTTAAACCAAATACCTATAAAAAGGCAAATTCACAAAAGTATTGGGGCAGAACCCGGACTCGAACCGGGGACCATACAGGGAAGCGAATTGTATCCTGCTGTTCTACCTGCTGAACTATTCTGCATCATTTCTACACGCACACACACGTTTTCACTGTAAAAATACGTATTATCATCCAAATAAACACTATAAATCAGAAACTTACATTAATTTTACAGCATAATCAATGCGAAAATATATAATACTATCTATGCCAAAATAACGACTAAAACAGCTTAATCACACACACAGAAAGTAATCTCTTATCTAATACATGGTCGGGAAACTGTTAAAAAGGTATGCCCAACTTTTTATTTTGTGCGTAAAATAAATAAAAAATGGTATGCCCAACTGGTATGCCCAAAGGTATGCCCAACCCCTTTTTTAACATTTAAGAAAGAGATTCTGAAACCGTTTGTTTTTCCCGTCTAAATGGGTACTTAAACAGATTTCTAAACGCCTAAACAGACATAAAAAAAGGCCGAAATAAGCCTTTACAGCCTATTCCAGCCACGTTTAGGTGATATTTATAGGGTGATGTAACAAAAACGCATTTAAAGCCCGCGTTTAGGCCGTTTAGATGTAAAGCCGATGTAAAGTAATGTCACATTTCGTTTTGTATTCACATGAAAGCCCATTTTCGTTTAACTTACTGATAAACAAACCGCAACAACATTTTTGCCGCCGTTCTATCTTATACAATTCGTTCTGATGCCCGTATTGGGAGCAGGGGGTCGTGGGTTCGAATCCCGCTACCCCGACAAAGATTAAAGGTCTATTTCCGTTGGGAATTAGGCCTTTTGCTTTTAAGTGATGCCCCATATCTGTTTATCACGGATCAACGTATTCTCAACTATTACCTCAACAGTCTTCATATCAAACACGGATCAACGTAAAAACCTGAGGGATTCTCATCTTACGCATAAATTTTCGACAGCCTAAACAAAAAGAAAGC
>ERZ791829.463-NODE-463-length-37732-cov-16.608063_pt1 | contig 37732 bp, 36 predicted proteins | sample MGYA00510296_ERZ791829 | MGnify/ENA primary metagenome ERZ791829 (study PRJEB30046, sample SAMN00791973) | human gut metagenome | study: EMG produced TPA metagenomics assembly of the A metagenome-wide association study of gut microbiota in type 2...
GATGAAATTTTCATCCGCCTACTCTACACGAATGACTTGTGAGAGGACGCTTATACATGCCAAATTTACACTGTGAACCGCACCACAGAATCTACCAATTTACGTTATGGAACTCACGGTTATGGGATGAGTGCCTATAGGATAATACCAAAACTCAATCAGCATTTTTGAAATAAGTGAATTAGGATTTCTTTAAATGAATTTTAACGGAATAAAATAGAATTGTATATGTGATTATGGTAGAATTATGCTATTAATGATTTTGACAATCAAGATTTGTAAGACTAATTTGAGCAAAGCGGAGAAATATCTCTGCAATCATTGACAAAAATTGCAAAAACTCTTGACGTGGAAAGAGAACTGAAAAGTTATGATATATTTAAGTAGTTTTAGATTAAGTAAAAGAAAAGTGAATAATCCTAATATTTATCCCTACAATGTATTCCGAGATAAGTATATTGAACCATTTGTTTTTAGACCCATCACTGTACTTTATGGTAACAACGGCTCAGGTAAATCAACACTCTTAAATATTATAGCCAATTGCTTACAATTAGAAGGGAAAGAATATGCAACAAGTAATTCATTTGGAAGCGTTGATTACTGTGGTTTGTTTTCCAGCGAATGTTTGTATACTTTGGGGGAAGACGACTATGGAAATACAATAAAAAAATTACCGGAAAACAGCCGGTATATTAAAAGTGAAGATATATTGTATGAGATTAAGAAGATACAACAAAAGCAGATATTATCAGATGGCATGGAGTATGATTATGTTAAGAGAGGCATGTCTTTACTTGAAGCAAAGAAATTTTTAGCTTCTAAAGAAGGGTGTAAGCAGGAAGAATATATAAAATTTGCACAGGAAAAATATTCTAACGGAGAGACATCAATGCAATATTTTGAGGAGTATTTACAACCCGATGCATTATATTTATTAGATGAACCGGAGGTTTCACTTTCACCTGCGAATCAGGTTATATTAGCAGAGGAAATTAATAAAATGGCAAGGTTGTTAGAATGCCAGTTTATTATTGCAACGCATTCACCATTTATGCTTGGAACTTTAAATGCCAAAATATATAATCTTGATACGGAAGAGTATGATGTTACAAAATGGAGTGATTTGGATAATGTGCGATACTTTTATAATTTCTTCAAAAAACATGAAGATGAATTTAAAGAAGATTATTTATAAAAAAATATTAGTATGGACAGATATATTTTGAACTAAGGATGTTAATTGATGACAAGATTGAAAGCTCACGATGATTCCGCTTGGCGGAACAACAGCTTCAAGTTTGAAGAGGTGAACGCTTTGAATCTTGAGAAAAACAAATTATATTACAATCAAATAAGAAGTGGAGATTTATGCGATTGTTGTAGAAACTATATCACTTGAAGCTGACTGAATTTTGCCGTTATCTCATAGGCACTCATCCCATAACCGTGAGTTCCATAACGTAAATTGCAGATTTTGTAGTGCAATTCATAGCGTAAATTGGGCAAATATAAGCGTCCTCTCACAAGTCATTCATAACGTAAATGAAAGAAAAACGGTACAGACAAATATGATTTCCTTTGTGAGCCATGGAGATAAGACTCTTCAGAGGCTTATCGGAATGCCTGGCGAACAGGAACATCATATTTCGTCTGTACCGTTTTTCTTTTCATAAACCTATAAAATCACGACTTGCGAGAGGACGCTTATATCTGCCCCTCACAACCTATAAAAGCACCACAGAATCTGCGGCACTACGTCCGTTAAACTCCGGTTTACATGTTTTATATTAAGTGCTATGATATGACACAAACAGTTATTTTGAGATTAATGCAGGGAGGAAGTCTTAATGAAGGAATTTTTGTATATGATCGTAGGGTGGATAGCAAAAATCCACAGTTATCTGATGCGGTTCAATGATAGTTACGAATATAATTTTTCAGATAAAGAGTTGCATTTTATTGTGATAGGTTTGCTTGGAATGGCATTTGTATTTATTGTTTATCCTGTGTTTAAGTGGCTGGCGAAGCACAATCATGTGATGGTCATTGCCTGGATATATGTATTTACCTTAATTTTAGTCATTACATTTGCAATTGAAATCGGTCAGAAAGTAACCAATACAGGTGCAATGGAGTTTGCAGATATTGTGTTTGGTGTTGTTGGATTCATAGTGATGTTTTTTATTTTTTCTATTGTTAGGGAAATCTATCACTTGATTTGCAGACTTATAAAATATTTGCAAAATAAAAATTGGGGTAAGTGATGAAATATCATGAAAATACATGGTTATAAATGAAAAAATTCCCGATAAAGTAAACACTGATGATAAACAAACATCGAGAGGCATATTCCTATATGTAAATTGGCAGATTTTATGGTGCAATGTAGAGGGAATTCTAATAAACTTGGGAAACTCATGCCCCGATTCATAACGTTGACCGGGCATGTATAAGCGTCCTCTCACAAGTCATTCGTAACGTAAATGAAAGAAAAACGGTGCAGACAAATATGATTTCCTTCGTGAGCCATGGAGATAAGACTCTTTAGAGGCTTATCGGAATGCCTGGCGAACAGGAACATCATATTTCGTCTGTACCGTTTTTCTTTTCATAAACCTATAAAATCACGACTTGTGAGTGGACCCTTATATCTGCCCTTCACACCCTATAAAAGCGCCACAGAATCTGCAAAATCACATTCTAACGTTCCATTTTCCAGTAAGCCGCACTGTAAGGTGCAAGTTCACTGCCACCGCCAAAATCGTGTGTTTCTTCTGTAATCAGATCTACCGCAGTGCCGCATCCGGCGTCAAAATGTGCCATAAAAGGCTGATCATCCGCATTGATTGCTACAAGAACACGTTCAGAATCTGTTTTTCGCTCGAAAATACACTGGCGGTTGGTCAGAAGAACGGAACGGAAATCACCGTAATTCAATGCATTGGAATGTTTTTTTGCCTCTGCCAGTCTGGAAATAAAAGTTGTGAGATCATTCCATTCCGGTTTCTCAAAGCAGGCACGCAGTGCAGGATCGCCCTCTTCTTTGCGGGCTTTTGCACCCCATTCACTGCCATAATAAACGCATGGGATACCCGGCATACCAAAGGCGAGAGCATAGATCAAAGGCAGATGATTTTCATTTGACAAAATGCTTGCAACTCTGGTGACATCATGGTTATCGACGAAAGAAAGCAGATGTTTTCCTTTGTATAAAGTCCAGTTATCCGGGCCAAACTGACGGAGCAGGGAGTGGTTGATCTCAAACATATTCATGCTGTTAAAACTGGAATACAATCCCTTGTAACACTCGTAGTTTGTGACAGAATGTAACATGGAATCATTCATCCACTGGTTATAATCACCGTGAAGTGTCTCTCCGACAAGGAAAAAATCCGGTTTTAATCCATCGCAGAAAGAGCGGAGCCGTCTGAGAAAATCGTGATCCAGACAGTATGCAACATCGAGCCGTAAGCCGTCAATGTCAAATTCCTCAACCCAGCCTTTGATGCAGGAAAAAATATGCTGGATGACATCTTCATTTCGTAAATTCAGTTTTACAAGATCATAATTGCCTTCCCAGCCTTCATACCAGAGACCGTCATTGTAGTTTGAATTACCGTCAAAACTGATATGAAACCAGTCTTTGTATGGGGAATCCCATCGTTTCTCCAAAACGTCCTGAAATGCCCAGAAACCTCTTCCAACATGGTTGAATACACCATCTAAAACAACCTTGATCCCTGCTTTGTGAAGGTTTTCACAGACAGATTGAAAGTCCTCATTCGTGCCGAGACGGGTATCAATTTTGGTGTAATCTCTGGTGTTATAGCCGTGCGTGTCAGATTCGAATACCGGTGAAAAATAAATGGCATTTGCCCCAAGTTTTTCAATATGAGGAATCCAGTCATTTACTTTTAAAATGCGATGCTCTGGTACACCATCATTTTCAAAAGGTGCCCCACAGAATCCAAGTGGATAAATTTGATAAAATACGCTTTCATAAGCCCACATATTCAAGCCTCCTAATTATTTCAAAATATTAGCGGTGCAGAAGTAATGATTCAGTCGATCTGCACATTTTGCATACAGAATATAAAACATGCTACATTTATTCAGCACTCATATCGCGGGATTTCTGCGAGCAGGCGCGCTGGGCAGAAATCACAGTGTTGCGGAAACCTCCGGCTTCCAGTGCAGCGACAGCCTCGATGGTTGTTCCGGCAGGGGAGCAGACGGCGTCCTTTAATTCGCCCGGGTGCTTTCCGGTTTCCAAAACCATTTTCGCGGAGCCATAGACAGATTGGGCGGCAAATTTATAGGCCTGTGCCCGCGGCATCCCATCTGCGACAGCGGCATCCGCCATAGCTTCGATAAACATGTATACATAAGCCGGAGAAGAACCGGAAACCCCGATGACAGCGTCCATAAGAGATTCACTGATCACTTCCGATTTGCCGAAGGAGTTGAAGAGTGCCTGAACTTCTTTTAATTCTTCCGGGGTCACATTTTGGTTGACGCACAATGCGCTCATTGCCTCACCGACTAAGGCTGGGGTATTTGGCATGGCACGTACAAGCTTGACTGGTTTGCCAAAGGAGTCCTCGATGGCGGCAATTGTTTTTCCGGCGGCAATGGATACGATCACACATCCTGATTTTACATGAGAGGAAATCTGTGGGATTACTTCATCAAATTTATTTGGTTTTACAGCAAGAAATAAAATATCACTGCGTTCTGCAACCGTTTCATTGGACAGGGTTGTCTCAATGGAATATGTACTCTGCAGTTTTTCTAAGGTAGCTGCGGAATGGGCGCTGGCAATGATCTGGCTGGTTGTCACTAACTCTGAGTGTACAATACCGCCGATCATGGCACTTCCCATATTTCCAGCTCCAATGAAACCGATAATCTTATCTATCATACAATCCTCCTTGTTTGTGTCCTGTATTTTCTTTCATCCTAGTTCATTTGTTCTGAAAGGTCAACCTTTTAGACATAATTAGGGCTGGAATACTGTAAAAAATGTTACTGTTCACGCGTATTTCGTTCCAGTAACGATTCGCAGACTCATTTAAAGTTTTTGTTTTGCAAAAGGAGTCTGCTCACTCCTGAATCACTTTCTTACACAGCAAAACAGCAAGTGTTTTACTGCTGAGTGAACAGTAACTAAAAAATCATTACATTTTACAGTATTCCAGCCCGTAAAGGGGAGGAAAAAATAACAAACTATAGTTGAAATATACTTTGTTTTTATTTAAAAAATTAGTAGGCTGCCAGAATTTCTTTTAAGGCGGCGATAAATGCTTTATTCTGTTCTTCTGTACCGACACTGGCACGGTTAAAACCAAATGCACTGATCATAATTTTTTGTTCTGCAAGGGCAGCACGGATTTCTTTTGGATCATGGTGTGTGTCGAAGTAGATGAAGTTTGCACAAGGTTTTGCAAGAGTGCAGCCTAATTTTGTCAGTTCATCCTCAAGATATTCGCGCCCTGCCGTGGTGAGAGCCTTGATTTTTTTGATGTATTCCTGATCTTTCAAGGCAGCCTGTGCGGCAGCAAGTGCATTGTAGCTGACATTCCATGCCTGACAGGCTTTCATTAGTTCATCGATCAGCAATGGATCAGCAAAGGTGTAGCCGATGCGGAGACCGGCCATGCCATAAATTTTGGAGAAAGTACGCAGTACAAAGAGCGGTCTGTCGTAGCCTTCCTGAATCATTTTGATGAGGCTGTAGTGAGTAGGATCTTCCACGTATTCGAAATAAGCTTCATCTACCACCGGAATGACATGATCCGGGAGTTTACGGATGAATTCTTCGACTTTTGCGGAGTTTACATAAGTTCCGGTCGGGTTGTTTGGATTGCAGACGATCACCATTTTCGTTTTGTCTGTAATGGCTGCAAGCATTGCGTCGAGGTCATAACAGTAATCATCGGTCAGTGGGAGAACGACACGGACACCTCCGTTATCGCTGACCATATCCGGAAAAGCTTCGTAAGTTGGAGCACAGTACACAACTTCGTCCCCATAATTGATAAATACTTCACCAAGCATATCGATGATCGCAGAGGAACCGGCGCCGATACAGACATGATCTACGGTAAGACCATAGAGATCAGCCAGCTGTTTTTTGAGATCGACTGCATAGAAATCCTGATACATATAGCTGTTGAGGGAAGCATCCGTAACAGCTTTTTTTACTGCGTCAGACATACCGTATGGATTTTCATTATAATTCATTCGTGTTACATTCTTCGGGGTGGAAGTTTTCTGACGTGCACCACGGTTGCTCTTTGGTTTTGTTTTCATGCTGTCTCTTAATAAACATTCTACATTCATCTTCATAATCTCCTTGTCTTTTATCTATATAAATTCAGTTGATAATGGAAACCGGATGCCCTTCCAGGTAGCACCGGAAATTGTCGATCGCCATATCGATCGCGCGGATTCTGGATTCTCTTGTGAGCCATGCAATGTGTCCGGTGATAACGGTGTTTGGTGCAGTTAACAACGGACTGCCGCAAACCGGCGGTTCATCCGTCAGAACATCAAGTCCTGCGGCTAGTACCTTTCCGGATGCAAGGGCATCCGCAAGCGCCTGTTCATCGATGAGGGCACCGCGGGCGGTATTGATCAGGATCACACCGTCTTTCATTCTGGCGATGGTGTCCTGATCGATCATGTGCTCGGTTGCCGGGGTATGCGGCGTGTGCAGGGAAATAAAATCGCTTCGGGCAAGCAGCTCGTCTAACGATACCTGTTCAATGAAATCATACTCAGCACCTGTTTTTTTGTGGCGGCTGTATGCGAGCACATGCATACCAAATCCCTGTGCCATTTTTGCAAAAGCAAAACCGATTGCACCAAGACCGATCACACCGATCGTTTTGTCATATAATTCGATCTGTCTGGTGACCGATTTACAGAATTCGTTGTGGTTTTCCGGTACAGACCAGTCGATCGTTTTGATACGGGTGTCATGCGTGCCGATATGATGGCAGACATCCATTAATAAAGCGAAAGCGTATTCTGCGATCGTCTGTGAACCGTAGATGGTATTGGAAATGGAAATACCGTGTTTTCTTGTCATTTCCGTATCGAATTTTTCCCATCCATGTCCTAAGGTGGCAACATATTTTAAATTCGGATGCTGGCTTAAAAATGCTTCATTCATATTGTCCGGACCGATCCACAGTCCGAATACTGCGTCCGCATCTCCGATACAAGTATGAAGTTGTTCTATATTGGGATAATGTGCAGGAACTTCAATGACAACCTCGTCAATACCGGGGAGCTGCTCCAGCCCTTTCCAGCGTTCTGTAAGCTCCTTTGGAGTGATATCTGTCTGAATAATTTCCTCCTGGATCACAACAATTTTCATTTGTCTGTCACCTCCATTTGTTTATGATTGCTAATATAAGTTCAAAAATGTTGATTTGTCAAGTATAAATTTCTTGCAAATTAAACAATAAAATACAATTGTGAGACACTTTCTTCTATAGTTAATATATAAGCGTGCAATATGCGCTATCAGACGTAAAAATCACATTTTTTACGTTTTTCACAATAAAAGGATAGAAATCATGCACATTTTGAAAAAAGTATACAAATCTATAAAAATTGGCTGGATTTTGTTGACAGGAAAACAAAAAGTGTGATAAAACAGGTTTAATTTAAAACAGCAGGCAATCAGGCAGCAGACCTGAACATAGCAAAGGCGCTAGGGAATCATCCTTAGCGCCTTTTCTGTACATAGAATATATGCAGAGTACAGATGCTGTTGTTTACAGAAAACAGAAGAACAATCTGTTTCATTAGTTCATAGGAAATGGATGTTTCTTCGGAACAATAAGGAGGATTAGTTATGACGAATACACCTACCACATTTTTTGGCTGGATCATTTTTCTGATACAGCAGTATCACGGATACTATTTACAAGGGCTGCTTACCACATTGGAAACATCCCTCGCAGGTACGATCTGTGGATGCTTTTTAGGATTTCTGGTTGGAATCATCCAGGCAACGGACATCCGGGCGCAGGATAACATGATCAAAAAGATTTTACTTGGTATTCCATGGGTGATCGCAAAAATTTATGTCACGATTTTCCGTGGAACACCAATGATCGTTCAGGCAATGGTAATTTATTATGGATCATCTACAGTATTCGGAATTGACCTGAAACCATTCAATGCAGCGATTTTTATCATCCTGTTAAATACAGGAGCTTATATGTCAGAGACAGTCCGCGGCGGTATCAATTCCATTGATGTCGGACAGATCGAAGGAGCAAAGGCGCTTGGAATGGGGTATGTTCCGATGATGATCTATATTATCCTTCCACAGACTTTTAAAATTATCGCACCGCAGATCGGAAATACTTTTGTTGCAAATATCAAAGATACTTCCGTATTAAATGTAATCGCAGTCACAGAACTTTTCTATATCACAAAGGTTGCAGCCGGAACGTATTTCAGAATGTTTGAGGCATATACGATCACAGCATTGATTTACCTGACACTTACCTTATTATTTAACGGTTTGCTGAAGCTGATCGAAAAGTATATGGCAGGAAAAGAAAGCTACGAGGTTTTAAATCCGGCAGCCGCAAAATAAATCAGGGGATCAGATGGAAAGAAAAGAGGAACGTGTTATGGCAAGACAATCAATATTTAAGTTTAATGAGAGAGTGACGACTGAGGCAAAGGATGCAACGTATGAATTTCGTGGCCCGGTCATCAGTGTCAGGAATCTGGAAAAGAAATTCGGGGAACATGAAGTTTTAAAAGACATCAGTTTTGATCTGTTTGAGGGCGATGTGGTCTGTATCATCGGATCTTCCGGATCAGGAAAATCTACCTTATTAAGATGCATCAATCATTTGGAGACACCGACGAGCGGTCAGATATTATATCATGGCTATCCATTGACGAAGGATGCACAGACAATCAACCGTTTCCGTTCCCAGGTGGGAATGGTGTTCCAGCAGTTCAACCTGTTTAACAATATGACGGTTTTTGACAACTGCATGGCTGGTGTCCACAAGGTGAAAAAAAGAAGCAAGGAATATTCCACCGAGATCTGTATGAAATATCTGGAAAAAGTAGGAATGGCTCCTTATGTAAAAGCAAAACCACACCAGTTATCCGGTGGTATGAAACAGAGAGTGGCGATCGCCAGGGCACTTGCAATGGAACCGGAAGTATTGCTTTTTGATGAACCGACTTCCGCATTGGATCCGGAAATGGTCGGAGAAGTTTTATCGGTTATGAAACAGCTTGCAAATGAAGGACTTACTATGGTGATCGTAACGCATGAGATGGCGTTTGCAAGAGATGTATCCACAAGAACCATTTTCATGGATAAAGGATATATTGTGGAGGATGCACCGCCACAGGAGTTATTTAATAACCCGAAGGAAGCGAGAACCAGAGAGTTTTTAAGCAGGTTTATGCAGGGTTAAGGTTTGTAAAAGACAAATTGTATTTGTTTTTTAAGCATAGAAAGAGGAGGACAATATTATGAGAAGAAAATTAACAGCAGCACTTTTGACAGCAGCAATGGCAATTTCATTAACAGCCTGTGGCGGGTCAGGTGACACAGCTTCGGCAGGGGCGTCCACAGGAGAGACAGCAAGTGTGACAGAGGCGGGCGGAACAACAACCGCTTCCGGAAAAGAAGTTCTCCGGGTTGCAATGTCAGCAGATTATGCTCCGTTTGACTGGCTGCAGGAGGATGACTCCAATGGAGCAGTGATGACATCGAATGGTTCCTATATGAATGGTTATGATGTTCTTGCCGCAAAATACATAGCAGAAAAACTGGATATGGATCTTGAGATCACACAGATTGACTGGGACGGTCTGATCCTTTCCATCCAGTCCGGAAAAGTTGACTGTGCGATCGCCGGAATGTCCATCACAAGCGAGAGATCCCAGTCGGTAGATTTCTCGGATCCGTATTACAATGCAAATATTGTTGCGGTTGTTGCGGCTGACGGACCTTATGCAGATGCAGTAAATGTCACAGATTTTGAGGGTGCAACACTTACCTCTACACTGAACACAGTATGGTACGATGTATTAGACCAGATCACGGATTATGCGACAAAGGATGCAGCGCTTGATACATTTGCATCTATGGTTGCAGCAGTCCATGCAGGAAAAATTGATGGATTTACCTGTGATATGCCTTCTGCAAAATCTATTTTAGTAAGCAATCCGGATTTAAAGATCATCGATTTTGAGGGCGGTACCGGATTTGAGGTCAGCAATGAAGAGACAGACCTTGGTATCCCTTGCCAGAAAGGAAACACAGAATTAGTAGATAAGATCAATGAAGTGCTCGCCGGATTCTCACAGGAGGACAGAGATGCTATGATGGATCAGGCAGTAGCATCCCAGCCGGTAAGCAACTAATATGGAACAGACAGCAGTCGAAAAAAAATTCGGAAAATATGTCATGGCTTCCATGATCACCATGTTTCTCCAAAGCGCCTACTCCATGATTGACGGTTTATTTGTCAGCAATCTGATAGGTGACACGGCATTATCCGCAGTCAATGTTGCGTGGCCGGTCATTGCAGTGGTAACTGCGATCGGCACCGGCGTTGGATGCAGCGGAGCCGTAATGATGTCAACCAAACAGGGAGAGGGAAAGAACGAAGAGTCGAACATTGTACGGGCAAATGTCATTCTTGCATTATTGGCATCAAGTATTGTGGTTACGATTCTTTTTCTTGTTTTACTGACACCCTTACTGAAACTGATGGGCGCGGAAGGCGAACTTTTAAGGTTATCGCAGATTTATGGAAGGGTAATGCTCACAGGCGGCGTGCTTCAGATCTTATCCTGTGGACTGACACCTCTTCTTCGAAATGACAACCGGGCGGTCAGTGCCATGATGATCATGGTGGGTGGTTTATTTGCTAACCTTGGTCTTGATTTTGTTTTTATGTATGTTTTTCATATGGGAATTGGCGGTGCAGCAGGCGCTTCACTGTGTGCACAGTTGTTTACGACCTTGTGCTGCCTGATCATTCTTGGTACAAAGAAAACCGATCCGATCCGGTTTTCACAGTTTATGATAAGGAAGGAATACTGGAAAAAAATTTTTAAGACAGCGGTTTCACCGTTTGGAATATCGCTGACACCTTCCCTGTTGATCTTATATCATAACGTAGCGTGCCTGAAATTTGGCGGTGACCTTGCGGTAAATGCCTATGCACTCATCAGTTCCACCGTTGGCTCGTACCGTGTGCTTCTGATCGGTGTCGCAGAGGGGATTCAGCCACTAGCAAGTTATGCCTATGGTGCACATGATTTTCATGCGATTCGGAAGATAAGAAACAAGGCGGTCATCACAGCGATTGGGGTGAGTTTCTTCCTATTTATATTTACCATCGCAACAGCCCGGTTTTATCCGGCAATTTACGGATATGAGGGGGAAGCCGCAGAACTTGGGTATCATGCGGTTATGGTGACGGCGGCACAGCTTATTTTTACAGGACTTGTCCGCGTGACCAATTCCTTTTTCTATTCAGTTGGAAAAGATAAATATTCGCTGTTTATGATTTACTTTGATCCACTTATTATGACGCCGCTTACGATCGTGATCCTCCCACGGATTTTTGGACTGGATGGCATCTGGATCACAGCGGTTGTGACGCAGTTTATTTTAAACATTGTGGCATTTGGAATGTTTGCAAGTCACGAAAGACAGATGAAGAGGATGGAAGCAGAGAAAGCACTTGCAGGAAAATGAGTGGGATAAGAGAATCGTACAGCAGACAGGTACATGAAAAAGAACGTAACGAAGATGGCCGGTACACCATCAGAGTTACGTTCTTTTTCCTTTCCCTGATCAATTGCGTAAATACGCATTAGATGAAATAAAATGTTTGTTAATGTTTATATAATAGGAAGAAACTCCTATGTAATAAAACCAAAGTTATAAAAACGTGCAGATTAGAAATCTGTAAGATCAGCTTTTCTCTTCTCTAAGAAGGCACCCATTCCTTCTTTTTTGTCATGAGTATCATTTACAACACCGAAGAGGTTTGCTTCCATCTCAACAGCATTTTTGATATCCATATCGTAACCATTGTTGATCGCTGCTTTTGCAACAGATACAGCGTAGCTTCCTTTGGAGATGATCTTTGCTGCCATAGCTTTTGCAGTTTCCATTAATTCTTCTTTTGCAACAACTTTGTTCACTAAACCGATACGGTAAGCTTCAGCTGCATCAATGTTATCGCATGTGAAGATCATTTCTTTGGCACGTCCCATACCAACTAAACGGGCAAGTCTCTGTGTGCCGCCGAATCCAGGAATGATTCCAAGTCCACATTCCGGCTGACCGAAGATTGCGTTGTCAGATGCAATACGGATATCACATGCCATGGCAATCTCACATCCACCGCCAAGTGCGAAACCGTTAACGGCTGCGATTGTTACCTGACGCATATTCATTAATTTGAAGAATGGAACAGAAGCTCTGATACCGAATGCTCTTGCTTCTGGAGCTGTAAAGTTCACCATCTCGGCAATATCAGCACCTGCAACGAAAGATTTGAATGCGTTGTCTTTCTTGTCAGGACCACCGGTTAAGATCACAACTTTGATATCGTCTCTTCCCTCGATCTCTGTTAAAGCTGTGTTTAACTCGTCTAATGTCTCACTGTTTAATGCATTTAATGCTGCTGGTCTTGAGATGGTAAGAACGGCGATCTCGTTCTCCACATCTAATTTTAAATTGTTGAATTCGCTCACGATAATACCCTCCTAAATAGATTGATAAAAAATTAACAATACATGTTATATCTAGAGTACTTCTTTTGAGAGGATTTGTCAATATGAACGTCGATAAACTTTTTCTAAAATCTGTAAAAAATGGAAAATCGCGCCGTTTACATCTGGTGGATTCCTTATTATAATGGGAATATGAATAATAAAGAGGAATAAAACATGATCACAGATTTTAATTTACAGATTTTAATAGAGCCGTTGTTACACTGGTTTGCGGGGCATGCCCGTGTGCTTCCGTGGAGGGAAGAACCGACACCGTACCGGGTGTGGGTGTCGGAGATTATGTTGCAGCAGACGCGAGTGGAAGCAGTAAAACCTTATTTTGAGCGGTTTACGAAGCGTCTGCCGGATGTGAAGGCTTTGGCGGAATGCCCGGAGGATGAGTTGTTAAAACTCTGGGAGGGATTAGGCTATTACAACCGCGTGCGGAATATGCAAAAGGCAGCCATTCAGGTGATGGAAGCATATGGTGGAAAACTTCCGGCAGATTATGAGGAATTGTTGAAATTAAAGGGAATCGGCAGTTACACCGCAGGTGCAATCGCCTCCATTGCATACCAGATTCCGGTGCCGGCTGTGGATGGGAATGTATTCCGCGTTCTGACGAGAGTGGCTGCGGACGATACCGATATTATGAAGCCGTCTTTTCGCACTCTTCTGGAAAAAGAGCTGCGGGAAGTCATGCAGGGAATGGAGATGCCGGGGGCGTTTAACCAGGCACTGATGGAACTTGGTGCGACCGTGTGTGTGCCGAATGGTGCGCCGTTATGTAAACAGTGTCCGTGGAACAGTCTCTGCCTGGCAAGGAAAGAGGAAAGGATTGCGGAACTTCCGGTCAAGACAAAGGCGAAAGCGAGACGTATCGAAAAGAGGACGGTGCTTGTCATCCGTGACAATGACAAAGTGGCAATCCGGAAACGACCGGAAAAAGGACTTCTGGCAGGACTCTATGAACTGCCGAATGTTGAGGGGAGATACTCGCAGGATGAGATTGTTCATCTGGTAAAAGATATGCATCTTTCTCCGATCCGGGTGCAGAAGCTAGAGAATGCAAAACATATATTTTCCCATATCGAATGGCAGATGGAAGGATATGCGGTTTTGGTGGAAGAAGCAGGATTTGACACTGTGGCAGAGAAAATGGCAGCAAATAATCTCATTTTTGTAGATGCAGAAAAATCTCAGGAAAATTATGCAATTCCGTCTGCGTTTGCTGCTTATGCAAAATATATGGGGATCAGACTTGGAAATGAAAAATTTCTGGAGACGGATTAGAAAGCATGGAAATATTACAATTTCCGGGATAAAAAAGAGGGAGCCGGTGCATTGCACCGGCTATTCATATGAAAAAGATTGTGTATGGAAAGTGAAATGCTTCACTATTTTCTGGGAGGAACCTTGCTTACTGGTTAAGCAAGGCAACCTGATCTACTCAGGTATGAAAAAAAGTTCTATGAAAAAATTTCTTGTTGGCTTAACTTATGCTTAGAGTATAAAGTTGAATTGTGTCTATCGTATGATGGCTTTGTGAGAAATTTGTAAATAAAATATGAACAAAATGTTCAAAATTCAGGCTGTAATAAATAATTAAGAAAAAATAAATTGGCTTGTCATAATAAAATATGTATAATAGGAAAGTACTACAACCGTTTCGCAGTCCGGATACAGGATTGCAGACGATCAGTAAATAATGTTGGAAAATGTCGATATTATAATAAGGAAAGTCAGAGGTAATAAAAGATGTACGATTGCATCGTGATAGGAGCCGGAATTGCAGGGGCAGCCTGTGCCAGAAAACTGGCAGAGGAAGCCGGAAAGAAAGTTCTTGTGATTGAGAGACGAAACCATGTTGGAGGAAACTGCTATGATGTTTCGGATGAATATGGCATTTTAATCCATGAGTATGGTCCACATATTTTCCATACAGGCCTGGAAGAAGTTTATGAATATCTATCGAGATTTACGGAATGGTATCCTTTCGGACATGAAGTGGTAGCAAAAGTGGGGGACAAGCTGATCCCGGTTCCATTTAACTTAAATACGCTGCACATGGTTTATGAGAAGGAAAAAGCAGATCTTCTGGAGAAAAAACTGATCGAAGCTTACGGTGAGGGAAGCCGTGTGCCGATCATGAAACTTCGTGAGAATGATGATCCGGATATCCGCGAGATCGCACAGTATGTCTATGAGAATGTATTTTTGAAATATACCATGAAACAGTGGGGACAGAAGCCGGAAGAGATCAGTCCGGAAGTGACAGGAAGAGTGCCGGTGCTGATCTCTTATGATAACCGCTATTTTCAGGACAAATATCAGGGTGTGCCAAAGGATGGCTTCACACCGATGTTTGAGCATATGTTAGATCATGAGAACATAGAAGTTGTTCTGGATACAGACTGCAGGGATGTCTTAAAGTTTACAGGGAATGAGATCCTTTTTGAGGGAAAACCATTTGAGGGAGATGTCATTTACACAGGAGCGCTGGATGAGCTTTTTGATTGTAAATTCGGCAGACTGCCATATCGTTCGCTGGATTTCCATTTTGAGCATTATGATGAGGAGTCTTATCAGGGACACAGCGTGGTCAACTACACGGTAAGCGAAGATTACACCCGCATTACGGAGTTTAAATTTCTGACAGGACAGAAAAATACAGAAGGAACTACGATTGTAAAAGAATATCCGTTTGCATATACGGGTGCGGCGGGCGAGATTCCCTACTACGCGATTTTAAATGAGGAAAATCAGGCACTTTACGGGAAATACAGGGCGCTCACAGCAGGACTGCCGAAGTTCCATTTATTAGGCAGGCTTGCAGAATACAAATATTACAATATTGATGCCATGACGAAAAAAGCCATGGAACTGGCAGATGCCATTATGAATCAGTAGGAAAGGTTATCATTATGAAGTTACTTACATTTGCAATTCCATCTTATAATTCGCAGGATTATATGGAACACTGCATCCTGTCTCTGCTTCCGGGTGGGGATGATGTTGAGATTTTGATCGTGGATGACGGATCCAAGGACCGCACCGCAGAGATCGCAGACGAGTACGAGAGAAAATATCCGGGAATCGTGCGTGCCATTCATCAGGAAAATGGAGGGCACGGAGAGGCCGTGAATGCCGGGATCCGCAATGCCACAGGACTTTTCTTCAAGGTTGTGGACAGTGACGACTGGGTGGATTACGAAGCCTATATGAAGATTTTAAAAAAATTGCGTGAACTTGCTGGTGGAGATACCGTGCTGGATATGTTCATTGCAAATTATGTTTATGAAAAAGAGGGTGTACGGCACAAAAAAATCATGCGCTATTCTTCCCTGCCGCAGGATAAGATTTTTACATGGAATGAGGCAGGAAGATTCCACAAGGGACAGTACATTCTGATGCATTCTGTCATTTACCGTACACAGCTTCTGCGGGAATGTGGGCTTGAACTGCCAAAACATACTTTTTATGTGGATAACATTTATGTGTACAAGCCATTGCCAAGCGTAAAGCATATGTACTATATGGATGTTGATTTTTACCGTTACTTCATTGGACGTGATGATCAGTCCGTCAATGAAAAAGTGATGATCGGTCGTATTGACCAGCAGATCAAGGTGAATAAGGTCATGATCGATGAGTTTGATCTCTGGAAGATCCCGAATCCAAAACTACGTCATTATATGTTTAATTATCTCGAGATCATCACAGTGATCTCAACGATCATGCTGATCCGCTCCGGCACAGAGGAGAATCTTGAGAAAAAACGTGAGTTATGGAAATATATCAAAGACCATGATATCCGTCTGTTCCACCATTTGAGAAACGGTATTATGGGAAATGCGATGAACCTTCCGGGAAGAGGCGGAAGAAAGATTTCAGTTGCAGCTTACAAACTTTCACAGAAAATTGTTGGATTTAACTAAGGATATGGTGATCAGGTATGTACGTTAGACGGTCAAATATGGAAGATATACCGGCAATGATGGAGTTATATGCGCAGGCAAGGGTTTTTATGCGTGAAAATGGAAATCCAAACCAGTGGGATGAAAATTATCCATCGAGAGAGTTGTTGGAAAAGGATATTGCCTTTGGAAACAGCTACATTGTAGAAGATGATGAGAAGAACCTTGCAGCAACATTTGCTTTTATAAAAGGTGAGGACCCGACTTATTATGGGATTGAGAATGGAGCATGGCTGAATCATGAGCCATATGGAACCATTCACAGACTTGCGGGAAATACTTCTTATCATGGAATTGCCAGTGGATGTATTAGCTGGTGTAAGAGCCAGATTGGAAATCTGAGAGCAGACACCCATGAGGATAATAAAATCATGCAGCATTTGTTGGAAAAGAATGGATTCGTGCGATGTGGAATCATTCATCTTGCAAATGGTGCGCCAAGAATTGCTTATCAGTTTGCCGGAGACAGTACAAACTACCGGGGCAGCAATGAGCAGTCGCAGCAGAATTATAATCAGCCAAACCGCAGTAATCAGCCGATGCAAAATCAGAACTGGAGTGTGAGAGAAGTTTCTTCCGGTGGGCGTGGATTCGGAATTGCGTCCATGGTACTTGGCATTATCGCATTGGTCTTATTCTTTTCCTTCGTGAATATTCCACTTGCGATTCTCTCGATTATCTTTGGTATCATCCAGTTGACGAGAAAGGCACCAAAAGGGATGGCAATCTCCGGGATCGTCATGAGTACAATCTCATTATTTCTGTTAGTGATTTTCTGGGCTTGTATGTTTGTGTCAGATGCCAGAACAGAAAGCACGGATAGCAGCACTTACTATTATGAAGGTTCAGAAAATGATGATGCTTCCGATGATTATTATGACGGCTTGTATGAGGGGTATCAGCAGGGATACAAAGATGGCTATTATGATGGCTACTATGGCTATACGCCGGATGAAGATTTTTATGATTATACACCGGATGATGGTTTCTTTGGTTATCTTCCAAATGATAATTCTTATAATTTTCATGAGAAGAACGGCATATATTATTAATAAAGAAATGACAGCCGGGGAATCCGTTTGAGACAGAAAAGCAATGGAAAGCAACAATTCGTTATAAAAAGAGCAGCAGGATTTCTGCTGCTTATTTTTGTGTTTACAGGGATCATTGGTATTTGTGTGGAAAAAAAGGACAATAGGATAAGAGCAGACAGTGGGATGGAGACAGAGAGAATGGCAGAAGAGAACACGAAAGCAGCATCAGGAAAAATCAAAGAGGAGGAAGTTAAGAAAGTGGCTTTGACATTTGATGATGGACCAAATCCGGATCATACGGAGACACTTTTGGAAGGCTTGAAAGAGCGGAATGTGAAGGCAACTTTTTTTCTTCTGGGTGCGGAGTGTGAAAAATATCCCGAGATCGTGAAGAAAATCCATGCAGACGGACATCTCATCGGCGTTCATTCCTATGAACATGTGAATCTTTCCAATCTCACGGATCAGGCGGCGATGGAGCAGGTGGACAAAACAGACCAGATTATTTTTGGACTGACCGGAGAACATGCGCAGTATATCAGACCGCCTTACGGCTGCTGGAAATGCAATCTTGATTATGAGACAAAAATGATCGAGGTGTTGTGGGATGTCGATCCGCTCGACTGGAAGACAGATAATTCCAGCGTCATTGCAAAGCGTGTCATGGATAAAGTGCAGGAAAATGATATCATTCTGCTGCATGATGCATCGGAATCATCGGTAAATGCAGCATTTCTTATTATTGATGAATTGCAGGGAGAGGGATATTCGTTTGTGACGGTCGAGGAACTGATATTGGAATAATTTACAAATGTAAAATGCTATGATAACAGAAACAGAGGTAACACATTGTATATTGTGTTACCTCTGTTTCTTGCTTTATATATCGGACAGAGTTTCTATTACTTAACCCCTTTTTTAAAAAAATTTATTCAAGTATGTGAGGAGAAAAAATATGAACACAGCTCAGCCAATCCGCTCAGAACAGGAACTGAAAGATTTTATGAACTTTTATGAACAGGTACAGTATCATCCGAGAAATCAACTGCTGCTTACGATGGGGCTGAATACCGCATTAAGGATTTCGGATCTTCTTTCTTTACAGTGGAAGCAGGTATATGACTTAGAAAACCGGAGCGTAAGAGAACATCTGCTTCTTGTGGAGGCAAAGACCGGAAAAGCATCGAATATTTATCTGAATGAAAAAATAACTGTCCAGCTGCAAAAATACTATCAGTTTTTAGCGTCTGGACGCAGTTTTGAGATCAGCGGGGATGCGTATCTTTTCTGTGGAAAAGAAGCAGATCCAATCTCAAGGGTACAGGCTTACCGGATTATCCGCAAGGCGGCAGAAAACAGCGGTCTAAGCGGCGTGATCAGCCCGCATTCCTTGCGGAAAACATTTGGATATTATGCGTGGAAGCAGGGAGTTCCACCGGTACTTCTCATGGAGATTTATCATCATTCCTCTTTTGACATCACCAAACGTTATCTTGGAATCGAGCAGGATGACAGGGACGAGGTTTTCCGCAAAATCTGTTTATAAAGGAGAGGATTTTCCTTCTTATAAAATATCTGAATAATATGCATTGTGATCAATGTGGCTCCATGATTCCGGAACGCAAAACAGAGGTAACACAATATACAATGTGTTACCAGTATCTGAAGCGGATGGAGTACCGTTTTTAATATACGCAGTATTTATGGAAAAATACAAAGCCACATGGAGGTTACAATGCTTAAATTATCTTTAAAACCGGGAGAATACATTGATATAGGAGAAAATATCCGTATCGTTTTTTCCGGCGGTTCTGCAAATAACATTCATCTTCTTGTAGACGCACCACGCGAATACAACATTGTGCGCAGTAATTCCATGAAGCAAAAAGACAAAAAAGAATACTATCGTGAGCAGACAATTTCGGAGGAAGCAAAGCGTGAGATTGCAGGAATCTTAATGCGTGAGAAACACGCAGCTTCTGAGATAACGGAAAGACCGGCTACAAAAAAAGCCATTTACACAGTCAGCCACAGACGGTAATAATGCCATGCTAACCTAGGGGCGTGGTTTATTATACAGGCACTTTGTGCCAAAATCCTGATTTTTTCAGGGAAAAGGGAATGGAATCCCGAAAATAAAAAATTATTTTAGCGGCAGAAAGACCGCAACACACGGAGGTAAAAATTATGGTAGTACAACACAACATGCAGGCAATGAACGCCAACAGAATGTTAAACGTAACAACAGGACAGCAGGCAAAATCCACAGAGAAATTATCTTCTGGTTACAGAATCAACCGTGCAGCAGATGATGCAGCAGGATTAACAATTTCTGAGAAAATGAGAAAACAGATCCGTGGTCTTGATCAGGCTTCCACAAACGCTCAGGATGGTGTTTCTTCTGTACAGACAGCAGAGGGTGCTTTGACAGAAGTTCACTCTATGTTACAGAGAATGAATGAGTTGGCAGTTCAGGCTTCCAATGGAACAAACTCTGAGGATGACCGTCAGGCAATCCAGGATGAGATCTCCCAATTAACAACTGAGATTGACCGTGTTGCTGAGACAACAAAATTCAATGAGATTTACCTTTTAAAAGGAGATAAATCCGGTACAACAAAAACAAACACACTTGCAGCACATGACGCAGGACTTGCAGGTAAATTAAGCGAAAGTGTAGATGGAAAAACAACATTTACAGCAGATGCTTTAAAAGTAGGAAGCAGTGTAAAAATTGCTGGTACAGAATATAAAATTGTTGGTTCAGCAGATGCTGCAGATTATACAGATTTAAAAGGTTATACTGCAGCTGATGGTGATCAGATTGTCCGCGGAGATAAGACCTACACATATGATGGTGGTGCTACAAAGTGGAAAGATGAAGCAGGTAAAGACGCAACTGGTTTCGCTGCAGCTGCCGGAGATACACTCATAACCAAGGCTACTGGTAAAACAACCACTATTATGGGTGATACAGCGAATAACTATACAGCATCCACGATGACAGCAGTTGAGACTGCAATTAAAGGTCTTACCACAGGTAAAAAAGTATCAATTAACGGAACAGAGTATACTGTCGGAACATCAACAAAAGCTGATGGATCTGCGTATACAGCAGATGATATTGCTGCACTTGTAAAAGAGGGAGATTTATTAAAAGTAGACGCGGATTTCTATTTCGCACTCCCGGCAGGTGCTAAGAATGAGAACGAAATCTCTCTGAACGATGCTTACAAAAAGATGGCTGATGAACTCGGAAAGGCAAGTTCTATTGGAGCTGACAAAGCTGCAACAGTTAAAAATAACGGAGACGGTACATTTGAGATCACTCAGGGTACAGTTAACGTAAAGAAATCACTTTCTTTCAGCCTGCATGTAGGCGCAGATGCAGATGCTACAAATAAGATCAACGTTAATATCGAAGCAATGAGCGCAGCAGGACTTGGAATCAAAGGATTAAGCGTAAAAGATGATTCCGGTGTAGCAGCAACTTATGCAATCGACGCAATCGCAGACGCAGTAGCAAAAGTTTCTTCCCAGCGTTCCGCTCTCGGTGCTGTTCAGAACAGATTAGAGCATACGATCGACAACTTAGATAACGTTGTTGAGAACACAACATCTGCTGAATCCCGTATCCGTGATACAGATATGGCTGAAGAGATGGTTAACTACAGCAAGAACAACATTCTTGCACAGGCAGGTCAGTCTATGCTTGCACAGGCTAACCAGTCTACACAGGGTGTTCTTTCTCTGTTACAGTAATTACAGATACCATAACACAAACAACAACAAAAAGCCTGGTTGCATCAGCGGTCAGGCTTTTTTGTCGTTGGTGCGCCCGGCGTCGCACGTTTCTAAGTATGAAGGACATGCCGTCAGTCTGTGCACGTCAATTATTGAAACCGCCGTGTACCGAACGATACGCACGGTGGTGTGACAGGACGGCGGTTAGTCACGTCTCCTGCTCGATTATTTGGAATGAACAGTAATATATTTTTGTTTTCGACTGTTTGGTTTATCTGGAATAGTCATTTTAAGCTGGTCACTTGCTAGTAGAGGATTCAAATATTTTCTTGTAAAATAAGTGAGATTTCGATAACCAATAAACGAGCAAATTTCTTGTTTGCTTTTTTCTGTTATACAAAAATCCAAGACTGCGTGTAGGATGTCCTGTGATCTATCTTGATCACTAACTTGGTCACAATCTTGGTCACTGACTAAGTCTTTCTGACTAAGATGGTAATTCACATTTTTCAAAATAACTCTGAAATCTGTCGCTGTTGAGGAAAATTCGGGCTTATATGCCTCTGTGTATCCAGGCAGCTTTTCGGTTTCACTGACGATTTTGCGTAGGCCACTTCCACGGCGTTCCATGTACTTCATGCGGTGGAACAGGTCAGCAATCACAGGGTTTCGTCGCATCGAACGAATACTGTAAATATCGTATTCCTTATCATCCAGTGCATCATCAAAGTTTATATTATACCCATAAGGAGAGTTTATTTCAACGATAGGCACAAAGAGTTCAGAGAAAATATTTTGGATAGTGGAGGATGTTCTGCAGTGCTATAGCTGCAACTTTTTTACCTCGTCAAGTGAAAGACCTGAAAATATGGAAATGTCTTCCGGGGATAGTTTATTTGATTTTAACATTCGTTTAGCAGATTCAATAGAAGATTGAAGAGCAGCGTGTTTTTGACCTTCAAGAAATCCTGCCTCGCGTCCAGCTTCAAATTCAGCCTTTCTAAGCTTCTTTTCTTCTTCCTCTTTATTATATTCAAATATACTCATACTGATAACCTCCGCGCGGTTTTTTCGAAGAAAATCCGCAAGAATATTATTTTTAATACAATCATCTACGGCATGATTGATGGCAGTATTTAAGTCCATTGTCGATTTGTTCTGACGTACCTGTGCGACAAATTGTGAATATTCCCTTAAAGTCTGGCAATGTTCCATCAGATTATAATTATGCCCTTCATTAACATTAAAAGTTTTTACCACGAGTTCTAAATTTGGTTCGCCGTGAAGATTTTCATATGCGTCCGAAAGTCTGCTGACTGAGAAATCTGGAAATGGTTCAATACCATTATAAAACACAATAAAGTTTGGCGCAGGAATTTTTTGCGGCGTAGATGCATATAGGGACGATTTGTCGATCAGTTTTTGGTATTCACTCGAAATATAAAATAAATCTCTGAGTGGAATGTTTGGGTTAATGGTAGACTGATGTTCATATAATGATACATTTGTGTCCATGATAAAAGACAGATCATTTTTAATTCCCATGTAAACTGCATTTTCTAAAGTTACAATTTCCAGATCATCCGGGTTTTGGTAATTTGTTTCATTCACTGCATTGTATAGTGAAAGCAGATGCTTTTTATCGGAAAAAAGCATACGAAATACCGTATCTTTGTGTTTCTGGTTTGCCACTGGACGGACAATCTGATTATTTTTGTGTCGAATTTGTTTCTTTCGTGCCATAAATAATTCCTTTCGTGTAGCTGGTGTGTTGTAGAAAAAGTTACAACAAATAAATGGTGCAGGAGAAACCACACTCTTTTTACATCTCCTGCTTTTAAATTAGTAACGGGATTTTAAAAGCATAGATACAAAAAGCGGTGTACTCCCCAAAATGGTACACGTATAAGAATATTAATGACAGAAATGTGTCACACAGACTTTACAATCGCAGACTGCAATGAAGGGAAAACGGTCTGGCGACTGTTGATATATGCTTTGCCACATTGTAACATTTATAGACATGCGGATGCAAGCAGATTTTTATACTCTTTTTATTTGTTGGAATACGATATAATATAAAGTGATCATAGGTTTACACTTTCTGGCCATTAGAGCACAAAAAGGAGAAAAATAACATGGCAGAAAGAGACCGGAAAATGGTGAAACATATTTTTGAAATGAAGGAAAATTATAATAAATTCAGGCAATTATTCCGCCAACAGGCAGAAGATTTGTTGAAGAAACTGGATAAACACGCAGAAGAAAAACAAAAGTCAGTGATGCACGATATGATGGATGAATGGAGCTGCTTTTGCAAAGGGCAGGATAAGGCTTTTGTTTGTCGGAGAGCTCCACAAAAAACAAGTAGGGAAATGTTTATGTGCTTGACGGAGAAAGAAGCTTCCGATTACGCAAAGTATTTAAAAATATCTGAGGACGAATTAGCTGGCAGGGAAGTCAGGGATGTAGTAGCTGAGACATTAAGACTACATCCGGAATATTATCTTTATGTGTTCGACAAGCATGATATTACACAATTACAAAAATTCCAAAAGTTTGAAGAAAATAAAAAATATCAGATGGCATTTGATACGGTAGGGAGAGCAATTGCCCTTGGTCTGTTAAGTGTGAAAGCACCGGAAGGAACGCAGGCAGCATATCTGTTTCCAGCATCTGATTTTGATGAAATTTTTTCTTCGATATTGAATCTGGATTGGAAAAAGATCTGTAAGAGAATCCAGGATATATCAGCAAAATTTGAAAAAGTACTTCTTTCCTATGGAATGATCGAGATGGATGCATTTTATCAGATATTTACAAACGCATGGGGAGAACAGCTTTCAAAAGAAGAATTTGAACGATATGTGTATTGGCATGGAAATTTTGGAATGCATTTTAAGACAATGACACATGCATATACCGGAGAAAAATTTGCTGTAATGTGTGATATGGATGCAGTGAGTATTGTGGAAAAGCGTGATAAGTATGCGAAAAACCTTCCATACCGGAAATTTAGTGCAAAAGAGATGGAAGAAATAGCCACATACAGTTCTAAATCAGATGAATGCTGGCATATGCTGGGAGAAACGTTACATGATCAGTATGGTTATGACGTAGAAGAAACCGAGGAAATGATCGACCACCTGCGGAAAATTGTCATGGAAGGAAATGGAGTACAGGAGCTATGGGATATTTTTCAGGACGAAGAATCAACACTGATGGAACAGGTGGAAATGTGGCAGTGCCTTTTAAACGCAGAGCTGGAGACGCATCTTCCTATGTTAAATGGATATTCAAGAATGGAATATGAAAAGAAGACTGGTACAAATGCATTTTCGATTATGCTTTTTGACGAAAACGGTCTGGATAAAGATATAAAACGCGATACCGGATTACAAAAGCTGCCATTGAAAACGCAGGAAATGATTTATCGTGCGTTCTTTGAAAATATCATAGGCAAGGATAGGATTAAAGCGTTAGAACAGGTAAAGAAGAAAATCCAAACGGAAAATGACGGTTTGAATTTCCTGATTGGAATGTGTTATATGGCGATTGAAAAATATAGCAAAGCAAATTCCATCATCGAAGAAATCGCAGACAGAACGCAGGATGAGAGCGCATTTACAATGCTTGATATGATGGATGACAGTCTTGAGACAGCTATGTATGGAAATGATTATTATTATGATGAATGGGATGCTTTCGCAGGAGTGGGAATGAATGAGCCTTATCAGCGCGAAAAGAAAAAGATAGGACGGAATGATCCATGTCCATGCGGAAGTGGTAAAAAGTATAAAAAGTGTTGTGGCAGATAGGATATTCGGCAGGATTTCGGTAAAACTTACGAAAATACGCAGAAGTGATATTTTCCACTTGATAAATCCTTTAATTTCATGTAATGTAATAAAGACAATGAAATTTTTGCAACGAGTTCTGTCATATTTTGGTTTAAAACATCACGAAATTGCTGAAATAAAAAAGAAAATCTGCAAGTTTGAAACTTGAATAATTCAAAATGGTCAAATGTACGCCAAACGCGGACAAAAGAAAAATATATCTGTGATACCAAAACAGATAAAAATCTGTTAAAATAGTTTTAATTGATTACTAAGGCAGGTTTTTCATATGGATTTATTTGATTATATGAGAGAACAGAACAGGGAAAAGGAATCGCCGTTAGCTTCCAGACTTCGTCCAGCGACGCTGGATGAGATGGTAGGGCAGCAGCATATCATCGGAAAAGACAAGCTGCTTTACCGTGCGATCAAGGCTGACAAGTTGAGTTCCATTATTTTATATGGACCGCCGGGAACCGGAAAAACGACACTGGCAAAGGTCATTGCCAATACCACAAGCGCTGAGTTCCTTCAGATCAACGCAACTTCCGCCGGGAAAAAAGACATGGAGGATGTCATTGCGCAGGCGAAGAACAATCAGGGCATGTACGGCAAAAAGACGATCCTGTTTATCGATGAGATCCACCGCTTCAACAAGGGACAGCAGGACTATCTCCTTCCGTTTGTGGAGGACGGAACCGTGATCTTAATTGGTGCAACGACCGAGAATCCATATTTTGAGGTGAATGGAGCGCTTTTGTCCCGTTCTATTATTTTTGAGCTGAAGAATCTGTCCACGGAAGATATTAAGACACTGATCCTCAGGGCGGTGAATGATAAAGAAAAAGGAATGGGTGCTTACGATGCAGTCATTGACGAGGAGGCACTGGATTTTCTTGCGGACGTGGCAAACGGAGACGCAAGAGCAGCGCTCACAGCAATTGAACTTGGTATTTTGACAACAGAGCGGAGCGCAGATGGAAAAATCCATATCACACTTGAGGTTGCCAGCGAATGTATTCAGAAACGTGTGGTGCGTTACGATAAGACCGGAGATAATCATTATGATACGATCTCAGCTTTTATCAAAAGTATGCGCGGCTCTGACCCGGATGCAGCAGTTTATTATCTTGCCAGGATGCTTTACGCGGGGGAAGATATTAAGTTTATCGCAAGAAGAATTATGATCTGCGCGGCAGAGGATGTGAGCAATGCAGATCCTATGGCATTAGTTGTGGCAACTTCCGCAGCACAGGCAATTGAGCGGATCGGTATGCCGGAGGCACAGATCATTTTATCGCAGGCAGCAACTTATGTGGCAAGTGCACCAAAGAGCAATTCAGCGGTAAATGCGATTTTTGATGCAATGGAAGTAGTGAAGAATACGAAGACAGCACCGATTCCGGTTCATTTACAGGATGCACATTACAAGTCTTCCGGAAAACTGGGACATGGTGTTGGATATAAATATGCACATGATTATCCTAATCATTATGTAAACCAGCAATATTTGCCGGATGGACTGACAGACAGGAAATTTTATATTCCGAGTGAAAATGGATATGAGAAGAACATCCGTGAATATTTTAAAAAGATCAAGGGTGAGCCAGAAGAAGAGTAAGAGAACATTCCGGGCATGAGATGCTCTCTGTTTCACAGGCTGATGAGCAGAGCACATTTTTCCGGTATTGGATCTTTACATATATTAAAAAGCAGGAGGAATTAGAGATGAAGTCCTACGAGGAAATGACAAAAGAAGAGTTATTGAAAGAGAAGGAAGGATTGGAAGCGGAATACAAAAAATTCCAGCAGAGAGGCTTAAAACTTGATATGTCCAGAGGTAAGCCATCGCAGGAACAGTTAGACCTTTCCATGGGAATGATGGATGTACTGACTTCCGGTGTTGATCTGACCTGTGATGATGGTACAGACTGCAGAAACTATGGAGTACTTGACGGTATCAGTGAAGCAAAACAGCTCATCGGTGATATGATCGAGTGTAATCCGGACAATATCATCATTTATGGTAACTCAAGCCTTAACATTATGTATGACACCATCTCACGTTCCATGACACACGGTGTTATGGGAAACACTCCATGGTGTAAATTAGATAAAGTAAAATTTTTGTGCCCGGTACCGGGATATGACAGACATTTTGCGATCACAGAATATTTCGGCATTGAGATGATCAACGTACCGATGCTTCCGACCGGACCGGATATGGATATGGTGGAAGACCTTGTGAGCAAAGATGAGGCGATCAAAGGTATCTGGTGTGTGCCAAAATATTCCAATCCACAGGGAATCACTTATTCGGATGAGACGGTCCGCCGTTTTGCAAGATTAAAACCGGCAGCAAAAGATTTCCGTATTTACTGGGATAACGCATACTGCGTGCATCATTTATATGATATTAACCAGGATCATCTGATCGAGATTTTAAAAGAATGCAAGAGAGCAGGAAACCCGGATATGGTTTACAAATTCTGTTCTACAAGCAAGATCACATTCCCTGGTTCCGGTGTGGCAGCGATCGCAACTTCTGCCAACAACTTAGAGGATATCAAGAAACAGTTGAAGATCCAGACCATTGGCCATGATAAGGTAAACCAGCTGCGCCATGTCCGTTTCTTCAAAGATATCCACGGAATCACAGAGCATATGCGCAAGCACGCAGATTCTCTCCGTCCAAAATTTGAAATGATCCTGGATACATTTGAAAGAGAGTTAAAAGGACTCGGAGCCGGAAGCTGGTACAGCCCGAAGGGTGGATACTTCATCACATATGAGACACTGGATGGATGTGCAAAAAATGTTGTGGCAAAAGCAAAAAAAGCAGGGGTTGTGATGACTCCGGCGGGTGCGCCTTTCCCATATGGAAAAGATCCGCATGATTCTGTCATCCGTATCTCACCATCCTATCCAAGCCTGGAAGATCTTACGACTGCGATCGACATCTTTGTTGTCTGCGTCAAGCTTGCAAGCATTGAGAAGCTTTTAGGAGAATAATAGTAAGTTTTCAACCGCTGAAAAGCAAAAGAAAAAGACCTGTGTGTACAATGTCATGATGTTCGCATGACATAGGTACACGCAGGTCTTTTTTATGAATTATGCCTCAGTGGAAGCATCCTCTGTTCCGTTTTTCCATTTGTTGAATTTCTCGACAACTGCATCGTAGGTTCTCTGGGAAATATCTGGAAGTTTATCTCCCCATGCTTTGGTTGCCTGTTCGAAACCTTTCTTGAAAGCTTCTAACATAGCGTCTGCCTTGTCAGGATCATCACCGGATAAAGCTTTTGCAAAATCAAGAATACGGTCGGAAGTCTGCTCTACACCCCAGTAACCGTCGTCTGCGATATCTGCCTGTGCCTGTGCTTTCACATCGGCTGATACGGTAAAATCACCTTTTGCAAGGAATTTCCACATATCATCTGCGGTGCCGATCGCAACCCCCTGCTTGGTCATCATCTGCTCAACAATGCTGCGGAGCTGTGCAGTGCGCTGCTCTGCGTCAGCTTTTAACTTTGCAACGATCGCTGCGTTGTCGGTCTTGCTTGTTGTTTTATTGGAAGCCTTATCTGTCCTGGAGTCAGAACTCTTCTCATAAATGACACCGGAAGATGTCTTGGAAGAATCTGCCTTTTTCGTTATCTCGGATGTCTTTTCTGCTGTTTTTGTTGTTGTCTGTGTAGATGCTGCTGCGGCAGCAGTCACAGTGTTAATGGAATTGATTGCCATATGATCCTCCTTGTCTGGCGAAGCTGGATGCATTTGTTTTTACAGAAAACAAAATGTTCAGCCACCTGAATGAATAGTTATTAACCTTCCATGGTTCTGTTAATTATATCGGACTGGCAAAGAAAAAAGTTTAGTGCCGATTGACCTTTTGGACATAAAATGATAAGATACTAATTGTATACAAAAAACATAAAAAAAACAAGTTTTATTTTAAGTACAATCAATGTGTGTTAGCGACGATTTTGGTAAGGAGAAACTAACCGATGAAGGATATTTCAGTAAAGGCGCTGGCTAAGATCAATCTTGGGCTGGATGTGGTACGAAAAAGAGAGGATGGTTATCATGAGGTCCGCATGGTGATGCAGACCATTCATTTGTTTGACAGGCTGGAGATCTCGAAGAATACTTCCGGTGAGATCACGATGGAAACGAATCTTTCTTTTTTGCCGACGAATGAGAACAATCTTGTCTATAAAGCGGCAAAGCTTTTGCAGGATGAGTTTGCGATAAAAGATGGCGTGCATGTATGGCTGCACAAATACATTCCGGTAGCAGCAGGAATGGCAGGGGGAAGCACGGACGCAGCGGCAGTGTTATATGGTATGAACCAGATTTTTGATCTGGGACTCACAAGGGAAGAACTGATGGAGCGCGGTGTGAAGATCGGTGCAGACGTTCCGTACTGCATTATGCGTGGAACGGCTTTGGCAGAGGGCATAGGAGAGAAGCTTTCGAAGCTTCCGCCGATGGTGAAATGTCCTGTTTTGATCGCAAAACCGCAGATCAGTGTTTCTACTAAGTTCGTCTATGACAATCTGAAGTTAGGCTCTGATATGGTACACCCGGATATTGACCGGCTTGTGGCAGATATCAGAGAGAAAGATTTATATAAAATTGCAGCAGATATGGGAAATGTCTTAGAGACAGTGACAATCCCGGCTTATCCTGTGATCGCAGACATCAAAGATCACATGATGGAGCATGGCGCTGTGAATGCCATGATGAGTGGCAGTGGTCCGACGGTTTTCGGTCTTTTTGACAAGGAAGCGACGGCAGTAGAGGCATACGAGGCGATGAAAGCCTCCGGTCTTGCAAAACAGGTATATTTAACGAGTATTTATAATAACGCGCGTAAGTAGAAAGGCATGGTATCAAAGATGACAGAAGATTTAACATTGAATATGGATGCGTATCTTCCGCTGAGAGATGTTGTGTTTAACACGTTAAGAGAGGCTATTTTGAAAGGGGAACTGAAACCGGGCGAGCGGTTGATGGAGCTGCAGCTTGCGGCAAAACTTGGTGTCAGCCGTACACCGATCCGTGAGGCGATCCGTATGCTTGAGCAGGAGGGACTTGCCGTTACGATCCCAAGAAAAGGCGCAGAGGTTGCCAAGATGACGGAGAAGGATATGGAAGATGTCCTTCAGATCCGTGAAGCGTTGGACGAGCTTGCAGCTAAAATCGCATGCGAACAGATTTCTGAGGAGCAGTTAGAGGAACTGGTTGCGACCATGCATGAGTTTGAGGAATCCACTAAGACGGATAATGTAAAAAAAATCGCAGAGGCAGATGTGAAGTTTCACGATATTATTTATCAGTCAACCGGAAACCCGAAGCTTGTGAACATGCTCAATAATCTCCGTGAGCAGATGTACCGTTATCGTGTAGAATATCTGAAGGATGAGAATAATTACCCGACACTGATGAAAGAACATAAAGACATCGTGGAGGGATTGGTCCGCAAAAACAAAATGCAGGTGACAGAGACAATGCACCAGCATGTGAAGAATCAGGCAGTCGCAGTTAAGGCTATGATCCAGGAGCAGGAATAAGAAGTGACCGCCCAAAGGACTGGAAAACTGCATAAAAAATGGAAAAACGTACAGACTAGAAAGAGGATAAGCATTTTGCTTATCCTCTTTCGTATTTTTTAAAACAATTAAGCGGCAAAACTCCAATCTTCACTGTGAATATTATGAAAAATGAACAAAATTTTCGAAGACACGCTTTCGCTACGTGTCGCTCACAGCGGTACTAAGAAGCCAGTCACAACATAGCGTTGTTCCTGCCTTCTAAGGACCAATCGAACTTGTTCGATTTTGGCTCACCCAGTGTCTTCTCAAGCTTTTGTTCATCTTTCATAATTATTTACTGTATTTGGGAGTTTTGCTGGCAGTTTTTTTAATAGAAGAAACAAATAGAAAGGAAACAAACTGCAAATGTCGGAGAATAGTAAGCGTCCGGTGTCGACGGATTTAACGCAAAATATAGTGGAAATGGAATTTTATTTTCATGACTGTGCGGACATCAAAAAGAAGCAGATGAAGCTTGGCAGGAATCAGGATACCGCCTGTTATCTGACCTTTATAGAAGTGTCCGTGGACATGGGAGCGTCCGCACTCGGAGAGACTTTAAAATACTTAAATGGACTGACAAGGGATGAGATCCTTTGTACACTGCAGGAAAATGCGCTTGGAATTTCGGATGCAACATATTTTCCGACCATTGAGGAGGCTGTGAGCGGTCTGCTCACCGGGGAGGCGATTCTTTTTGTGGACGGTTTTGACCGGGCAGTGAAAATACCGGATGGCGGTTATCCGAATATGGGAATCACAGAGGTGGATTCCGAAAAAGTAATCCGCGGTTCTAACGAAGGTTTCTGCGATTCTGTGAAGCAGAATGCGGCGCTGATCCGGAAAAGGATCCGTTCGCCCCGTGTGAAAGTGAGGGGACTGAAAGCCGGGATCAGATCGAACACGAACGTCTACCTTGTGTATGTGGAGGATCTTGCAAATCCGGGACTTGTAAAAGAAATTGAAAAGAGACTGCAGGATTTCACGATCGATGGGATATTAGACAGCGGAATGTTAGAACAGCTGGCAGAGAAAAAATGGTATTCGCCATTTCCACAGTTTCAGACAACGCAGCGTCCTGACCGGGCGGCTATGGCGGTATTAGAGGGCAGAGTGATCGTGATGTGCGATAATTCGCCGATCGGTCTGATACTGCCGACGGACTACAATTCATTTATCCGCACCAGTGACGATTATTACAGCCGTTTTGAGATTGCAACTTTCGGGCGGATCCTGCGGTATCTGGCATCCTTTTTTGCAATGACGCTGCCGGGATTTTATCTTGCAGTGACCAATTTTCATACACAGATACTTCCAACTACACTACTTTTGTCGTTCGCCGAGGCGAGGCAGGGTGTCCCCTTTCCGGCAGTCGTGGAAGTGCTTATCATGGAATTATCGTTTGAACTTCTGCGGGAGGCGGGCGTGCGGCTTCCCGGTGCAATGGGAAATACCATCGGGATCGTGGGCGGTCTGATCATCGGACAGGCGGCAGTCGAGGCAAATCTGGTCAGCCCGATCGTGGTGATCGTCATCTCTTTTACGGCGCTATGTTCCTTTGCAATACCGAACGAAGAATTTGCCACGGCCTTCCGTATCCTGAAATTCTTTTTTATTGCGGTCTGTGCGTGGCTCGGCTACTTTGGCATGCTCCTCGGACTGCTTGCGGTACTCACACATCTGTCGCATCTGACAAGCTTTGGTATTCCATATCTCATGCCATTCGTGGGTGCAGATCTGAATGACTATGAGGATGAGCGGGATTTTATCTGGCGGCAGCCTTTCCGGAAACTGCGCAAACGTCCGATTTATGCAAATCCGAAAGAGCGGACAAAGCTGACGTTTTCAAAGAAGAGATAGGTTGAGAAAAGTTTTTATCTTAAGATAAATGGAAATCTGATGAAAAAATGCGCAGATGTTAGAAGAGATAGGGGGAAGTATGTTCTCAGAAAACAATCAAATTTCAGGCAGACAGGTGTTCCGCCTTCTGACGTATGACTTTCTTGGAATGGGGACGCTGCTACTGCCGACAATGCTTGCAGATACGGCAGGGCGCGACGGGATTTTTTGCATTCTGGCGGGGATTTTGTCCACATTTTTGTACTTGAAATTATTGAGATATCTGTTGAAAGGCATGAAAACAAGTTATCCCGACTTTTTGAAGCAGAAGTGTGGAAAAGTATGCGGTTATGTGCTCTGGGGCGGATATTTTCTGTATTTTATCCTTATGGCTTCGTACACGGCGTATCTGTTTTCCACGCTGATGTTAAATGGTCTTGTGGAAAACGTCAGCTTTTATCTGGTGCTGATGTTGATATTACTGCTCGCATTTTATGGAATGGCAGGTGGGATCGAGGGCAGGGCAAGAGTGTACGAGATACTGTTCTGGTTTCTGATGATACCGCTTTTTCTGATGTTATTTGCGGCATGCAGGGAGGTGAAGCCTGCCTACTGGAGCCCGGTTTTTATGGCGGATGGAAAAGAAGTGTTAAGCGGTAGCTATTATGTGCTGTTCTGTTATTCCATGGTGTCGATCGTGCTGTTTCTGAAAGAATATGTTGCGGATCGCAGGAAATGCGTTGGCGCAGCAGAAAAAGCGGTCTGGTTTTCCGGCGGAGTATTTGCTGTGCTGTATCTGATCCTGATCGGGCTGTTTGGCGTCGAGGCACTGGCTCAGATGAAATTTCCGGCGGTCACGATGATGAGCCGCGTGCAGGTGACGGGCGGATTTTTGAAGAGAACGGATGCTTTTATGTTTAGCATCTGGTTTTTTACGCTGTATGCGATGTTAAACAGCATGGTTTTTTACAGTGGAAATCTGGCTGCAAAAGTGATCCGTGACTGCGGCGGTTATCTGGAAGGAAAAAAAAGGATGCTGCCGTATCTCATTCTGCTTCTTCTGGTGTATGGCGTGACAGTGCTGTTTTACAGAAATCAGCAGTTTTTGGACTGCGTGACATTCCTGCTGTGGAAGATTGGAACACCTTTTGTCGTTGGCGTGCCGGTACTGTTGTGTCTGACCGGAGAGAGAAAAAAACATAAGAAAAAAGTGCGTGTGCTGGTGCTGGTATGTTTTTTGTTTGGGTGTCTTTTCTTACAGGGGTGCAATGTCGCAGAACTTGAGGATAAGGCATTCCCGGTTCTTTTGAATATCAGAGATCAGGACGATTTCCAAAATGTATGGCTGAATCATGAGTATGCAGGAAACAAAGAGGTGGATTACAACCATTTGAAAGTGGTGCTCATTGAGAGGTCTTTTCTGGAAAAAGAGGCGGAAGTGGAAGATATGCTATCCATGCTGGAGCAGGAAAAAGAGGTTCCGTGGAACGCTTATGTGATGACGACGGAAAGCTGTGACCGTCTGGCGCAGACCGAAGGGAAACTTGACACGCTGCTTGGAAATTATCTGGAAGAACTGCTGGAAAATACATCGGGCATTGATCAGAAAGCGTACCCGACGCTTGGCATGCTCTATGAGGAGCGGGCGAATCACTTGGAGACACTTTATATTCCTTTTGTGGATATAGAGGTGGAGCAGTCCGGGACAGTGCAGGATGATACCGAGAAACCGCAGATTACAGCCTACGAAGTCTGGAAACGTGGAAGGGCGGCAGGGCTTGTCGATACGGATACTGCGCGTGCAGCATTCTTCACGCAGAACTTTGCGGATGATTACACCTTGCAACTTGCACCGGAACTTTATGTGAAAGTGGATGCAGCTTCCTGTCGAGTCAAAGAAACAGAAAAAATCGGTGTCGGAGGTCTGACAGAGCAGATTGTCGCAGTGACTGTGACCGGAGAAGGCGAAATCTTAAGCGGCACAGTTTCCGCAAGTGAAAAAGAGCAGCTTCTCAACACCCGGATGGAGGACTATCTGAATGCGATCGCTGCACATGCACTTGAGAAAGAAATCGATATTACTAACAGTTACCGGAATCTTGGCGCCGATAACCGCACATGGTATTTTAAGTATCAAAACACTCCTGCCGCTTATGAGAAAGACATCAAAATCCAATATCTGGTAAAAATAAACTGGAAATCGGAATAAATGCAAAGTTTTCGGGAATTATTCAATGTAGGGATAGAAGGTCGATGAGCGAAACTCGAATTTAGGTTATGAAGATTGCGAAAAATGAACAAAAATATTCAAGACACGCTCCCGCTATGTGTCACTCGCAGCGGTACTATATTTCTGTTTATTTTTCGCAATATAACATATTCTATGAGCGAGTTTCGCAAACGCCTATTTTTTGGCAAGTGAAAAGGAGATTTGAATTATGGCAAAAAAGTGGATCGGATACATAGGAGTTGGAAGTCTGATGTGCGCTGCATTGGGATGCGGTATTTTGTATACAAGACAGGCGAGACTGCAGCAGACGATTTCGGACAAAGTACTGCGGTTTCATGTGCTGGCGAACAGCGACAGCGAGGCAGACCAGAACTTAAAGCTTGCAGTGCGTGATGCGGTGGGAAGTTTTATGCAGGAAAAACTGACAGATGTGGAAAATCTGGAAGAATGTGAGCTGGTTGTGCGCCAGAGCCTCGGTGAAATTGAGGAAGCCGCAGCAGAGATAATCGCAGAAAACGGTTATGACTATGATGTGACAGCGGAGCTGGAACACACTTCGTTTCCGGTAAAAAACTATGGAAGTTACACATTTCCGGCGGGAGATTACGAGGCACTCCGTATTGTGATCGGAGAAGGAAACGGACATAACTGGTGGTGTGTGATGTATCCTAACATGTGTTTTTCAGACAGCATGTATGAGGTGGTCGATAAGGAAGCAGGAGAAAAGCTGCGTGAAGTACTGACAACAGAAGAGTATGAGAAGGTGCTGGCAGAAGGAGACTATCAGGTCAGAATGAAATATTTTTCATGGCTGAATCCGTATCTGGAGAAGCTGGCTGAAAACTAAAATAAAGCAGCACACTTATAAGAAAACAATGTTTCAAAAAGCTTACGCTTGCTAAATTATAAGAAACACGCTAATATATGGCTTGAAAAGACAATGACGCGAAACAGAAAAGAGGTTTACATAAATGACAAAAGATGTACTTGTGAAAATCAGTGGTTTACAGTTTGCAGAAGATCAGGATAACGGTCCGGTGGAGATTATCACAACCGGAAACTACTATAAGAAAAATGGAAAGCACTATATTCTGTATGATGAAGTGCAGGAAGGCTTTGACGGCGTGACGAAAAGCGTTATCAAAGTGAATGATGATTTTCTGGATGTCACCAAAAAGGGTGTGACCAATGTGCATATGATGTTTGAGAAAAACAAGAAAAATATGTCTTACTACAACACACCGTTTGGAAATCTGCTGGTCGGAATCAATGCCACAGACGTGAAAGTGAATGAGACAGAAGACAACATTGACATCAAGGTCGATTATAAGCTGGAAGTCAATTATGAACATCTGGCAGAGTGCAGCATTTCCATGAATATCATGTCGAAGGATACGAAGGATTTTAGGATATAAGGAGTGCAAATGAGAAGAATGCATTTATGCATTCGGCGAACGATGAATGTCAATCATGTGCCGTTTTTGCACATGATATGATAATCGTGAAGTTGAGGTAGTATATTATGAAAAATTGTAAAATGGCATTCACAATCGGTTTGGTGTTTGCAGTAATGATGTTGGTTACAGCCTGCACAGACAGCAACAAATCAGACAATCATATATTTGATCATGAAAGTTTGGATGTTGATGAATATGTGTATCCGTCTGATTTTGATCTTGGAGATGATTTAAAGGGCACAAATTCAGAATCTGATGCAGGATTTGAAGAATTATCAGCAATGATCGGAACGTATCATTATACTTCTGATTATGGAACAGGTCGATTAATGATTGAAGCGACAGAGGATGGCATTGATATTTCTGATTATGAATCGGAGGACACCTATAGATTTCTGGCAAATGAAACAAATGTAAAAAATGAAGAGGAAAACAAAGTATATCTGGAATACCCGGCACAGGTGTATGAAGATGATACGGTTATTTTTGAGTATTACATTTTAGAAAAAGCTAGTGATGGAATTGATGTGTATTATAGTCCATCTTCTTTTGATGAAGCTGAATTTTTGTACCACGCTGTCAGGGAAAATTAAAAGAGGATTACGAGATATCATATGATATGTTATGTTTTATTCAAATCAATTTTAACAAAATCAATTTGAATAAAAACAAACCGAATTTGCAGAAAGGTGATTTCTATGTTTATTGGCAGAGAAAGAGAGTTAGCATCCTTAAAAGAATTCTATGAAAAAGACAGGATTGGCGGATGAGGATGTTTTGCTGCTTACATTGGATTCACTTTATGGATGAGACAGAAGATAGCATTGATATCAAGGTAAATTATAAGCTGGAAGTCAATTATGAACATCTGGCAGAGTGCAGCATTTCCATGAATATCATGTCGAAGGATACGAAGGATTTTAGAATTTGAGTTTATATTGAGCCATCCACAGCGGATGGCTCTTATTCATAAAAATAGAATGTTCGCAGTGCATATTTTTTATTCAACTCAATTTTAACAAAATCAATTTGAATAAATGAGTTTTACAAGGAGGGTGTAGATGGGGATATATCGTTTGCGGGGCATCTTATCCGGGTGGAAGACTCGCCGCCATATGTCTGGACACAGGAGAAGAGTATTATTCCGCACCGGCAGTAATTTAAAAGAGTCAAAAGAGTGATATTGACGAGTCAGTTCAGTTATAGAGATGATGAAAGAAAAT
>ERZ791829.491-NODE-491-length-35937-cov-7.670866_pt1 | contig 35937 bp, 27 predicted proteins | sample MGYA00510296_ERZ791829 | MGnify/ENA primary metagenome ERZ791829 (study PRJEB30046, sample SAMN00791973) | human gut metagenome | study: EMG produced TPA metagenomics assembly of the A metagenome-wide association study of gut microbiota in type 2...
CTGCGCTGCCCGGCGGCAGCAGGCCCGCCGCAAAAAAGCCGCCGCAGAGCAGGGCGGTGCCCCACAGGCCCGCGCAGCGGGGGCCGTGCCTGTCCTGCAGGAAGCCGCCCAGCACGCACCCCACACCGAAGGCCGCGATGAGGATGCCAAACGCATACCCCGCCCCCTGCTCCGACAGGCCGTATTCCTCCATGACCGGCTGCTGGAACACGCCCCACGCCGCCGGAAGCCCCGTGAGCACCTGAATGGCGGCCCCGGCGGCAAGGATCGTCCACGGGTGTTTTGCTGCAAACTGCTGTTTCATCGTTTCACCTCAAAATCCGTGCAATTTGCGATAGTGTGCCCATTCGGATTGACAATCCGGCAGTTTCCTTTATAATATGATGTACTGGAAACAATTCAATTGACATATAGAGAGGTATTGCAACCATGAAAACACAGGCATTGAAGGGCATGCGCGACCTGCTGCCCGCCGAGCAGACCCTGCGCGACTACATCCAGGGCAAGATCCTGGAGACCTACCGTGCGTCCGGCTTTGAGCGCATCTCCACCCCTATGCTGGAGGACATGGAAAATCTGGACAAGTCCGACGGCGGCGACAACCTGAACCTGATCTTCAAGGTGCTCAAGCGTGGCGACAAGCTCACCGCCGCCTTGAACACCGGCGACCCCAAGCAGCTCTCCGACATGGGCCTGCGCTACGACCTCACCCTGCCCCTGAGCCGCTACTATGCCGCCAACAAGGACAAGCTGCCAAGCCCCTTCAAGGTGATCCAGACCGACCGCGTGTTCCGTGCCGAGCGCCCCCAGAAGGGCCGTCTGCGCGAGTTCGTGCAGTGCGATATTGACATTCTGGGTGACAGCTCCCCCAACGCCGAGGTGGAGCTGATCGACGTGACCACCCGCGCTTTGCTGAACATCGGCTTCACCGGCTTCACGGTGAACATCAACGACCGCCGCATCCTGCGCGGCATGCTGGAGAGCATGGGCTTTGCCGCCGATACGCTGGATTCCGTCTGCATCACCTTTGACAAAATGGACAAGATTGGTGCTGACGGCGTGAAGGCCGAGCTGACCGAAAAGCAGCTGCCGGAAGCCGCCATCAACGCACTGGCCGATTTCATCGCCGCCGGTGAGGTGACGCTGGACGCCGTGGCTGCCCGCTGCGCCGACCCCGCCATCGCCGATGACCTGCAGTACGTTCTGGCCACTGCCAATGCGCTGGCTGCCGGCCGCTATCAGGTGGCCTACTGCCCCAGCCTGGTGCGCGGTCAGGGCTACTACACCGGCATGGTGTTCGAGATCACCTGCCCGCAGTTCAGCGGTGCCGTGGCCGGCGGCGGCCGCTACGACAACATGGTGGGCAAGTTCCTGGGCACCCAGGTGCCTGCCGTGGGCTTCTCCATCGGTTTCGAGCGCGTGTGCGGCATCCTGCTGGAACAGGGGTATCAGATCCCCGGTGCCAAGCAGAAGATCGCCCTGCTGTACGGCAAGGACGCCGACTTCCCCGCCGTACTGAGCAAGGCCGCCGCCCTGCGTGACACCTACAACGTCACCGTGCTGCAGCAGGCCAAGAAGCTGGGCAAGCAGCTGGGCCAGTTGGAGGCCGCCGGGTTTGCCGGTGCCGCCTTCATGGACAAGGACGAAGTCAAAATTTTTGCACAGCAGTAACCACAAAACGAAGACAGGCCCCCGCACAAAACCGTGCGGGGGCCTGTTTTTTACTTCGTCATCAAATGGTGAACTGCACCACGCAGAAAGCAGCGTAGATGCACAGCAGCGCAATGCCCTGCGGGCGGCTGAGCTTGCCCTTGAGCAGGGCGGGCACCGTCAGCAGCAGCATGACTGCAAACATCACCGGAATATCCATCACCAGCGAGGCGTTCATGCCAGCAATGGTGGAGTTCTGCGGGATGGTAAAGGGGGCCAGCGTCACGCTGACGCCGCTCACCAGCACCAGATTGAACACGTTGGCACCGATGACGTTGCCCAGCGACAGCGCCCCGTGGCCCTTGACCAGCGAGGTGATGGCCGTGACCAGCTCCGGCAGCGAGGTACCCAGTGCCACAAAGGTCAGAGCAATGACCGACTCCGGCACGCCCAGTGCCTGTGCAATGAGGGTGCCGTTATCCACCAGCAGGTCCGCGCCCACCGCGATGAGCACCGCGCCCACCGCCAGCAGGCCCAGTTCCTTGGCAAAGGAAGCGTTTTCTTCCGGCTCTTCCTCTTCTTCCGGGGCGGGGGCATTCTTCATGGCCATCACGTTGCAGACGATGTAGGCCACGAACATGGCCAGCAGGATGATGCCCACCGGCCGGGTGAAGGAACCGGTGGTGTAGGCCACACCAGCGTAGAAGGCTGCCGCCACAAAGAAGAACAGCACCGGGGTGCGCAGGCTCTTGGGGTCCACCTTGCCCGGCTTGGCCACAATGGGAATGGCCGCAATGAGGGCGGAATTGCAGATGACCGAACCAATGGCGTTGCCGTAGGCGATCTCGCCGTGACCGGTGAGAGCCGAGGTGGTAGACACCATCACCTCCGGCAGGGTGGTGCCGATGGACACCACCGTGGCACCGATGAGCAGCTCCGGCACATGGAAGCGGCGGGCAATGCCGGTGGCACCGTCCACAAACCAGTCACCGCCCTTGATCAGGCACAACAGGCCCACGATGAACAGCAAAACAGGTATAAGCATGTTTTTCTCCTTTTTGATCGTTCCTTGGCCCGGCTCCAGGAACGGGAGTCTCTCAGCCGGGCAAAAAAGAAAAGACTCCTATTACAGGGTACGCATACTACGTCCTTGTAATAAAAGTCTCAAGCATCCGGTACTGCATCGGGCATTTCTGCCGGGTTGTCGCTGCAGCACAGCGTATCATCTCTTGCGGGATATACGCCCTTTACTCCCTTTTATCTTTGCATATTATACCTGTTTCAACGGCAAAGCGCAAGGGGAAACCTGCAAATTTCACCCGGCCTTTTCCACTTTTTTCGCGTTGGGATAGATGCGTTCCATGCGGGCATTGTCGAAATGGGCGTCCAGATAGGTCTCCACGGCATTGGCAGCTGGCACCCCGCTGGTGCGGGCGTCGTAACGGGCCAGCGCCAGCGAGCTGGTGACCATGTTCACCGCCATGAACACCGCCAGCAGCACGGTCATCCACGGCCGCACCCGGCTGCGCAGACGGGTCATGCACTTCATGACCACCGGGTAGCCGTAGCGCATCCACACCACGGCCGCCATGCCCCAGAAGAAGCAGTACAGCAGGTTGATGCGCCCGCCCAGATTGAATTTGAATTTGCTGTAATCCCAGAACACCGTGCCGAACAACAGCTCGGTCACGGCGCTGCACACATACTCGTACACGCCGCCCATCACCGTGCCGAACACAAACAGGTAGCGGTCGCTCTTGTCCTGATTCTGGCGCAGCAGCACGGTGGTCAGGGCCAGAGCCAGGCCCCACACCACGCTGAACGGCCCCCACACCAGACTGGAACGGCTCATCCAGACGCCTGCCGTCAGGCGGCAGAACACTGTTTCCACCAGGTCACCCAGAAACGCGCCCACCACGAACAGCCACAGCAGGTCGGCGGCGCTCAGGGGCGTTTCGCCGTTTTGGGCAATGGTCGGTTCCTGCCGGGCCGCCGCCGGGTAGGCCCGCTGGATGCGCTTTTCCACATACAGGGCAATGCGGCGGCGCAGGCCGTCGGAGCTTTCACCCAGCCGCTGGTTCAGCTGTTCCAGCACCGGGTGTTTGGCCGCATAGCGCCCCACCAGCACGGCCGAACCGATCTGGTCCAGCGCTGCCACGATGACCGCCGCCCACACCAGCGGGTGCAGCAGCCAGCTCGGGATGGCCTGGCACAGCCGCAGCAGCAGGCCATTGAGCCACAGCACGCTGGCAGTGCCCAGCACGCCCCACAGCAGCGAATACTGCAGGCAGACATAGCCGTTCAGGTTGAAGCGCTTACCGGAGTAGTCCCACCATTTGCGGCGGTGCAGCCGTTCCAGCAGCTTAGCCGTCAGCCACTCCATGACCGTGGAGGCCAGCGTACAGGCAAAGAAGAGGTACACCGGGTCGCTGCGCAGGTCCGTGAAGCCCACGGCCAGCAGTACCGCCGTGGAGCCGTACACAAAGCAGAAGGGCCCGGCTGCTGCGCCGCGGTTGGCAAAATGCTTGCCCCGCACCGTAGCTACTACCGTCTCCCCTACCCAGCCCGCAAACGAGTAGACCAGGTAAAGGACGCCCAGCGTATAAAAATCGTATTCCATAGCAGTCCTTTCTGTCAAAAGCGTTGGTTTTCCAGCAGTTGTATTGTACCCTTTTTGCCTGCAGAACGCAAGCATGGCAAAGGGGCCGCCCTCAGCGGGTGGCCCCTTTTAGATTTCGTTGCACGATCAGAATTTGCGCCAGGTGTCGGGCAGGAACAGCACCAGCATGGGGAAAATCTCCAGGCGGCCTGCCAGCATATCAAAGATCAGCACCAGCTTGGCCGGGTCTGCAAAACCGCCAAAGTTCTGCATGGGGCCCACCAGCTCCAGGCCCGGGCCGATGTTGTTCAGAGTGGCGGCCACGGCAGTGAAATTGGTCACCATGTCAAAGCCGTTCAGACTGATGAGCAGGAAGGACCCCACAAAGATGAAGCTGTAGGCCGCCATGAACACGTTGGTGGTGCGGATGGTCTCATGGTTCAGCAGCTTGCCGTCCATACGCGCCGGAGCCACCACCTGCGGGTGCAGAGCCTGCTTGAGCTCCTTGCCCAGCGTCTTGCCCAAAATGAGGATGCGGCTCACCTTGATGCCGCCGCCGGTGCTTCCGGCACAGGCACCAATGAACATCAGCACCACCAGCACTTCCTTGGACAGGGTGGGCCACAGGTCAAAATCGCAGCTGGAAAAGCCCGTGGTGGTGATGATGGAACCCACCTGGAACGCCGCTTGCCGCAGCGCCTCGCCAAAGCTGTTGTAGATGCTGTAGATGTTGGCCGTGATGATGGCAATGGCGGCTGCAATGACCACAAAGTAGCCGCGCACCTCTTCGCTGGCCGCCGCCCGGCGGAACCGACGCATCAACAGCAGGAAGTAGGCGTTGAAGTTGACGCCGAACAGGATCATGAACACGGTCACGACCCACTGGATGTAGGGCGAGAAGCTGGCAAAGCTGTCGTTCCGGAAGCCGAAGCCGCCGGTGCCCGCCGTGCCAAAGGAGGTAAGCAGGGCCTCGAACAGGGGCATTCTGCCTGCCAGCAGGAACATCAGCTCCAGCAGGGTCAGGGCCAGGTAGATGCCATACAGGATCTTGGCAGTGGACTGCACCTTGGGCACCAGCTTGTCCACCTGGGGGCCGGGGCTCTCCGCCTTCATCAGGTTGACGTGGGAGCCGCCGGTCAGCGGCAGCAGCGAAAGCAGGAACACCAGCACGCCCATGCCGCCGATCCAGTGGGTGAAGCTGCGCCAGAACAAAATGCCCTTGGGCAGGCCCTCCACGGCGGGCAGAATGCTGGCACCGGTGGTGGTAAAGCCGGATACCGTCTCAAACAGGGCATCCACCGGGTTGGGAATGCAGCCGGTGAGCACGAAAGGCACGGCGCCCACCACCGAGATGACGATCCAGCTCAGTGCGGTGGCAGTAAAGCCCTCCCGCATATAGAATACCTTGCTGCGGGGCTTGATGGCCCGCAGCGCAAAGCCGATGCCTGCGCTCATGGCAGCCGTGAGCAGGAACACTGCCAGTACCATCCACTCGCCATAGATCAGGCTGGCAGCAGCGGGCAGAAGCAGCAGGGTGCCCTCGATCATCAGGATATAGCCCAGCAGACGGAAAACGATCGCATAATTCATAGCCCGCCTCCGTCAGCTCTCCACGATGTCCCGCAGGTCATGCAGGCCATGCTCCAGCGTGACCACGATCACGTTGTCGCCCACCTGGATCTGGTCGCCGCCGCGGGGGATCAGGATCTGATTGCCCCGGGTGATACAGCACAGCAGCAGGTTCTTTTTCAGGTGCAGCTGGCTCAGGGGCACACCGGTGGCCCGGCTCTCCTCGTGCACCGTGAATTCCAACGCTTCCACGCGGTCGTCCAGGATGCGGTACAGGGTCTTGATGTTGCTGCCCGCCTCATTCTGCAGGGCACGCACATACTGCACAATGTAATCGCAGGTCATGTACTTGGGGTACACCACGCTGCCCAGGTCCAGCCCGGCCAGAATGTCATCGAACTCCAGACGGTTCACCTTGGTCACCAGCTTGCCGTGGGAATGCTTTTTGGCAAACAGGGTCAGCAGCACGTTTTCTTCGTCGATGTTGGTCAGAGCCACAAAGGACTCTGCGGACTCCAGGCCCTCCGACAGCAGGAAGTCCCGGTTGGAGCCGTCCTCGTTCAGGACCTGGGCACCGGGCAGCTGCTCGGCCAGCTCCTGGGCGCGGGCGGCATCCCGCTCCACGATGCGCACCCGCACATGGTTGTCCAGCAGCTCCTGGCTCAGGTAGAACGCGATGGCGCCGCCGCCCACGATCAGGGCGTTGCGCACCGGCCGCACCGGCATGTGGATCTGCCGGAAGAAGGCATGCGCGTTTTCCTGGGTGGCCAGGAAGGTGACCTGATCGCCGTTCTGCAGCACAAAGTTGCCGTTGGGGATGATCACCCCGCCGTCACGCTCCACGGCACACACCAGAATGTCGCTCTTGAGCCGACTGGGGATCTCGCGGATGGCTACGCCGTCCAGCCCCTGTGCCTCGGTGAGCGCAAACTTGATCAGCCGCACGCGGCCGCCCGCAAAGGTGTCGATCTTGCTGGCCCCCGGGAACCGCAGCAGATGGGAGATCTCCTTGGCTGCCGCCATTTCCGGGTTGATGATGGCCGAAATGCCGATCTGTTTTTTGATAAAGTCCAGCTCGTGGCTGTAGGACGGGTTGCGCACGCGGGCAATGGCGTGGCAGTGGCCCGCCTTTTTGGCAAACATACAGCACAGCAGGTTCAGCTCGTCCGAACCGGTCACGGCAATGAACACGTCCGCATCCTCAATGCCGGCTTCGGACAGGGTGGTGATGGAGGAGCCGTTGCCCACGATGCCCAGCACGTCGTACGTCTCGATCAGGTGCTCCACCCGCGCCTTGTTCGTGTCCACAACGGTCACGTTGTGGCCCTCCTCGCTGAGCTGCCGCGCAAGGGCGGTACCGACCTTGCCGCTGCCCACCAGAATGATCTTCATAACAAGTCCTTTCTCCTTTGGCAGCCCCTTTCCCGGGGTATACAAATACAGCTTAGTATATCATATCCAGCCGCAAAGTTCCACTACTTGCCCCACAAATACATCGAATTGCTTAAAAAGCGACGGTTCTTTTGTGCAGGATTACCTGTTTTCAGCGTAAAAGCGCAGAAAAGGGGCTGCCGCACAGCTTTTGTGCAGCAGCCTCCTTGGGTCAAAATGATTCAGAATGCCCTCCGCGTGCGCTTTGGGCGTCATCAGCGGAAAAGTATCGTTATAAGAGCAAGATCTCCCCTGCTGTCAGGTCTCAGTACCGCTCTACGCCGTCCTTGGTGACAAGGGCGTATACCAGCGGGGCTTCCTCCGGCTTTTCCGCGCCGTACACAAGGCCGCTGCGGTACTCGGCGGCAGCGGCTTCAAACTTGTCCGCTGCACCGTAAAAGGTCGCCAGGCTCTCGCCCTTGTGGACGTAGTCGCCGCGCTTTTTGTGCAGGGTGATGCCGGCGGCAAAGTCCAGCGGGTCGCCCTTTTTCTGGCGGCCGGCACCCAGCAGCACACTGGCCGAGCCGATCTTTTCGGCATCGTTGGCCACGATGTACCCATCCTGCTCGGCCAGCAGCTCATAGCGGGCAGCAGGCTGCTCAAACAGGCTGTAGTCGTCCAGCACGCGGGTATCACCGCCCTGGGCGGCAAACATCTCCTTGCACTTGGCAAAGGCAGAGCCGTCCGCGATCACCGCCTGTGCCATGGCGCGGCATTCGGCGGGGGTGCCCTTCCCTGCCAGCACCAGCATATTGGCGGCCAGCTGCAGGCACACCTCCGTCAGGTCCGCCGGGCCACGGCCCTTGAGCACGTCCATGCTCTCCATGACCTCCAGGCTGTTGCCGATGTTGTGGCCCAGCGGGGTGTCCATGTCGGTGATCATGGCGGCCACCCGGCGGCCATGGTGGGTGCCGATGGACACCATGAGCTTTGCCAGCTCAATGCTCTGGTCCACGGTTTTCATAAAGGCACCGGTGCCGGTGGTCACATCCAGCAGAATGGCGTCGGAGCCGGAAGCCAGCTTCTTGGACATGATGCTGGACGCGATGAGCGGGATGCAGCTCACGGTGGCGGTCACATCCCGCAGGGCGTACATCTTTTTGTCTGCCACGGCGATGCCCTCGCTCTGGCCGATGACCGACAGACCGATGCGGTTGACCTGTGCAAAGAACTCTTCCTGCGTCAGGGCCGTCTTGGTGCCAGGCACGCTCTCCATCTTGTCGATGGTGCCGCCGGTGTGGCCCAGACCGCGGCCGCTCATCTTGGCGATCTTGACCCCGCAGGCTGCCACGATGGGGGCGATCACCAGGGTGGTCTTGTCGCCCACGCCGCCGGTGGAGTGCTTGTCCACCTTGATGCCCGGAATGGGCGAAAGGTCCACCATGACGCCGCTGTGGGCCATCACGTCGGTAAGCTCTGCCGTCTCTTCGTCGGTCATGCCGCGCAGGTACACAGCCATCATCCAGGCAGCCATCTGATAATCGGCCACCTCACCGGACACATAACCGTTGACGATGCTCTCCAGCTCTTCACGGCTGTGGGTGCCGCCGTCGCGTTTTTTGGCGATCAGATCATAAATGCGCATAACTTCACGCTCCTGTCGAAATAGTATGACATTGTAGTCTCAGTATAGCAAAATTCCAGTCAAAAGCAAGGTTTTTTCTGTAACTTTTGCCCATTTTTAAAACAAAAGGGCGCAGCTGCCCGAAAAAGCAGCTGCGCCTGTGAGGTTTGCGGAGAAACGCCCCGGATCAGCGGGAACCCTTGTCGTAGGGGATACCCTCTGCCTTGGGGGCCATGCTGTTCTTGGACGTGAAGGCCAGGATGACCATGGACGCCACGAACGGCATCATGTTGTAGATGTTGCTGGACCAGTGCAGCTGTGCCAGGAAGGTGGAATCTGCAATGTTGGCCAGGCTCTTGAACACGGCAAAGAACATGGCCGCGCCAAAGATGTTGAAGGGCTTCCACTGGCCAAAGATCATAACGGCCAAGGCCAGGAAGCCTGCACCGGCCACGCCCACCTCAAAGTTCCAGGTCTGCACCGGGGGCACGATGTAAGCCATGCCGCCAATGGCACCCAGGGCTCCGGACAACAGCACACCAGCGTAGCGCATCTTGTAGACATTGATGCCCACCGAGTCGGCTGCCTGGGGATGCTCGCCGCAGGCCCGCAGACGCAGGCCGAAGCGGGTCTTGTACAGCACCACATAGCTGATGATCAGCAGGATGATGCCCAGCGGAACAAAGACGCTGAGCTCCAGCCCGCCGATGCTGAACAGGAAGGGCTTATTGGAATAGTTCAGCTTGGCGCTGCCGCTGTCGCTGAAGTATTTGGCGATGACCACGGCAATGGCGGTGGCCAGCAGGTTCAGGGCTGTGCCGCCGATGGTCTGGTCCGCCTTCAGGTTGATGGAGGCAAAGGCCAGCAGCAGGCTGTACACCATGCCAGCCAGGGCCGCCGCCAGAATGGTGAGCAGCACCACCAGGAAGGGAGACATGTCGGCGGGCAGCATGGTCAGGGTAAGCACACCTGCCACACCGCCAATGACCATGATACCTTCCAGCGCAATGTTGATGATGCCGGAGTGCTCACTGAACATACCGCCCAGAGCCACCAGCATCAGCACGATGCCATACAGCAGCGTATATTTGATCAGAAGCAGCATATCACTTGCCCTCCTTCTTGGTTTCGGTCTTGGCCGGAGCAGGCTCTGCGTTCACATTGGTCTTGTCGGCATTCTTGAACAGCAGGCCGTGGATCTTGCCGCGGAACAGCATGGAGAATGCGCACAGATAGATGATGATGCCGCTGATCAGGTCCGAGATCTCCGTGGGGTAATACTTGGTGGACAGGAACGAGCCGCCCACCGAGATGTGCGAGATGAACAGTGCCGAGAAGATGGTGCCGATGGGGTTGGAGCTTGCCAGCAGAGCAACGGAAATGCCGTTGAAGCCCATGGCCGGCAGGCTGGTGGAGTTCAGCGGGTTCCACTGGGACACGTTGGACAGGTAGTACAGGCCCGCACCAAAACCGGCCAGTGCACCGGCAATGGCCATGGAGAGGATGATGTTCTTCTTCTCGTTGATGCCGGCATAGCGGGCAGCGCTCTTGTTCAGGCCGACGGCCTTGAGCTCATAGCCGAAAGTGGTCTTGTTCAGCACCACCCAGATCAGGATGGCCACCGCCGCTGCCAGGAAGATGGCAATGGTGGTGCTGTTGGTCTGGAACATCTTGTTCAGGCCGAAATCCGGGATGATGGACTGGGCAAAGGCCGGGTTCTTGCTCAGGTTCAGGGTACGGGTGTTCCGCACATCGTACATGGGGCCGGTGCCGTTCTGGTAGACCAGTTCGTTTACCAGATACAGGCCGATCCAGTTGAACATAATGGAGGTGATGACCTCGTTGATGTTGAAGTAGGCCTTGAAGAAGCCGGGGATCGCGCCCCAGATGCCGCCCAGCAGGGTGGCTGCCAGCAGGCAGACGAACCAGGGCATCTTGAGCATAATGGCGCAGTACAGGGCACCGTAGGCACCCAGCGTGTACTGACCGGCGGCACCGATGTTGAACAGGCCGGTCTTGAAGGCAAATGCCACCGACAGGCCGGTCATGACCAGGGGTGCTGCGTTGGCCAGCTCCTTGCCGACGCCGTAGGGAGCGTCGTGGAAGCCGCCTTTCAGGATGCGCACAAAGCCGTCGCCCCAGGCGTGTGCCGGGTTGATGGCCAGCAGCACCAGAAAGCCCACGATCAGACCGATGAGGATGCACAGCAGAGCCGCCAGCACACTGGTGACCGAGCTTTGCAGACTGCTGTGGGAAAGTTTTTTCTTGTCCATTTGTTACTTAGTCTCCTTTCCCTGCTTGCGTGCACCGGCCATATACAGGCCCAGTTCCTGCACGGTGGTGGTCTTGGGGTCAAACTCGCCCACGACCTCGCCCTCGTACATGACCAGGATGCGGTCGGACAGGTTCATGACCTCGTCCAGCTCCAGGCTGACCAGCAGCACGGCAGTGCCCTTGTCACGCTCTGCCACGATCTGCTTGTGGATATACTCAATGGCACCCACGTCCAGGCCGCGGGTGGGCTGCACGGCAATGAGCAGCTTGGGATCCCTGTCGATCTCACGGGCAATGATCGCCTTCTGCTGGTTGCCGCCGGACATGCTGCGCACGATGGTGGAGCTGCCCTGGCCGCTGCGCACGTCGTACTGTGCGATCAGCCGGTCGGAGTACTCGCGCACTTTATCCGAGCGGATGAAGCCGCCCTTCTGGAACTCCGGCTGCCAGTAGCGCTGCAGCACCATGTTGTTTTCCAAGCTGTAATCCAGCACCAGACCGTGCTTGTGGCGGTCCTCCGGGATATGGCTCATGCCGTCCTTGGAACGCTGGCGGATGGTGGCATGGGTGATGTCCTTGCCATCCAGCGTGATCTTGCCGTTGGCCAGCTTTTCCAGACCGGTCAGGCCGTAGACAAACTCGGTCTGGCCGTTGCCCTCAATGCCCGCCAGGCAGACGATCTCACCGGCGTGCACCTGGAAGGTGACATCCTTCACCGAGTCTTTCTTGCGCTGGTCGTTGTGCATGGTCACGTTCTGCACGTCCAGCACCACGGCACCGGGATTTGCAGGTTTCTTTTCCACCTGCAGCTGCACATCACGGCCCACCATCATGCGGGAAAGTTCTTCCTTGGTGGTGTCCTTGATGTCTACGGTGCCCATGTACTTGCCCTTGCGCAGCACGGTGCAGCGGTCGGCCACGGCCATGATCTCGTTCAGCTTGTGGGTAATGAACAGGATGGACTTGCCTTCCTTCTTGAACCCGCGCATGATCTCCATCAGCTCGTCGATCTCCTGCGGGGTCAGCACAGCGGTGGGCTCATCGAAGATCAGGATCTCGTTGTCGCGGTACAGCATCTTCAGGATCTCCACGCGCTGCTGCATGCCCACCGAGATATCGCTGACAAGGGCATCCGGGTCCACGCGCAGGCCGTACTTTTCGCTCAGGGCCATGACCTTCTTGCGGGCCTCGGCTTTCTGCAAAAAGCCCATTTTATTGGGCTCCACGCCCAGAATGATGTTGTCCAGAACGCTGAAGCATTCCACCAGCTTGAAGTGCTGGTGCACCATGCCGATGCCCAGTGCATTTGCATCGTTGGGGTTGCGGATGGCGACCTCCTTGCCGTTCTTGCGGATCTGACCAGCCTCCGGCTGGTACAGGCCGAACAGCACGCTCATCAGCGTACTTTTGCCGGCGCCATTTTCGCCCAGCAGGGCGTGTACCTCGCCTTTGCGCAGCTGCAGGGTGATATCATCGTTTGCCTTGATCCCAGGGAATTCCTTGGTGATGTGGAGCATCTCGATCACAAAATCCTCTGCCAATCTGCTCACTCTCCTTTCGTGCCGTATCGACACCTATACTATTCTATCTTTCATTATACCTGATTTCCGACAATTTGCACACGGCTTTTTTCGTTTTTGGCAGAAAGTACAGATAAAAGTATTACTTTTGAAGCATCTTGCACAGTTTCCGCCGGGTCTGCCCTGCCCGGACACACAAAAACAGGGTGCCCACCTGCAATGGGCACCCTGTTTTTGCATTGAGTAATTCATAAAAGCGGCCTGCCGGTTTGCGGCCCGCAGGCTGCGGGAAACGCCAGGTTACTGGATATAGTTGACGGTGGTGAACTCGCTGACGGTGGGCTTGACCCCATCATCCGAGCTGTTGTCCACGGTGATCTCGCCGGAAGCGATCACGGTCAGGAATTTGCGACGGGAAATTTTTATCTTGGGTTCTCCTTGAAATAGTATGACTTCCGGTTTTTGATACAGCAAAAGACGGGGTGTCCCTTTCGGAACATCCCGCCTGGGGAAGCTCTTTACTGGATGTAGTTGACAGTAGTGAACTCGCTGACGGTGGGCTTGGTAGCATCGTCGGAGTTGTTGTCCACAGTGATTTCGCCGCTCTTGATCTTGTCCTTGACGGTCTCGTACTCGTCCTTGGTGAAGGTCTCGAAGTTCCAGCTGTCGTCTGCGGTGGGCAGGCCGATGTAATCGCCATCCTCCAGACCGAAGTTGCCGTTGGAAGCAGCGATCTCGCTCCAGTCACCGGCCTCGATGTCGGACAGAGCGGTGTTGACAGCCTCAGACAGACCCTTCATGGCAGAGGTGATGAACGGGTTGTAGGCATAGGTGCCGTCAGCCACGCCGTTTGCGCCGATGTAGTTCTGGTCAACGTCCACGCCGATGACGTAGCCGTTGTTCTTCAGAGCAGCCTCCACAGCGGAGGTGTAGATGCCGCCGCCGCAGGCAAACACGACCTGAGTGCCGTTGGAGTACCAGCCCTCCATACGGGAGGTGATGTTGGCATCGCCGTAGAACTGGCCGCCGTAGAAGTAGTTGATCTCGACGTTCTGGCCCAGCTCCTGTGCGGCAGCATCAGCGCCTTGCACGAAGCCGTAGCCGTAACGGATGACAGCGGGCACAGCCATGCCGCCCAGGAAGCCCAACTTGGTCTTGCCGTCCTTGGCGATCGCGTAACCGGCCAGGTAACCTGCCTGCTCTTCCTTGAAGGTGATGCAGTAGCAGTTTGCGGGGATGGTATCCGTGCCGATATCGCCCTGGGTCACGTCAACAGCGATGAACTTGACATCCGGGTACTGATCAGCAGCCCAAGCCAGAGAAGCACCGTACAGGTAGCCGACGCAGACGATCACGTCTGCACCGTCGTTGACAGCCTGACGGATCATGGTCTCACGATCCTCATCAGAAGCGTCAGCCTCGGGGATGTAGTACTGGCAGTTGTCGCCCATGTAGCCGGAAACAGCAGTCCAGCAAGCCTGGTTGAAGCTCTCATCGTCGATCGTGCCGGTGTCGCAGGTCAGAGCGACCTTGACGATCTTCTCGCCGCCCTCAGCAGCGGAGGAAGCAGCAGCGGAAGAAGCGGTGCTGGTGGAAGAAGCGGAAGAACCGCCACAAGCGGTCAGAGCAGCGGCGGCGGCAGCGGCACCAGCCACAGCCAGGAAGTTACGACGAGAAATCTTCATAAGAAAGTCTCCTTTATTTTCAATCCATCGCGTGCCGGCCTGCAAATGCAGGCACTTGCACATTTACTGGTTCAAGTATAGCGGGAAGATGTGTGAGATGCAAGCACTTTTCGATTACAAAATATTTACAAAATCTTTGTAAATATGTCCAAAAAGCATTACTTTTGCACAACTCCCTGCCGTTCCGGTTTTGTGCCGGGAAGCGTTTTATTTTTCCACAGCGGCATTTCCGGCCACATTGGAAGGCCCGAACCCAAAGGGCAGCAGTTCGTCCATGCTGCGCTCGACGAAATCCTCCGGCGTTTTGGCCATGATCACGTTCAGCTCCGGCCCGCCGAACTCGAACAGTGCCTGACGGCACACACCGCAGGGCGAGGTGATCTGTTCGTTCACCTCGCCGCGGCGGCTGCCCACCACTGCAATATCCGTGAACTCGGTCACGCCGTCGGCCACGGCCTTGAACAGGGCCGTGCGCTCTGCGCAGCTGGTGGGGGTAAAGGACGCATTTTCCACGTTGCAGCCGGTGTAGATGCGTCCGTCCTTTGCGCGCAGGGCAGCACCCACCATAAAATTGGAATATGGTGCATAAGCCTTTTCGCGGGCAGCCAGTGCCATACGGATCAGTTCCTGCTTTTCTTCCAGGGTCAGGTTCGTCATAAAATGTTCCTCCTTTTGGGGGCGAAAACAGCGCGGCCGGCCTTTTTGCAGGCAGACCGCGCTGGATCTTCGGTTGGGTTTCTCAGTACTCTGCGCCCAGAGCCACCTTCATCATGTTGGTAAAGCTCGTCTGGCGCTGCTCGGCCGTGGTGATCTCCGGTGCCACAAAGCTGTCGGAAATGGTCAGCAGGCAGGCCGCATGCTTGCCCAGCACCTGTGCGTTGGCAAACAGGGCAAAGCTCTCCATCTCCACGCACAGGCAGCCGCGCTCATCCCGCAGCTTTTCCCAGTAGGTGGGCTTTTCGTCGGAGGGCTGGCGGTAGAACACATCCGAAGAGTGGATGTTGCCCTCAATGAGGGGAATGCCCTGCTTGGCGGCAGAAGCGCGCAGCTTGTCGTTCAGGCTCTGGCTGGGCAGGGTGATGTCCCCCTCGAAGCCGCTCTGTACCCGGGCGTAGTTGGACTCGCTCACCGCACCGGTGGACAGCACCACGTCGAACAGCTTGGCCTTTTCGGTGTAGCTGCCGGCGGAGCCGATGCGGATGATGTTGTCCACATCGTAGAACTTGAACAGCTCATAAGAATAGATGCCGATGGACGGCATGCCCATGCCGCTGCCCATCACGCTGATGGGGCGGCCCTGATAGGTGCCGGTAAAGCCCAGCATGCCGCGCACACCGGTCACCTGACGCACATCCTGCAGGAAGGTGTCGGCAATGAACTTGGCGCGCAGAGGGTCACCGGGCATGAGGACCGTCTTGGCGAAATCGCCCTTTTCGGCGCTGTTGTGAGGGGTAGACATAGAACATCTCTCCTTTTTTCCTATTGATAGCAGATGGGCCTTTCCCCTTTGGAAAAAGCCCTTTCTGCCAAGTTACCTGTATTTTCTGCGGTTGAACACGTTCTGCGGGGCAATGTAAGAGCCGTTGCGGCGGATCTCGAAGTGGCAGTGGTTGCCGCTGGAACGTCCGGTGCTGCCCACATAGCCGATCAGCTGGCCCTGCTTGACGGTCTGGCCTGCATGGACCACCAGCGACAGGCAGTGTGCATACACGGTGGTGTAGCCGTTGCCATGGTTGATGATGATGGAGTAGCCATAGCCCGTACCCGCACCAGCCTTGTTGTAACCGGCCTTGGTCACGGTGCCGCCTGCCGAAGCGTAAATGGGCGTACCGGCGGCGGCGCAGATATCCACGCCCTTGTGGCTGCCGCCGTACCAGCGCGAGCAGTTCCGGTAGCCGGGCACCGGCCAGATGAACTGACCGCTGCCGGTGATGTAGGAAGTGCTGGTGGTCACCTTCTTGGTGCCCACCACGATCTTTTCGGTCACAGGCTCCTTGATCACTTCAGTGCTGAGGATCTGCTGGCTGAGCTGGGTGCCGTTGGTGTCGTACACACGCTGGGCCGTCACACTGCGGATGCCGTTTTCACCGGCCTGCGTGGTCTTTTTGGTGCCCACGTTGTACTCTTTGGATTTGGTCGTCTCGCTGGTATAGGGGATCTCCTCCTGCCAGGTCTCGATCTTGGTGATGCGCACTTCCAGCGTGGCTTCCTGTTTGGTCACGATCAGCTCATCACCGGCCTGGATGTTGGAGGTCTCGGTCAGGGCCGCGCCCTTGAAGTTCGTATTCAGCTCGCACAGTTCCCGGAAGGTCAGGTCGTTCTTCTGGGCAATGCTCCACAGGGTGTCGCCGGTCTGCACGGTATAGATCTTTTCCTGCTGCTGCACGCCGGAAAGCATCGACTCCACATCGTTTTCCTGCTGGAAGCTTTCATTGAAGTAGATGCCATTCTCCAGGGTGACCTCTTTGTTGAAGCCCACGGTCACATTGGGATCTTCCGGGTTCTCGTAGGGTTCCAGCAGACTGCTCAGGTAACTCTGCAGGGCAGTGCCGTCCGAGCACACGGCGGTCAGTTCTCCGTCCAGATACAGGGCGGTGCCCTCACTGATCTGGTCGCTGGAGGACTTCAGGATGGCGTTGGCCATCTCGTTTTCGTCCAGCACGCTGTGTGCCACCGAAATGGTGTAGGTGGGTTCCACCGTCCACTTGGTGTTCTCGTCCGTGCCTGCATCGTTGATACGCTCCTGCACGGCTTCCTTGGCAGAGTTGAACACATCCTCGTTGGCCACATAGCCCACGGTCTGGCCGTTCACCTGCACTTCCAGCGCATAGGGCTGACGGATGGTGTTCTGCACCACCGTGACCATCCCTGCCAGTGCCAGCACCGGCAGGATGTACATGGCCATGCGCGGCAGGGTGCGCACATTGCGCCGCACGCCGCTGGCCAGATAATGTACGCTGTCCTTTACGGCTGCGCCAAAGCCCTTTTCCTTCCGGACGCGGCGCGCATGTACCAGCAGCGAACCCATGCCCCGGAAGAACAGCACGATGGGCCCGAACAGGTCGCGCACCATCTGGGCTGCACCGGGGAACGCCATGGACACGATGGTGTGCAGCAGGCTGCGCACCCAGAGCCGTGCACCGGACACGCCCCGGCACACCGTGCGTCCGACACGGACAAATGCATATTCGGCCGAAAATCCCAGAGCGTACAGGGCCTCACCTACGATGAGAACGAGGCGGTTCTGCAGCAGCTTCTGAGAAAAATGATTGACGTGATGCTGGGTCCTGCGGCGGAAGCGGTGCCGACGCAGGAGTTGCATGCATTGGAACTGTGCCCACAAGGAGCGCAGCTTCTGGCCGCGTTTTTTCGGCGGCTGCTGCGCAGGCTCTGCGGTCTGCGGTTCCTTTGTCTTATCTTCGATCAAACGGGTTTCTCCTTCCTTGCCGCGCGGCAAAGCTGCTCTGCATCCAGCGCGGCGGTGGTTTCCACATCCTGTGCGGCTGAATGTCAGCGCACAGACGATCTATGCTCATTTTATTATACACCCTGCACGGAATGAAACAAGCACCTGCATAAAATTTGGGCAGTTCTTTCACGCACTTTTCACGAAAGCAGGTCGGCCATATCCTGCGGCAGCGGGCTTTCCACGGTCACCGTGCGGCCTGTTCCGGCGCTCACTGGGGTGCGGATGCAGATGCCGTCCGGCACCTCGGTGTACTCCGGCACCCGGAAGGTCTGCTTTGCGCAGTGCAGTGCCTGCCGCCCGATGCGGTCCCGGCGGCCGCCGTAGAGGTCATCCCCGGCCAGCGGGTGGCCGATGGACGCAAAGTGCACCCGGATCTGGTGGGTGCGGCCGGTCACCGGCACGCAGGCGGCCAGGCTCAGGCCGTTCTGTACCTTTAATATGGTGTACTCGGTGCGGCTGGGCTTGCCCTCCGGGGTCACACACCGCCCGATGATGCTGTCGCCCCGGCGGCCGATGGGCGCGTCGATCACGCCCGGCCCCAAGGGCAGCTCGCCCTCCACGATGGCGTAGTAGAGCTTCTGCACGTTTTCTGCCAGGAGCGGCGCAGCATAGGTGTTGCGGGCCGCCAGCACAAGGCCGCTGGTGTCCTTGTCGATGCGGTTCACCGGGCGGAACACCGGGCTGCGGCCCTGCTGCAGTGCCCAGGCTGCATAGCCGTTGGCCAGCGTGCCGCCGGGGTAGTTCAGAGTGGGGTGCACCGCCAGATGGGGCGGCTTTTCCAGCACCACGGCAAAGGCATCCTCGTAGACCACCTGCACGGCAATGTCCGGCTGCGGGGCCACGCCGCCCGCTTCCGGCGGGAGGTCGAAGCTCAGCACCTGCCCCGGGTACACCCGGCGGTTGGCCAGCACGGACGCACCGTCGGCAAAAAAGCCGCCGCCCTGAAATTTGACTGCCCGGGCAAGCTCCGTAGAAACGGCACACTGGCGCAGAAAGTTCCGCACAAGCGTTCCATTTTGGGTCTGCAGGGTGTCCGGTACCGTGAAATACAGACGCACGCGCGCCCCTCCTTTGCACGAAAAACAGATATAAATAGTATAGCAAAAAACGCTTTCGCTTGCAAATCTTGTTTTTTTATGGTATTATGAGGAACGGAAAACGAGTGGAACATACGGCGGCGGGGCGGCTTTGACCGCTCTGAGGAAAGTCCGGGCCTCACAGAGCACGGTAACTGCTAACGGCAGCCGAGGGTGACCTCAGGGAAAGTGCAACAGAAAACAAACCGCCGCAGCAATGCGGTAAGGATGAAACGGCGAGGTAAGAGCTCACCAGCGCATGGGTGACCATGCGGCTTTGTAAACCCTACCGGAAGCAACGCCTATATGGGACGTACAGCGCTGCTCGCGTGTCCCGAAGGCGGCACGAACCTGTCAGCAATGGCAGGTCTAGACAGATCGTCGTTTAATACAGAACCCGGCTTACGGTCCATCTCGTTTTCCGCTTTTATGCTTTCCGGCTGCCCGCATCCCTGCGGGCAGCTTTTGTTTTGTCACACTTCTTTTACCAAGCTGTTACTTTCCGTTTGTTGCAGTTTGTGGTATACTATGGGCACTGCAGGCCCTCTGCAGGCTAAAACGAAAGACAGGATGTGAAATCCTCCGATGAAAGATGGTTTTTTAAAGGCAGCCGCCTTCTCCCCCGCCCTGCGGGTGGCGGACTGCACCTATAACGCCCAGCAGATCCTTGCCGACGTGCAGGCAGCCGCCGCGCGCGGGGTCAAGCTGGCCGTGTTCCCGGAATTCTGCCTCACCGGCTACACCTGCGGCGATCTGTTCCTGCAGCACACGCTGCAGACCGGTGCGCTGGATGCCCTGCAGACCGTGCTGGACGGCACCCGGACGCTGGACACCGTCGTGCTGGTGGGCCTGCCGCTGCTGGTACACGGCAAGCTGTACAACTGCGCCGCCGTGCTGTGCCGCGGGCAGCTGCTGGGCCTTGTGCCCAAGACCTACCTGCCCAACTACGGCGAATTCTACGAGAAGCGTCAGTTCACCCCCGGCAGCACCGAGGTGGAAACGATCACCGTGTGCGGCCAGCAGGTGCCCTTTGGCACTTCGCTGCTGTTCCGCTGCCGGTCCATGCCCAGCTTTGTGCTGGGCGTAGAGCTGTGCGAGGACCTGTGGAGTGCACTGCCGCCCTCCACCTTCCACGCGCTGGCCGGGGCCACGGTCATCGCCAACCTTTCGGCCAGCGACGAGACCGTCGGCAAGGCCGAGTACCGCCGGGCACTGGTGTCCAACCAGTCGGCCCGCCTGCTGTGCGGCTACCTGTACGCCTCGGCCGGGCACGGCGAGAGCACCCAGGACATGGTGTTCGCCGGGCACGACCTGATCGCCGAAAACGGCACCCTGCTGGCCGAGACAGCTCCCTTTGCGGGCGGCATTGCCGAGACCGAGATCGACTGCCAGCGCATGGAGGCCGAGCGTGCCCGCAACACCAGCTTTGAGCTGAGCCGCGATGGTTACACCACGGTGGAGTTCGATCTGGAACTCACCGAGACCCCCCTCACCCGCTGGATCGACCCGGCACCCTTCGTGCCCGGCGACCCCAAGCGCCGCGCCGAGCGCTGCGAACTGATCCTGAAGATGCAGGCCGACGGTCTGGCCAAGCGGCTGGAGCACGCCCACGCCAAAACGGCGGTCATCGGCATTTCCGGCGGTCTGGACAGCTGTCTGGCCCTGCTGGTGGCGGTGCGCGCCATGAAGCAGCTGGGCCGCCCCGCCAGCGATGTGCTGGCCGTGACCATGCCCTGCTTCGGCACCACCCACCGCACCCGCAGCAATGCCGAGATCCTGTGCGATGAGCTGCAGGTCTCCTTCAAAGAGATCGACATTGCCGAAACGGTGCACAGCCACTTCCGGGACATCGGCCAGGACGAAAGCGTACTGGACGTGACCTTTGAAAATGGGCAGGCCCGTGTGCGCACGCTGGAGCTGATGGACACCGCCAACCGCACCGGCGGCCTTGTGGTAGGCACCGGCGACCTGTCGGAGCTGGCACTGGGCTGGGCCACCTACAACGGCGACCACATGAGCATGTACGGTGTGAACGCCGGGGTGCCCAAAACGCTGGTGCGCCATCTGGTGCATTACGAAGCCGACATTGCCGCCACCGAGGCCCTGCGCACCGTGCTGCTGGACATTCTGGACACTCCGGTCTCCCCGGAGCTGCTGCCCGCCAAGGACGGCGAGATCGCGCAAAAGACCGAGGATCTGGTGGGCCCCTATGAGCTGCACGACTTTTACCTCTATCAGGTGCTGCGCTTCGGCTTTGGCCCGGCCAAGATCTTCCGGCTGGCAAAGGCCGCCTTTGCAGGCCGCCCCGAATACCCCGACAACGTGCTGTACAAGTGGCTGCGCAACTTCTACTGGCGGTTCTTCGCCCAGCAGTTCAAGCGCAGCTGCCTGCCGGACGGCCCCAAGGTGGGCAGCGTGACCCTTTCGCCCCGCGGCGACTGGCGCATGCCCAGCGATGCCAGTGCCGCCCTCTGGCTCGCCGAACTGGAACAGCTTTCGATCAAGGACTGACAGATGAAACACAAAAAACTGCTGACCAATCTTCTGTTTGCCGCCGTCGTTCTGGCCATTGCCGCCGTTCTGCTGCTGGTGCGCAACGCACACAGCAGCGGTTCCAAGCTGCGGGCCGAACTAATCTACGGTGACAACAACACCACCATGAACCTTCCGCTGGACAAGAATGATACCTATGACGTAGACACCGGGTACTACACGGTGCACATCGAGATCAAGGACGGTGCTGCCCGCTTTGTGGACTCCCCCTGCCCGGACCACATCTGTGAGGGCTTCGGCTGGCTGTCCAACGAAGACCAGACCGCCACCTGCCTGCCCGCCCGCGCGGTGCTGACCATCGTGCCGGCTGACTGAGCCTGAACGCTCAAAAGGAGATTTCCCATGAAGGATGATTCCAATCGTTCCCTGCGGCGTGTGAACCGCAAGGGCCGCGGTGCGGCAGACCGCACTGTGGAAGTGGACAGCTCCGCTTTTTTTGCGGAGGACCCGTCCCCCACGCCGCCGCCCCGGAAAAAGCCCAATTCCTCTGCCCCGCGCCGCAGCGGTGCCCCGGCACAGGCTGCCGCCGCTGCACCCTCGAAATTCGGCAAGATCCTGCTGACAGTGCAGGGCATTCTCAGTGCAGCCTCGCTGGTACAGCTGTGGCGCACCCAGATGCTGCCCGTGCTGTATCTGGTCATTCTGGCGGCGCTGCTGCTCCTGCTCTGGCTGCTGGTCAAGCGCTGTCAGGAGTACAATGTGCCCGGCAAGGTGTCCCGTGTGTTCTCGGTGTTCCTGTGCGCCTGCATGGCGCTGGGCTGTGTCTGGGCCCAGCAGGGTCTGACCGCGCTGGACAACATGACCAACGGTCTGCTCACCGGTGCCGAGGCCAACAAGATCACCAAGGAGCCTTTCGTCATCTACCTCAGCGGCGTGGACACCCGTGGTGAACTGACCGAAAAGGCCCGCAGCGACGTGAATATTCTGGCTGTGGTGAACCCCCAGACCAAGCAGGTGGCGCTGATCAACACGCCCCGCGACTACTATGTGGATCTGGCCGGCACCAACAGCAAGGACAAGCTGACCCACGCCGGTCTGTACGGCGTGGAGACCAGCATGGCCACATTGGGCAACCTCTATGGCATCAACGTGGACCACTACATCCGCATCAACTTTGCGGGCTTCATCAATATCGTGGACGCCCTGGGCGGCGTGGACGTGTATTCCGACCAGGCCTTCACCTCAGTGGGCAGCCCCGGCTACTACGACCCCACCACCTTTGCCGAAGGCTGGAACCATCTGGACGGTAAGTCCGCTCTGGCCTTTGCCCGGGAGCGCCACGCCTTTGCCTCCGGCGATATCCAGCGCGGCATCAACCAGATGAAGGTCATCGACGCCATGCTGAACAAGATCAAGTCCCCTGCCCTGCTCATGGGCTTTTCCAAGATCATGGACGCCGCTTCGGACTGCTTTGTCACCGATTTTTCGCAGGATCAGATCAGTGCGCTGGTGCGCATGCAGCTGAGCGATTTTGCCAACTGGGACATCCAGAGCTACACCGTTACCGGCTCGTCCGGCACCAGCACCCAGTGCTATTCCGCCAAGGGCCAGAAGCTCTACGTTATGAAGCCGGATGAAGCCTCCGTCAGCAAGGCCAAAGAGATGATCGCGGTCGTGCTGGGCGGTGAGGGCACTGTGAGCGACACCACCCAGACCCCGGAAAAGACCGACATCTTTACCCCCACCACCGACCCGAACGCTGCTGCTTCCATTCCGGAAGAACCGGCGGAAAGCGTCATCGTGGAGGAGCCCGCCGAGAGCGTGCCGGAAGAGACCCCGGCCGAAACGCCTGCTGAGCAGCCTGCAGAACAGCCTGCCGACACCCAGCCCCAGGAGCCGGAGACTCCGGCCGACAGCGGCACCAGTGACGGCAGCACCGAAGCTCCGTCCATCTCCCTGCCCACGCAGGAAGAGGTGGAACAGGCTGCATCCTCGCTGTACAACGCAGCGTCCACCATTCTGGATGCCATCTACAATGCAGCGTCCCAGAACGACGCCGCCTGATTTCCCACAACCGCAACGAGGCCCCGGAGGGCAGAACCTCCGGGGCCTCGTTTTTTCGTTGTCAGGATCTTATGCCTTGATCTCGTTCCACACGCTGTGGCCGTCCAGGCTGGATGCATCCACGCCCAGATACTCGCAGATGGTCTGGGCAATGGTGCCGAAGCAGAGCTTCGTGCCCAGGTCCACACCGGGCTTCACGCCCTTGCCGCAGACCAGATACGGCACATACTCGCGGGTATGGTCGGTGGTCTTGGTGTAGGAGGGGTCGCAGCCGTGGTCGGCGGTGATCATCAGCAGGTCGCCCTCTCGCATCCCGGGGATGAAGTCGGCCAGGAAGCGGTCGAACTCAGCGGCGGCGGCAGCATAGCCTGCCACGTCGCGGCGGTGGCCGTACAGCATGTCAAAGTCCACCAGGTTCACAAAGGCCAGGCCCTCGAAGTCGCGGGTCTGCAGGGCCTTGGTGAAGGCAATGCCGTTGGTGTTGCCGGTGGTCTTGATCTTCTCAGTCACGCCCTCGCCATCAAAGATATCGAAGATCTTGCCCACGGCGATGACGTCCTTGCCGGCGTTCTTCAGCAGGTCCAGCATGGTGGCGCGGGGCGGCTTCAGGCTCAGGTCGTGGCGGTTGGTGGTGCGGTAGAAGGTATCGGCGGTGCGGCCCAGGAAGGGGCGGGCAATGACGCGGCCCACGCCATACTCGCCCTTGAGCATCTCGCGGGCGATCTCGCAGTAACGGTACAGCTCGTGCACCGGCACCAGCTCTTCGTTGGCGGCCACCTGGAACACGCTGTCGGCACTGGTGTAGACGATGAGGGCGTTTTCCTTCATGGCCTGCTCGCCGTAGTCCTTCAGCACCTGGGTGCCGGAATAGGGCTTATTGCAGAGCACCTTGTGGCCGGTCTTTTCCTCAAACTCGTGGATGAGCTCTGCGGGGAAACCCTCCGGGAAGGTGGGCAGCGGCTTCGGGCTCACCACACCGGCGATCTCCCAGTGTCCGATGGTGGTGTCCTTGCCCATGCTCTGCTCCTGCAGGCGGGCAAAGGAACCGGTGGGAGCGGCGGTCTTTTCCCCGGCGGTCACGCCGTCGATGTTGAACAGGCCCAGCTTTTGCAGGTTGGGGCAGTTGAAGTTGGGATGCTTTGCAATGGCTCCCAGCGTGTTGGTGCCCTCGTCGCCAAAAGCGGCGGCATCCGGCTCGGCGCCGATGCCAAAGCTGTCGAGCACGATCAGAAAGACACGTTTTTCCATCTTGGTCTTCTCCATTTCTTCCGGGTCAGCCCGGATAAGTGACACTTTTACCTGCCACCATTATAAGCAAAAACAGGCCCGTTTGCAAGGGCTGTCTTTCCATGCTGCACAGCTGTCCTGACGGGCAGGATCTTAGCCAATTCTTTAACGATTTCTCTGTGCAAAACCCGCAAAATTACCGCGTCCCTGCGTCAAACATCTGTTCAAACCTCCCGGTATGCAAAAAAGTTGTATTCATCCTGAAATTTCACTTGCTCTCTTGTCAGAAAGCGATTATAATAGTAGTTGGTAAAGTTTTGGATTTTCACTTTACCGTACATTCCAACCCACAGCACGGGGAGTTTTCCCTGTTGGTCGTGTGCGCGGGCCGTTCTGCATGACAGCAGACAGCCTGCTGCAAAATAAATGAGAGAGTGAGAACGTAGACGGAGGTATTTTGAATGAGAAAAACGAAAATTATCTGCACCCTGGGCCCTTCCACCGACAAGGACGGCGTCCTGCGTGAACTGATCGCCAACGGCATGAATGTTGCCCGCTTCAACTTCTCCCATGGCTCCCACGAGGAGCACAAGGGCCGTCTGGACCTGCTCAAGTCCCTGCGCGAGGAGCTGGGCAAGCCCGTGGCTGCTCTGCTGGACACCAAAGGCCCTGAGATCCGCCTGAAGGACTTCAAGAACGGCACCGAGATGCTGGAAGCCGGCCAGACCTTCACCCTGACCACCCGCGATGTGGAGGGCACCAAGGAGATCTGCTCCATCACCTACAAGGATCTGCCTCAGGACGTGGCCCCCGGCGGCACCATCATGCTGGATGACGGCCTGATCAAACTGCAGATCCAGACCGTGAACGATACCGACATCGTCTGCACTGTTCTGAACAACGGCAAGATCAAGAACAAGAAGGGCGTCAACGTGCCCGGTGTGCATCTGTCCATGCCGTATATGAGCCAGCGCGATAAGGACGATATCATCTTCGGCATCGAGCAGGGCTTTGATTTCATCGCTGCTTCCTTTGTGCGCACTGCACAGGACGTGTACGAGATCCGCAACCTGCTGAACGAGTACGACTCCAACATCCGCATCATCGCTAAGATCGAGAACCGTGAGGGTGTGAACAACATCGACAGCATCTTGGCTGCCGCCGACGCCGTCATGGTGGCCCGCGGCGACCTGGGCGTCGAGATCGACTTTACCGAGCTGCCCGGCATCCAGAAGACCATCATCGACCGCTCCTTCTCCTTCGGCAAGCCCATCGTCACCGCTACCCAGATGCTGGACAGCATGATGGTGAACCCCCGCCCCACCCGTGCTGAGATCTCGGACGTGGCAAACGCCATCTACGACGGCACCTCTGCTATTATGCTGTCCGGTGAGACCGCTGCCGGTGCTTACCCCGTGGAGGCACTGAAGACCATGTCCGCCATCGCCGAGCGCACCGAGCAGGAGGGTCACTACCTGCGCGGCCGTCTGATGGAGCCCAACACCGGCAAGATCAGCGTTTCCGACGCTACCGCTCACGCCGCCTGCCTGACCGCCAAGGACGTGAACGCCGCTGCCATCGTCACCGTGTCCGAGTCCGGCACCACTGCCCGCCTGCTGAGCAAGTACCGCCCGCAGCAGCCCATCATCGCCTGCGTCATGAAGGAGCAGGTGCAGCGTCAGCTGTCCCTGAGCTGGGGCATCACCTCCCTGATGATGCCTCTGGCGCACAGCACCGACGAGCTGATCGAAATGTCCACCGCTCTGGCCAAGGAAAACGGCTTCCTGCACGACGGTGAGCTGGCCGTGGTGACCGCCGGCGTGCCCGTGGGCATTTCCGGCACCACCAACATGATCAAGATCCACATGGTGGGCAACTGCCTGGCCACCGGTGTGGGCGTCGGCCCGGAGAACGCCGAGGTGTCCAACGCCACCGGCAAGGCCTGCGTGTGCCGCACCCTGGACGAGGTGCATGCCAAGTTCAAACCCGGCATGGTGCTGGTGGTGCCTTCCACCAGCAACGAGATGCTGAACTATGTACGCGACGCCGCCGCTCTGGTGGTGGAGGAGCCCGGCCTGAACAGCCATGCCGCCATTGCCGGCAAGGCTCTGCTCAAGCCCACCGTCGTGGGTGCCGTGGGTGCCACCTCTCACATCCGTGACGGCCTGATGATCGCCGTGGACTGCGCACACGGCAGCGTGCAGCGCCTGCAGGCCTGAGAAAGAGGGCGACACAATGGAACGCATTGCGAGCTTCTGTGTTGACCATACCAAGCTGGACCGGGGCATGTACCTGAGCCGTCAGGACGGCGATGTGCTCACTTGGGACATCCGCATGAAGAAGCCCAACCAGGGCGATTACCTGTCCACGGCCGCTGCCCACACGCTGGAGCACCTGTTTGCCACCTACGCACGCAATAGTGCCTTCCAGGATGGTGTGATCTATGTGGGCCCCATGGGCTGCCGCACCGGCTTTTACCTGCTGACCCGCGGCCTGACCCCTGCGCAGGCTTTGGAGCTGACCGTGGAGTCCTTCCGCTTTATGGCCGCCTTTGAGGGTGCCGTGCCCGGTGCCAGCGAAGTGGAGTGCGGCAACTACCGCGACATGGATCTGCCTGCCGCCAAGGCCGAGGCTGCTGCCATGCTGCCGGTTCTGGAAGCCCTGACCGCTGACCGTCTGCACTACTGAGCCTCTGTGCCGGAACTCTAGACAAACAACAAAACCCGGAACTTCCTGTCGGACAGGAAGTTCCGGGTTTTTGGTTTTGTTCGGTTTATTCGTCCGGGTCGCCGCGCTCGGGCATGGTGCGCAGCTCCCGCACCAGCATGGCGCGCAGCTGGTACTGATGCTGCTCGGCCGCAAGGTCGGCTCCGGCATGCAGCTCCACCTCCGGTGCCCGCCCATCGTCCGTGTACAGCGGCACCGTGACCACGGCCTGGGTGCCCTTTTCCGGGGCACACTCCACGCTCAGCCCCCAGCCCATGCGGCGGCAGCACTCGCGGCAAAGCAGCAGCCCCAGCTGCGCCCCGCCCAGAAAGCTGCGCCGGTTTTCCAGCCAGGCTTCCTGGCTGCCCTCCGGCAGACCGCAGCCATTGTCCCGCACAGTCAGCTGCCACATGGTCTCGCTGCGGCGCAGCAGGATCCTCACCGTGCCGCCCTCGCGGCAGGCACGCAGCGCGTTGGACAGCAGATGCAGACACAGCAGCTCCACATCATCCCGGTCAGCCAGCACACGGCAGGTCGTCCAGCCGCCGTAGTCCAGCTCCAGGGTGACTCCCAGCTGCGCACGCACCATGTCGGCCTGGGCCGCCACCTGCTGCAGCAGCTCGCACAGATCCAGCGGGTAAAGCTTAGGCGGCTGCCCGGCACGCAGAAATTCCAGCGCAGACAGCAGTTCGTTGATGGTCCGTTCCAGTTTGGCCGTGGCCGCGCTGATGTCGCTGACTGCCTGCAGGGACTGGGCGTCTGCCCCCACGCGGGCCAGATGCTGCTCCAGATACTCGCAGTTGCGCCCGATCAGCCCCAGCGAATGGAAGCAGGCATCCTCCACCGCCTGCTGCGGGATGGCCTGCGCCGTCAGCTCCTGCGCTGTATTCTGCTGTGCCTGCTCCATTGCTACCGCCTCCAAGACCGTGTGCGTTATTCCCTGCTCTTCTGCTGGATGAGATACCGTTTGATTGCATAGATCAGCTTGCCCGTAGTGGGCTTTTCCGCTTCAAAGCCGCTTTCAGCCTTGAACTGCGTCCAGCCCTCGGCCGGTTTTGCTTCCAGCTGGTCGATCATGCGCCGGATGCCGCTGTCCACGGCCGAGACCGAAACACCGTACTGCTCACTGACCGCCTGCAGGATCTCCTTGCGGATGGCCAGCTTCTGCGAGGTGCTGTAGACCACGCCCACCGCACTGGTCAGATAGCTGCAATTGATGTCCGGGATGCGGATGCCCCAGCTGTGGTACAGCTGCTGGCACTGCTGCTCGGTGCGCTGCCACTGCTGGCCCGGCATCCGGTACAGCTCCCGCAGCAGGTTCTTGAGCTCCATGCGCTCCACGCAGCAACAGCTGCCGGAGTCCTCCATGCGCAGTGCCGAGCTGTTCTTGCGCCGGCCCTCGTCGAACAGCATCAGCAGCGGCTTGTGCTCCAGCTTGCGCAGTTCCATCATGAACTCGATGCTGCTCATATCCTCCATCTGGCTGCACAGCACCACGATGTCAAAATTGTGGCCCTGCTGCAGCTCCTGCAGCAGTTTGTGTCCGTTCAGAAAGCAGGTACAGGCCAGCACTGGGTTCTGTTCTTCCAGATAGTTTTTCTGTACCCGAAGCTCCTTGCGGTCATAGCTTGCAAGGGCGACCTGCAGCACATCTGCCGTCCGCTCATTGTCCACGCCACGCGCCGCCTTCCTGTTCGGTCTGCTGTGCCGCATCCAGCTCTGCCACCACGTCCTGCCAGATCTCCGGCTGAACGCCATTCTCACACAGATATTGCAAAACACGGTAGCCAAACTCCGGTGCAACGGCCATATACTTGCTGTCCATGCGCTGGCTGCTGCCAGTACGGCAAAGCGTCAGGCGACAGCCGGTTTCGCCGTCCGGGTCAAGGGAGTAAACCAGCGTATATGCCTGCTGCAACCCGGCGATGGCAGAAAACTGCCGGACCATGGGTGAAAATGTACGTTCCATAGAAATTCCTCCTTGCTACAAGGCATTGCGACGTTTTTAGTGCATTTCCTTGTTTTTCCTTTTTTATTGTATGGAGCAGGAAGGAACCATTCAGCCCTGAAAAAGTGTCTAAAAGTGTCATGCTGTTTTTCTGTTCGATTTTGCGTCGTGCTGTTTTGCTTTCCGACGTTTTTACAAATCATGCTGCCTGTGCCGCACCGTATTTTCATCGTTCCGGATGGTTTGCACGGCTTTTTTCAGCACCCTTACAATAACACGAACGCCGCAGGATTGCAACCCCTGCCGCCGGGTTGGGAATTTTTTCCTCTCTGACCCGGCCAGAACAGAGAATTTCTGCTTCCGCTTCCGGAAACACTTTCTTTTCCATACACAGTTTTTTCATATAGATTTGCTAAAATCATATCGATTCTTCTGTGCAGTCTGCGCGCCTTTTGGCCCGCAGCGGCACAGCTGTCCGTTCCTCACCTCTCCGGCCCCGGCCGGAACCTTTTCCCCAGAAAGGCACACACATGCTACAAATCAAACAGATCTGCAAACAGTACAAGACCGGCGATCTCGTGCAGAATGCGCTGAACAATGTCAGCCTGAACCTGCGTGATAACGAATTCGTCGCCATCCTCGGCCCCAGCGGCTCCGGCAAAACCACCCTGCTGAACATTATCGGCGGTCTGGACCGGTATGACAGCGGCGATTTGATCATCAACGGCATCTCCACCAAAAAGTACACCGACCGCGACTGGGACTCCTACCGCAACCACACCATCGGCTTTGTGTTCCAGAGCTACAACCTCATCCCCCACCAGACCGTGCTGGCCAACGTGGAGCTGGCCCTTACCATCTCCGGCATTTCCGGGGCCGAGCGCCGCCGCCGCGCCACCGAGGCACTGGAGGAAGTGGGTCTGGGCAACCAGCTGCACAAGCATCCCAGCGAGATGTCCGGCGGCCAGATGCAGCGTGTGGCCATTGCCCGTGCACTGGTGAACAACCCCGACATCCTGCTGGCCGACGAGCCCACCGGTGCACTGGACAGTGAAACCAGCATCCAGGTCATGGAGCTGCTCAAGGAGGTGGCCCGGGACCGTCTGGTGGTCATGGTCACCCATAACCCGGAGCTGGCCGAGCGCTACGCCACCCGCATCGTGACCCTGAAGGACGGCGTCATCCGCTCCGACACCATGCCCTACGAGCCGGACACCCAGACCCTTGCGGCCCCCGTGCACAAGAACATGGGCCGCTCGTCCATGTCGGTGCTCACCTCGCTGACCCTCAGCTTCAACAACCTGCGCACCAAAAAAGCACGCACCCTGCTCACTGCCTTTGCCGGTTCCATCGGCATCATCGGCATTGCGCTGATCATCTCCCTGTCCACCGGTGTCAACAACTACATTGACGACATGGAGCGCTCCACCCTGTCGGAGTACCCGCTGCAGATCATGAGCAGCGGCATGGACTTTACTTCCATGCTCTCATCCCGCGTTCCGTCGGACAGCTCCCAGAGCACCACTCAGGAAGAAGACATGGTGCCGGTGCGCCAGCTGCTCTCGCAGATGGTGTCGGGCATCACCACCAACGACCTCAAGTCCCTCAAGCAGTATCTGGAGACCACCGACACCACCGTTGCCGACAATGCCACCGCTGTGGAGTATGCCTATAATGTGTCGCCCCAGATCTACCGGCAGGACCCCGACGGCAGCATCCGGCAGGTGAACCCGGATTCCTCCCTGTCCTCGCTGGGCATCAGCTCCGAGACCTCTTCCAACAACATCATGTCCTCCATGATGAACACCAGTGTGTTCTCGGAACTGCCCCAGACCCCGGAGCTGTATGCATCCCAGTACGACGTCAAGGCCGGCCGCTGGCCGGAAGCCTACAACGAATGCGTGCTGGTGCTGGACGCCACCGGCAGCGTGACCGACTACGCCCTGTACGCGCTGGGCATGCGGGACAACGCCGAGCTGGACAAGATGATCCAGCAGTTTGCCCAGAACCAGAACGTAGACGTGCCGGATGACTTCAAGACCTATTCCTATTCCGATTTTCTGGGCAAGCAGTTCAAACTCATCAACAGCTCCGACCGCTATGTCTACGACGAGACCTACAGCTTGTGGCGCGATAAATCGGATGACACCGACTATATGAGGCAGGTGGTGGCCAACGGCACCGACCTGACCATCGTGGGCGTGGTGCAGCCCGCCGAGGATTCTTCTGCTGCCATGCTGTCCTCCGGCATCGGCTACACCCACGACCTCACCCTGCACGTCATCGAGCAGGCCAAATCCAGCGCCATCGTGCAGCAGCAGATGGCCGACCCCCAGATCAATGTGTTCACCGGCGAGGAGTTCGGTGCCGACAACAGCACTTCCTTCGATATGTCCTCCATGTTCTCGGTGGACACCGATACGCTGAAGAACGCCTTCCAGTTTGACACCAGCGCCCTGAAGTTTGACCTGAGCGGCGCCTTTGATCTGAGCGCCGGCTCCTTCGACCTCTCTTCCCTGCTGGACCCGGACAGCTTCTCACTGGACCTGGGCGACCTGCCGAAGCCGGACATGGACATGAGCAGCGTGTTTGAGAACATGGATCTGTCCATCTCCCCGGAGGCCCTGCAGAATATGATGCAGAAGATCCTGAACGGCTACAAGGACTATGTGGTGGGCAACGGCATCCTGAATCTGGACAAGATCAGCTTCTCCGCCTATATGCAGACCGAGCAGTTCCAGCAGCTGCTGGCCAGCTCCATGAGTGAGCTGCTGGCCGGTGCCAACCTGCAGGAGCAGTTCTCCGCCGCCATGCAGACCGTGATGGAGAGCTACTCTGCCCAGATCAGCCAGGCCCTGCAGAGCCAGCTGAGCACCGCCATGAATACGGCCATGCAGCAGATGGGCACCCGGATCAGCCAGCAGATGGAAAGCGCCATCCAGAAGAACATTGCCCAGCTGGGCAGCCAGATGGAAAACGCCCTGAAGATCGACGCCAGCGCCTTCCAGAATGCCATCCACATGAACATGACGCAGGAAGAGCTGGCTGAACTGATGAAGTCCTCCATGCTGTCCTCCACCTCCACCTACGACGGCAACCTGCAGAGCCTAGGCTACGCCGACCTCGATGACCCCAGCACCATTTCCATCTACCCGAAGGACTTTGACTGCAAGGCCCTGATCGTGAATGCACTGGACGCCTACAATGCCTCCGCCGAGGCAAATGGCGAGGATGACAAGGTGGTGCGCTACACCGATGTGGTGGGCACCCTGATGACCTCGGTGACCAAGATCATCAACATGATCAGCAACATGCTGGTGGCCTTTGTGTCCATCTCGCTGGTGGTGTCCTCCATCATGATCGGCGTCATCACCTATATCAGCGTGCTGGAGCGCCGCAAGGAGATCGGCATCCTGCGTGCCATCGGCGCGTCCAAGCGCAACATCTCGGAGGTATTCAACGCCGAGACCTTCATCATCGGTCTGTGCTCCGGCTGTATGGGCGTGGGCCTGAGCCTGATTCTGCTGATCCCCGGCAACATGCTCATCCACTCCATTGCCGACAGTGCCTCGGTCACGGCAGCCCTGCCGCTGCAGGCTGCACTGGTGCTGATCGCACTGGCCACACTGCTCACCATTCTGGGCGGCCTGATCCCCGCCAAGAGCGCCTCCAAGTGCGACCCCGTCAAGGCCCTGCGCTCGGAGTGATTCTCGGCAGACAAAACACAAGCGGACGGTTCCCCGGTCGGGCAGCCGCCCGCTTTTTGCATTGCGGCGCATCTTGTGCTAAAATAAGAAAAAACACAAAGGAGCCTTTTTCCATGCCCAACATCATTGAGATCACTGATTTTTCCGCGCCGGAGCTGGACGTCTACGCCCGCCTGACCCAGGCCCAGCTGCGCAATCGACTGGAGCCGGAAAAGGGCGTTTTTATTGCCGAGAGCCCCAAGGTGATCGCGCGGGCGCTGGATGCCGGCTACCAGCCGCTGTCCCTGCTCATGGAACGCAAACAGATCACCGGCCCGGCCCAGGACATCCTGACCCGCTGCGGGGACGCCCCGGTATACACGGCCGACCGCGAGATGCTGGCCCGCCTGACCGGCTACGAACTGACCCGCGGCGTGCTGTGCGCCTTCCACCGCCCCGCGCCCCGCACAGTAGAGCAGGTATGCCGGGATGCCCGCCGGGTGGCTGTGCTGGAGGGCATCGTGGATTCCACCAACGTGGGTGCCATCTTCCGCAGTGCTGCCGCATTGAACATGGATGCGGTGCTCATCACGCCCTCCTGCTGCGACCCGCTGTGCCGCCGGGCGGTGCGCGTGAGCATGGGTACGGTGTTCCAGGTGCCCTGGGCGCAGATCGGCACCACCCCCGCCGACTGGCCGGAACACGGCATGGCACAGCTGCACGCTCTGGGCTTCAAGACCGCTGCCATGGCCCTGAGCGACCGTTCGGTGAGCATCGACGACAACGCCCTTGCCGCTGAGCCCAAACTGGCCATTGTGCTGGGCACCGAGGGCGACGGCCTGGCCCACAGCACCATCGCCGCCTGCGACTATACCGTGAAGATTCCCATGTCCCATGGGGTAGACTCGCTGAACGTAGCCGCTGCCAGTGCCGTCGCCTTCTGGCAGCTGGGCCGCGCCTGACACAATCCGCTTGACAAATCTCCTGATTCGAGTTACACTTACAGGGTCATCTGGTATGGGCCTGTAGCTCAGTTGGGAGAGCAAGCGTTGCATTCCCGATCTGGTGTTATAGCTCATTTGCCCCCATTCGAAATTGGGTGCTTTTTTGTGGGCTCGTAGCTCAGTTGGGAGTGCAAGCGTTGCATTCCCGATCTGGTGTTATAGCTCATTTGCCCCCATTCGAAATTGGGTGCTTTTTTGTGGGCTCGTAGCTCAGTTGGGAGTGCAAGCGTTGCATTCCCGATCTGGTGTTATAGCTCATTTGCCCCCATTAGAAATTGGGTGCTTTTTTATGGGCTCGTAGCTCAGTTGGGAGAGCGTTCGGTTCGCATCCGAAAGGTCGAGGGTTCGACTCCCTTCGAGTCCATAAAACGCCGTATCGTGTTAAACGATACGGCGTTTCTTTTTGTCTTTCTTTGCAAAATCGTGCATCATTCGTCTTAACAGCGCAAAATCGCGTGTGCAGCATTTTTAGGCACAATGCTTATGGTTTCACCTGCTGTTTTGTCTAAAACGACGATTCCGGCATTTGATGTACAACGCCCAACTTTTTGAGGATTTTGCGACTTGTTTTTCTGATTTTTGCCCCGTCCAGCCGATGCTGCGTGACGCTTGAACTCCTCAAATTCGTCCAGCGGTACATTGAGAACGATCTCGATATTATAGTCGCGTCCGACACGCACTTCTTTGATAAACTGTTTCAAAATAGCCTGACGCCTTTCAAAACTGGCTCCCTTATAGGTGCTTGCCCATGTGAATAAATCACTGCAATTACGTTCAGCCTTCTGGTTCTGCTCCTCAATCTCCTTCAACTTCTTTTCCGAGTCTGCCAGATTGGTCTGTGCGGTAAGCAGTGCTTCCTTGTTTTCATTGACCATCTGCTGGATCATCTCGCGGTCGAGTCCGCTTGTTCCTTGGATGACACGAATCATTTCCTTTTTTAACGCATCCTGTTCGTCAACCTTGGTCTGGACTTCCTCTTTCCAACGAGTTGCTTCCTTTTTGGCAGCATCCAAATCTTTACGCCGCATTTCTTCCAGAAGATTGCTCTTGGAGCACTCCAGAATTTCTTCAAACTTCATGCACACGATGCTTTCTACAACTGCGTCCAGTGTTGTTACACCATAACCGGACTGTCCATCGCACTGCCCCGGATGCCGAACATTAAAGTTGCAGCTATAACGATAACGCTTTTCTTTTACGACAGTACCATCTGCCCGAAGCCGAGTGCGCCCGCTGCTGGTAATATTCAAACGATTGCCGCAGTGGGCACAGAACACTTTACCACAAAGCAAGGCATGAGGACTGTACGAATCTGCATCCTCTCCCTTCTCTCTGCGGCGGGCATCCCTCAGCTCCTGAGCTTTTTCAAATACTTCCGGCTCGATGATCCGTAACTCAGGGCACTCTTTTTCAACGTTGCCATTGATAAGATATCCCGTATATCCTTTGTTACGAATCATCCTGCCAATCGTAATATTAGGGATGTTCTTTCCGTTGCGCCCCATAATATTGTGTTCGACAAGATAGTTGCAGATCCGTTTTGCTCCGTATCCCTCATAAACATACTTCTGAAAGATCAGGCGCACGATTGCCGCTTCTTCCTCGTCAATCTCCAAATCACAGACAGCTTGATTCTTTTTGTTCAAGCGACCTTTCTGGACACGCTTGTAGCCGAAAGCGACGATGCCGCCAGTGTAGTGACCTTCTTCCGTAAGCTGTTCTATACGGGTGCGAGTACGGATAGAGGTCTTGATGCTTTCGCCGGATGCCTGCCAGTAGCGGATGTAGTTCATCAGCTTATCGACATGGGAGTCGAACCGCTGCTGTCCTTCATTTACGCTCCAGACCTCGACCCCTTGCTTCGTGAACCATTCCACAATAAAGGGCGTTTCATCGTCACGCCGACCCAGACGGTCGAACATGAACACCAGCAGAACATCAAACTCTCCGGCAGCAGCCGCCTGCTGAAGCA